>Ga0315318_10000270_pt1 | contig 21139 bp, 24 predicted proteins | sample M1200m3416metaG_FD_203703 | JGI IMG/M metagenome (GOLD analysis project Ga0315318, IMG submission 203703) | Ammonia-oxidizing marine archaeal communities from Monterey Bay, California, United States - M1 200m 3416 | ecosystem: Environmental > Aquatic > Marine > Coastal | place: USA: California... | reverse complement strand
TTTCTCTTTTACTATCTGCAAATCTATCTACATTAAAAACATAACCTTTTTGCATGTTGTGTAAATATTTTGCAACTCTTTTGTTAGGTGGATTTATGTGTCTTGCAGTCCAGCCAACAAGTTCACCATTGTAACTAAAGGGGACTATCAATCTATTAGCATATTGACTATTATCAAAATGCAATAATGGATATAGACCATATAATCCCCTTTGATACGCATACTTCTTGACTGGATGATTTTCTGGTAAATCTTCTATAGACTCAGCAAATTCAGGCAAGTCTACTTTTTTAAATTGTGATAATGTATAAACATAATCGTTTGTTTCTTCAAACTCTAATTCTTCACTATATTTAAGAAGTTCAATTTGCACTTTATGAAGTTCTGAAGCATCAACACCTAATGTTAATACAAGATCTTTAAATTTCTTACCTAGTGTTGGATTTGGGCTCCAGCCTGTTTTATAACCACAGTTAAAGCAATTAAAGGATATTTTAGGACCACTTGTTATTATGCCGCCTCTTTTTCGCCTGTCACTACACATCGGACAATCCAGAGTGGTCCATCCACTAGGAGTTTTATTTGTCCTTACAGGTAAATTATCAAAGACAAGTCGATGCACTTGTTCAACAAGAGAGTCTATATCCATAAGTGTATTATACAGGGATTATTGTATTATGTCAAGTATTAATTTCTAAGTAAAATCTTAGTAATAGAACTTGTTGTATTGGTTGGGAATGTTAAGCACCTAATCCAATTGGCGTTTACATTAAATGTTTCGTGTTTAATAACACTTGAATTTGATAATGCAACATTTGATATATTAAACCATTCACCGCTTGTATCGTCATTTCCGGGGGTGCCTTCTACAATACTGCCTTGTATTAAAACATTTCCTGTAAATGTTGACGGATAAATTGCTATTGAGTGTCTAGCATTTTGAAAGTTGCGATCTTGGTTACCATACATTGCACTTGTTGTAAAGATATTTGCAGTATCGCCTAAACTAACATTTGATACTTGAACAAAATTATTTGCTAGTTGTGTTACTACTGGTTCAATTACTGCATCTGCTTTTATCTCAATATCCATAGAAACATTGTAATTTTGGTCTGAAAAGACAGGAACATTTTTTTGTTCTGGACTGCTTTTGCTAATATACATTTTGTATAATCCGGAGTCTATATTCTGTATGTCGCCTTCATCTAAGTAAAGTTTAAATGTTCCAACATTGCTTGTATGTTCGCATTTTTTAGATACTAATCGTTTTTTAGTTGCTGGGTTTTGAATGTATGCCCATAACGTTTCCGAAAAAACATTTTGGAGTTTTCTGTCTCTATTTCTAACATTAAAGGTAAGTTCGTTGTTGAAACCTTTATGTGCTATTAATTTTCTATTATTCATTGGCCTATTATCCATGTAGATTGCGTCAGTGGTAACCACAAGTTCCACCACATCGTCATACAAATAAAGTCTGTGATCACCATAACTCATATATTTATTAACCTTTATGCATTAGTATTTATCTTTTAAGATGGTAAATATCTACATGCAAGAAGACTATGAAGAAAAATTTCCATTTATTACAGGTTTAATGTATGGAGAACAAAAACACTATGGTATAGTAGTAAATTTCGATAATAGCATAATTACTTTTTATAACTTAGATAAAATTAAAGAAAAAGAAGACACAAAAGTATTATTAGAGTTAGGTGATACTTGGTGGTGGGAAAGCAACCGTTTAATGCCAATTGATGTTTTCCTGCATTATGAGATGAAACCTTTTAGGCCTTATTTGTCTACCTTTGTAATGAAAGACGTTACACATCTATTTGGTCCAATGACAACATTACAAAACTTATTAAAGAAACGTATTAAGAGAAGAGGTATTCAATTAATTAGGAAGATGCCTGATTAAGTTGTTCTACAATTAAATTTAACTGAACTATAATTGCCAAAGCATAGCCCATTGCGTGACTTTGCTTAAAGAAATATTCGTCTGTTTTAACCCATACATCTTTTTCTATTTTATTCCAGGTTTTCCCTACAAGATATCTTTTACCCGGTCTTATCATTGCAAGTATCATTGCTAGTTGTTCAATCGATGTAGGTGGATGTTGTTTTACAATATCAAAATGATTGTTTATATGGAATAACTGCTCAACTATTTCTTCATGTTTAAAAAGTTCCCATGTAGGTTCAGTTGTTACCAACCTATCCAATTGGGCTTCATCGGTAATCTCCTTATAGATATGATTATTTAAAAAATCAACTTTAAACCAGCCTTCTTCTTCTGCTTGTTTGTGATCTATTGTTGCATATCCTTCGAGCGGAAACTTTGGAATGTTTTGAAAGTAGACTCCAGTATTATGTTTAGTAAACTTGCCATCCTTTTCAATGCTTGCAGGTGTAACATTAACTAACTTAAGAAAGTCATCTCTGTTACCCATATCAATATCTACATCAAAATCGATTTTCATCTATGTCTTCCTAATAGTTTCGGTCCTTCACTTATAAATTCTAATTCAGCCATAGATCCTACATATACATTAGTTCTAGTATCATATTGTAGATTTACTCTTACTGTATTTACATAGACACTTAAAAATTTGCCTTTGTGAAAATTTTCAATATCTGCTTCCATTGTTTTACCATTATCAACACATTCTATTATACACTCTTTTGCATAAATGTCATTCATTAATTATCTCCTTCTTTAATAAAAATACCGTCGACCATTTTGCCTTTACGATCTTTAATATCGTTCCAGGCTTGTTCTAGACACTCTTCTAGTGTAACATTATTCCTTTCTGCTATATTAAGTAAAACTACAATCATATCTCCAATGTCGTCTTTAACATCTTTTTCTTTACAAATGCTATCAGATAATTCTCCCATTTCTTGCACTAGTTTTGCAAGTTGGTCTTTATCTGTAGCACCGTCGATTAAGTTTCTATCGTAATGCCATTGTATTATATTTTTTACAAGTTGTTCCACATTAAATCTCCTTAGGTATTGCCTTAATAATTTTTTGATGTCTTGGATGATTCTGGTTTTCCATTCTACTTAGAGTCCAGCCAGTTGCATTTGCAACTTCTTCTATTTGGTTATACTCATAATAGAAGTCTTGATTTGGATGGCTTTCGATTGGATTACTTGGTCTGTTACCTCCTGCTGTTTCAAAAAATGTAAAATAATATACACATGCTCTGCCTTGTAGTTTACTAAAACATAAACTAATATCTTCTAAAGTTAAATGGCTAAAAATGCTATTAGCCCATGCTATATCAACAGATCCTTGAAAATCAAATACAGAATTACAATGGAAACTTGGTGTATATTCTGTTATATGCCCTGCGTCTAACATTTCGAGTTCTATACCAGCATTCATAACTTCTTCGTTTGATTCTATGCCAATATAATTTCCTTTATTAAGCCACGGAATAAGATATCTACCAAGCCTTAATGACCCACACCCAATATCTAAAAACTTGTGTTCTGGTTTTATTACAATTTCTTCTTGCAAATATTTTAATTGCCATGAGCCAATTTCTTCAAACATGCCGCCTACAAAAATTCTGTGATCTGTCATAGATTTGCCTCTTTACAAGCATGTTTTATTTCTGTAGTCTCTTCTTTATTTGCCATAAATACTTTCATCCAAAAGTTTGAATCTATTAAGTCTTTGATCATGTCAACTTGTTCTGAACTAAATCTACTTAATAATTCATTACCTGTATCACTTAAATACATTACCCATGGACTAACTTTTGCTGATCTTATATCATGGACTGCTCTTGGTGTTGATACTAATTTAAAGTATTCATTCCAGTCGCCATCATTTTCTTGTGACCATTCAGAAAGATAAATTATTGTTCGTTCTAATGCTTTCATTCCTGGTTCTTTTTTAACATAAAGCAATAAAAATTCATCATATAAACTATCTTTACTCCAGTCTTTTAATTTTTTACCTTCTTTAATTAGCCATTCTGCAAATTTTTCTGGTTCTAAGTATTCATTACGAACACAACTTCTGCCAAACTTTACAAAACCTTCGTAATATTGACTAACTATAAAGTCGTTCATTGATTTTGGTTTACTTGCTATAGTATTTAATTCGTAAAACATTTGAAATACTCTATAACCTAATCTTGTATGCGTTAGATCTTTATCAGCAAAACGTCTCTTCTTTACACACATATGAGCAGAAAGTGTTCTTTCACTCATAAATGATTTGTTACACCATTTGCAGGTGTTACTTACCGAAGATGTTTTTAATTGTTTTGTCATCGTAGCCATAGTTATAAGCCAATGCTTTTAAGTCCTCTGTGGTATTCATTTTAATTAATAATTCTATATCTTCTGGTTTATTATTTGGATATAGTTTATATAAGAATTCTGATATTTTATTTTTCTTCTTTTTACTGTTAGGTGGTTTTAAATAAGGATGGAATTGTATTTTGCCTACACCACATGCACTTAATAATAACCATTGTAATTCTGGGTGTTTACTAACTTCCATAAACTGAAAATTTACTAATTCGTTTGTCATGTAAATATAGTTTGCGGCATCTCTGCCTTGCACACTACTACAATATCTCATCATCATCCAAGCACTAAATGCCTTTTTTTGTTCTGGAGTTAAGCGAGTGTAAAAGTGCCTATCTTTTTTATCAATAGCCGACATTACATCTTTTAGTGGTATTGCTGGTGCCTTTTTAGCCATATTATTCGCCATCAAAGTCTAAATATGTATAGACTTTATATCCGTTATCTTTTATTATAGCACTTCCTTTTAAATCGGGCAAGTTAATTATTGCCATAACAGTAATATTTTCTTTTGGTATGTCCCAATTCTCATGTATAAGGTCTGCACATGTAAGGGCGGTTCCGCCTGTGGCAATTAAATCATCTATAATAACAATATTACCTTTGAGAGGTGAAAGTTTTTGTATATGTAATTCTTCATTGCCGTATTCTAGATTAAACTTTTTACTTACAGTTTCATTAGGCAACTTGCCAGGCTTTCTTGCTATTACAAAAGGTTTTAACAAAGCGTCTGCTAATGGTGCACCAAATATAAATCCTCTACTTTCTATACCAACTATAATATCAGCATCACAATATATTGCTTCTGTTTCTAACCTAGATAAGCAATTTCTAAATGCCCATGGGTGTTCTAGTAAACTGGTAATATCTCTAAATTGGATTCCTTTTTTAGGATAATCAGGTATTGTTCTAATTATTTTTTTTATTTGGTTAGATTGGTCAAAGTTCATTAGTCGTTCCTTTTCCAGGCCGGAGTAGTAACTACTTCTTCCCATGGTAGGTCGATTTTACCAAAATGCCCATAATTAGTTGTTAGTGTTAAATCTAACTTAAATAAATTAAAAAAGTCTATAATACCTTTTGGTGTTAAGTCTACTGTATCACGTATTTCTGCAGACAGTGAATGATTAATAACACCGTTAGTCCATATAGTTAATGATGTAGGTTGCTCTACGCCAATTGCATAACTTAATTGAACTAAAACTGTTTGATACGAACCATTATGAACTAGGTTTTTAGCAAGCCATCTAGCGGCATAAGCGGCACTTCTGTCTACTTTTGTAGGATCTTTTCCACTAAATGCTCCGCCACCGTGTGGTGCTGAACCACCATAGGTGTCAACAATTATTTTTCTTCCTGTTAGGCCAGTATCACCGTCTGGACCTCCGATTACAAATCTTCCAGTTGGGTTAATAAGCCATTCAGTATTATCAGTTGTTAAATCTTTAACAACAGGAAGTATAATATCAATAACACGTTTTCTAACTTCTTCTATTTCTAAGTGTTTATCATGTTGAGTGCTACATACTATTTTAGCAATATCTATTGGCTTTCCGTCATTTCCGTAATTAAATGTAACTTGTGATTTGCTGTCTGGACCTAACCAATGTTGGCCTACTTTTCTTGCTGTTGTTAATTTTTTTAAAATTTCGTGGCTATAATGTATCGGTGCAGGCATTAACGAGTCTGTTTCATTACATGCATAACCAAACATAAGCCCCTGGTCTCCAGCACCAAAATTATCAGTGCCTAATGCAATGTCTGGTGACTGTCCATGCAACTCATTATAAAACTTAAAATTTCTCCAACTAAATCCTTCTTGGTCATAACCTATTGTTTTGATAACATGTTCAACAATTTCTTTTAGTTTTTTGTCACCCATATCAACATCAGTTTTATATTCTCCTGCAACTGTAACCATATTAGTTGTTACTAAAGTTTCAATGGCCGCTCTGTGTGCTAGATTTTTATCTATAATATGTGTTGCTATTGCATCTGATATTGCATCTGCAACTTTATCAGGGTGTCCTTCACTAACACTTTCACTTGTAAATTGATACATAATTACTCGTTCCTCATTTTTAATTCTAATATTCCTTCCCATGTAAAATATTGGGATGTCTTTAAAGATCTATCAGTATAAGATTCTGGCACCCACTGCAAGGTGCGTTCTCGTTTATATATGTTTTTAAATACTACCCATTTGTTATTAATCATTTTTACTGGATGCCATGCAAACCATTCCTTCCATGACGTATAAACAGCACTAGTTGGTTGTTGATTTAGGAATGGATACCTTGTATGGGCAGGATGACTGTCTGGTGTGCTAAGGATTGTGACTGGTGTTTTTCCTTTAGTCGGGTTAATAAGATAATACTTATCATCAATTTTTGTGTAGGGATTACCGTCCTTATCCCGTTTTTTAAAAAGTTCTTTAACGAAGTTTGCCATTTTCCCTCAGTTTTTTTCTAATATCAGTTCCAGTTATGTTTTCTATTTCTTTATCGAGAATTTCTTCTTCAATTTTATAACCAACACCTCTACCATACGTGATATTCATAATATTTGGGACTGGATAAGTTCTAAACTTGCCTGCATATTCGGCTAATTCCATTTCAATATTTTTACATATTTCTAATACGTCCCATGGATTATCAGCCGTCTTTGGCATATCTCTTACCATAACTGCAACTTGTCCGTGTTTTGCTAGTGCTTTCTCAAACAGTTGTTTATGTCCAGTATGAAAAGGCTGGAACCTTCCTAGCATTTGAGTTACAGGTAATTTTGGCTGAAACTCATGATCTTTAATATCAACTGCAATGAGTCTTGCCCACTCTTCAACTTTTTCTTCTGACCACCATTCGTCTGCTTTTAGTGTTACCCCAAATCCCTTTTCAGATGGTTTTTGAAATAGTTTATCTGTGTCTTCATATTTGCTTTTTTCTACTGTATCCATAAAAATCACATAGTCAGCCATAAATGCCTCTTGTAATTCATTTGTCGGACAAATAAAATCTGCAATACCGTATCTTCCTTTTGCAACACTTTTTCTGGTATAGTCTTGCATACGTTTCATTTGGCGTTTTCTGCCTGCTGGTGAAAAATCCCAATCTTTAAATTTTTCTCTTATCTCATCAGCATTATACCAATCAGCATTATCTAATATTTCTACTAAACGTTTTGCTAGAGTTGTTTTTCCTGAATTAGATAATCCACAAATTAAAATTCGTTTCATTTAATCTCCGTTTGTCTCTTTTGCATCTGCAACATATTCGTCGTATTCAAGCCAATCATCTTCTTCTAGTTTGTTGTATTTTGCGTAAGAATCATGCCACTTTTTATTTAACCAACCAACAACTGCATAGTAACCTTTTCCGGTGCCTTCTGCATTATCATAGTTATCTTCGAGTTCCACTTTATCATAATAAACTCTATCGATAAATTCGCCTACATCTGTTTCGACTTGACCAAAGCCTAATTTGTATTGATCGAAATCTTCACCTTCTGTTTCTAAAAACCAACAAGGAAAGGATCCTTTTTCTGAACTATGAAATAACAATGTAGGAATATAGTCCTCAGGACTTTCATCTTTAGTTGGTTCATCTGGGGATAGGTATGCACCTTCTCTACTATAAACATACTGGCCATCACCTTCATATACTTCCTTTTCATAGTCCCAATCATCTGAACCGTCTGTAGGGACCTCATATACAAAAAATTCACCGTCTGCATAAGCATTATTAATATGCTCATACTCGTCATTTTCCCACATGTAATAATCATCACCTGGTTTTTTATGTGGAGTTGGTGGTGTATTAGGATCTACTAATTCATCTAACGGTCTATCATCGTCATTCGTCCAATCGTCAGTATTTAAAACTGCTTCAACAAGCTCATTCTCCTCTTGGTCTACATAGTATCTTACAAAGTTAGGATTTACTTCTCCTAACACCGCTTCGCCTCCGTATCTGCCGCCTTCTATTCTGAATCTTCTTTTTTCTGCCATAATTTTCTCCTATAACAAATCCGCAAAATCAATATCTTTAATTTTATTTGCTTCTTTTACAAACATTGCACATTTAGGATATAGTTTATCTTCTAACGGAATAACTAATAAATGTCCATTCTTAAGTTTTGGAAAATACCATTTTACATCTTGATATACATTAGTAATTTGGATTTCTTCCGATCGCGGCATCCAACTTTTCAAAGGATTAAGTATTGGTGCTACAAAACCTCTATTATTTAAACTTGACAACGGCATAACTTCTATGCCATCAAAATCTTCGTCGCTTGTTAATATACTCCAATCCATTGGCATTTGTAATTTGTATCCGCCAATGTCTAAACATATTGCTGGTGCATAAAAACTCTCTAAAAATATGAGAGGTAAGAAGTAATAATCCATCCATTCCGGGTCACTTGCATCGAAGATACAATATCGAATATCATCAATTTCTTCTGATACACTATCAATATCATAACTTGTATTTTCTAATGTTAATATTTTCATTTATACTCCACTTTTGTTACCTTATGTCTAAAATCTTGTTCTTTATAGAATTGTTTTCTTTTTGTAAGGTGTCGTTTACTATATTTTAAATTGCTTGTGATGTCTACCACTTGCACATAATCTTTGTCTTCTGCTTTACGAATACCTCTTCCGATACTTTGTATAACACGGACAAAACTCTTTCCTGGTTCGATCATTACCAAGTTAAATATTCTTGGTATATTGATGCCTACTGCCGCTACACCATATGTAGCAACGATAACTTTATTGTTCATTTCACTAACTTCTGCATATTCAATTTGCCTATCTTTTACTTTCATAGACCCACTAATAAATACCCAATCGTCATTTCTTTCTTTAAGCATTTCTCCTGTTTTAATTCTATCGATTAAAACTAATGTATTTCCGCTTGATGATAATCCCTTGATTATTTCTGCTATATGATCTATTCTTCTACTATCAGTTAATAACCATTTTAGTTCTTGTGCATAACTATTAAAACCTAACATACCATCTTGTAATTGAAATATGTTTATATCTAGGTCTGCTAACACACCTTTTTCTTGCAATTCTTTAGAACTTAAATTACTAATAACTGGGCCTAAACTGCAAGAAACGCCAACGGCTTCGTAATCATCTTTAGGTATAGTTCCAGTTAGCCCCCAACGAATTGGAACATTTGCAAATACTCCGCCTAATAAGTTTCTTAATACATCTGCTTTTGCTTTATGGACTTCGTCTACCATTACACAAACAACATCTTCTAAAAATTCTTCTACTGGAAAGTCTGCTTCATGTGCTTTTGTTTTCTTTTCTAGAATGCTTAAACTTTGCCATGTGCATATAGTATGTTTTTTATTATATTCTTTTCTATCGCCAAAAAATACTCCAGCATCAAGACCTAAATTTTTATAATCTTTTTCGGTCTGAACAACAAGATCTTTATTTGGAACAATAACAATAGTTCTGCCATACGGTTCACATTTATGGCTTAATACTGCGGTAACAAGTGTTTTACCTGCACCAGTAGCAATTTCTTGTAAACATTGTGTATTTTCTAAAAACTTATTTACAATGTCTACTTGATAGTCTCTTAATATGATTGGTGTTCCGCCTGCAGGGTGTTTGTTAGGCCATGCAATATGATCGTAAGTTGTTTGCTCTACAGGAGTAAATTTAAAATCCCAATGTCTGCGAAGATCTGTTACATCTATATCGTAACCATCATTTGCAACAATTGGTAAAAGTTTTTCTAAAAGATGAAAGTAAGTTCTCCCACCAATATCACAAAATCTAACACATCCATCCCATCTTCCTAGTTTATAAGAAGGCATATGATATGCGTAAGGCAAGAAGTATTTTACTTCGTCAGATATTTTTCTACGAGTTTTAACATCAAGTCCTGTAAACCTGACATTTACTTCATCTTTAATTTCTAATACACATTTCATAATACTTCATCACTCATGTTTATTTTGCCCATTCTTGCAGGAATAACCAATTGAAAATTACAAGTGCCACAACACCTGTCTTCCTTTGATTTTCCGAAAGGTCTTGGGTTATGTGATTCCATAAAGTCTTCCATTACTTCACCACATAAACAACATATAAGCCATTCTAATTTCATATTACCAATTATACTGTAAAGCCAGTTCCATTTCTCTTCCTTCATTATTATAAAACGGTAATACTTCTACTTCTTCATTAGTTATATTCTCAATTTTAAAGTAAAGTCTAAGGTTATTATCAAAATCTTTACTAACATAAAAGTCCAGTCGTTGCAGATTATCTAAAAATTCTTGACCTTCTGCTAGTGTATCGAAAGGCCCGGGAGCTCTATCAAATAATCCTTTATATTTTAGTCCAATATTTACATCATTAAATGTTTGATTCCATGATAAAATTGTAAGGTATTCAGGCACTCTAGGTTGATCAGAATCAGTATATTTAATAGTGAGTGCAACTGGACCCCATGCATTTGAAAATCTTATACCTTGTGTGCTGTATGAACCTGAATTATAATATATTGGTTTTGTCCACACATTTTCTGTAGTTTCTCCGAGCTCCGGATCGACAGTTGTAATTTCTGTATTAAACCCATCGGCATATTCTATTGCTTCTTCAAAATCATATTTAAAAATACTTATTGCACCAAACCCAAGTTCATATCCAGTTCCTTCTTCTGGTAATAAGTCATCATTACCATCTACAAGGTCATCACCAAATCTTTCATATAGGTTTGCTCTTCTATAACTAGTCCCAGCATTTAAAAAGAACGGGCCTTTTTCTATACCAAGTCTTAAAGCATTTTGATCATCATTACCAATTCTAACACCAAAGTTATATTTTAAGGCAAATTCAGCATTTACACTAAAGTAAGCACCATAGTTATCTTCTTTATGCTCACCATATTGATCCCTACTTCCATCAGCCCCGTAAGTAACTTGTAAAAGTTTAGACAGATTCATTGTATCTCCTATACGGAAATAATCTCTACTGCTCTCATTAAAGTATGTGCTAACACCTTCTGTGAAGTATTCTCCTGTTTCTTCAGTTCTACCAATTGTAAAATATTCGTTTCTAACACTAATTGTATAACGTTCTCCATCTTGTAAACAATCGTTACTACTAATACCATCATTATCAAAACAGTTGTCATAATCATAAGCATAATCTACTTTATTAGCATAAATTTTAAAATCTCCTGCATCAATAATAATTTTTGCTCTTTGATTTTTATATGTATCTTTTTCGAGATTATCATTTCTAACACTATCTTGATCTATACTAAAGTCTGTAAACTGTATCCAATCAGTAGGAGCAATACTAATATATTTTTTTTGCTCCGCTCCAACTTTCATAGTAATACTAGAATCTATAGTATCGGTCATCAAAATTGTTCCGGCAATACTACCTGATCCATACATTACACTATTAGCACCGGAAATAACTTTTACTTTTTCTCCGGATGCTATATCATGACCAAAATCATACCAACCCGATCCCGCTCCATTAACTGGTATCCCGTTTTGAAATACTGTTGTGTGCATTGTTTGGGCACCTCGTTCTCTGTAACCAATAAATGCACCATAGCCTCCTGCAGGCCAAGTAAAACTTGGCAATATTACTTTAATGGTTTGTGTTGTTGTAAGAGGATCAACTTCTTTTTCTAAAACTGATTGCCCTACAACAACAATTTCTTCTATATCTTCAGCATTTGCTTTACTAGTAAAAAATGCTAACATTAAAGGAATTGAAATTACTATTGCAATTTTTATTATATGTTTATATAAAAACTTCTCGATATTCATTCTTTCTCCATAATTAAAATAGTATTATACATTAATTTTTATAAAAAGTCAATGGTTAATCATCATCTCCAAAGGTAATTTGTTTAAATTCGTTTCTTTCTAAAAGAAGTGATTGATTATGTTTTAGTATTGGCATCATATCCCAATACATCTCATGTAACTCGTCTAACGATTTGTTATTTAATTTTTTAACAACATCTACTATCATTTGAATTTTTTTATTACTACGTGGTTCGTTATCATAGTCTTCATTCCAATAATTATTAAATGTTTTAAATCCCTGATTTTTTAAATACTCTAATGTTCCTGTTGTAGAATATAAAATTTGAGGGTGCAAGTTAAGAATTGGTCTAGTGGTTTTTTCGGTGATAAACATATCTTTAATAAAATGTTTTACATAGTTGTCCAATTCTTCATCATCAAATTGATGGCACAATTCTGGGCATTCACCACTTTCTGTAGTTACAGTAAAGTAACAGTTTTCATAAATGTAACGATAATCGCCTGTTTTGTTCCAATCTGTTATACCTGTTACATCGTGCGACCGCTCGAATATTTTGTTATACACTTGTTTCCAATCCCCTTTTACATCAAACTGTATAGGACACTTTTGTCTTGTTTTTTCTTGTAATTCAGAAACATATGGAATATTGCTATGTAGGAAGAACAAATGATAACTTTGAAGATTGTTTTTTAAATTTTCATCTGATAGAAGTCCATTTTTATCCATTTCGGCCATAAATTTAATTCTATGATATAAGCCCATATTAGCATTTAAACAATTGAACTTTTTTGATCTAATATGCGTTGGTGCTGATTCAGTATATGTTAAAATATCAAAATATTTATTATATTTTCCGTATAACAAAAAACCAAAGTTCATAAAATCGCATTTCATTTTACCCTCTGTAGGTCTATAAATGCTATGCCATTTATCATACGACTCTTGTATAGTAGCACTTCCGGCAATATATAAAATATTTTGTATAGGAATATTATATTTGTTTGCAAAATTATGAATGGCGGCTGGAAACCATTCGCGGTTAACCACCCAAAGTATTCCTTCTTGTGTATAATCAAAAATAACAAACACATTATCATATGGTTTGTCTTGAGGATTATTAGAGATATACTGTTTTAGATCAGTCGTAAGAGTTTCAGTAAAATCTTCAAAGTTATCACGAATTCTTTGTTTTGCGTGTGAGAGTTTAAAGCGAAATGTTACTCTATCACTATGTCTTCCATTCCCGCTGTTCTGAGTCGTGTTATGTGTCCTATCTGCCATTGTTTTGTATCTAATCCTTTCATTATGCCTAGATATTGATTTCTTATAAGGGCATATTGATTGCAAAGGTGGGTTAATGTTATAACACTTTCTTCACCGTCAACAAATTTATCTGCATCTCTGCTAGATAATTGTCTGTTGTAGTTCTCTAAGTATTTTCTGAAAGTTTTTGCACGTTCTCGGCGAAGTTCAATATTTAGATGCTCAAGGATTGCTTCAATTTCTTGTAATTGATTGAAACGAAACTCAGTTAAGCCTGGAAGGGAAGCACTGGCTTTTTCCAGGCTCCCTTTAATTCTACATTCGTATTTTGCTTCGTTAAGTTGCTCGTTATAGTAGTCAATTGATGGAACAATTTGACTTAAATCATCTACAACTTTATTATACCATGTAGCCATTAGTTCCAGTCATCGTCATCGTCATTGTCTTCTAAGCCAATGTCAAAGTGAGTTACTATTGCGGCTTTCATTACTGAATCAAACTCCATTAATTGGGTTTCTGCTTCTGCAATATCAACGTTATCGTCAAATACTCTAACAAGCACTTCTGCAATGTTAAGTCGTTCCTTAGCCGCAATATGCGATCTAATGGAATCCCACACTTCGTGTAGTAATGCTAGTTCAGGACTCATCTACTATTTCCTCCAGGTTTGGTTCTAGATCTTCCGGGTCAATATCTTCAACAAGTTCATCTTGTGCTTTTGGATTTTGTCCCCACTCGTCTATAATTACCTGAAGTCGTTCATCTGTCCACTGTTTTCTGAATTCTTTAATCTCTTCACCAGTTACAGGTGATACATAAGATAGTTTGTTACCAACTTTATCTACTATACCTTTTGCTTCTAGCATTTCTAGCATACCGCTATATGGATCCATGCCAGTGTCCCATGGGATCTTAACTTGAACGCCTTCAAAAGGTTTGCTATATCTAGACTTCATAACTTTGCATGCCGCTCTAATACCTTGAACAGTTGATACTTTATTCCCGTCTGGATCTTCTTTGAGTTTAAGTTTTTTAATTGCTACTACAATACTACTTGCATATATAAAACCTTGTCCTCCTGATATTTTATCGTCAGGGTCAAACATGTCTTGTGATGCATAAGTATGATTTGTAGCAACTAAGGCTATTGGAAAAGGTGCAATTCGATTAACTGTGTTTCTAACCAAAGCCGCAAGTGCTTTAGGTTTTCTACCCATGTCGCCTTTCATATCACCTTTTTCGAACTGTGCAACGTCTGTTGGTGTAAGTAACATACCTAAACTATCAACAACAAAAACTAACTTAGGCATTTCGTCATACTCTAAATCGCCGTAGTTTGCTTTATAGTCTTTTATGAATTCAGATATTGCTTTAGCAACATCATCAATCATTGAAACACTAATTTTTAATAGTTTTTCAGGTGCTGTATCAACGTCTAATGCCTGTAACCACTCTTCATCAAGTGCGTTCTCTGAATCGAACAACACTACTTGACAGCCGTGGTCTTGTGCATTTTTAACAATATTGCCTGAGCAAATAAATGATTTACCAGATCCTGATTCACCTGCAAATACACTAACCTTACCTAGTGGTATCCCTCCTTCGAAGGACCCACTAATGAGGTAATCTAGTGTTTTGTTACCAGTGCTAATCCAATCCCTAGGGTCATGAAAACCAGCACTAATACCTGAAATGCTTTTAGTGATACCAGTTCTGAACTTGGTTAAGTCAAATGGTCTCTGCATGATTTACTCCTTAAGATGATTGTCTGTTTCTGATCATATTCAGAATATCATCTGCAGATTTTTTACCAGTATCAGCACTTGCTGTTACAGGTGCTGGTGCAGGTGTTTCAACAACAGGCTCTGTTACAGGAACAGGTGTTTCCACTACTGTTTCTGTTGCAGGTGCCACACTATTTGTTGCAGGCTGTGCCGGTGCAACTGTTGATTGCGTTTGTGAACTTGCTACTTGAAGTCCATAAGGTTTGTAAAACGAACCCCATTTTGCTGGATCGTATAACTCTCCATCAACACTTGCTTGGAACATTTCTGCTATTGCTTGAACCCCGTCCGCTCCTGGTTTTGTTGGAAGGAAATCTGCTAGGTTAAATAAACCATTTGTGTCAACTGCCGCAAGTTGTTCTTCATCTAATGCACTTTCGTTTCGTGACCATTTAGATGTTGAGTAGTCTGCGTATTGACCTTTGGTAGTCTTTGATAATCTAAAATCACAACCATTAACATATTCAATCGGTAAATTTTCCATTTCTGGGTCCATTAATGCTGACTTAATAATGTTAAAGATTTGTGGTCCGATTACAAATCGTCTAATTGGATTATCAGGAAGTTCATCTCCATTTAATGGATTTTCTTTAACAAATCCTTGAAAGATATAACTTCTTTTTTTCCAATATTTTCTGCCCATATCTTCTAATGAAGGATCCTTGAACCAAGGTCTTACTTCAGTTAATACAGGACATGTATCGCCCCACATTTCCATACAAGGAACTTGAACGGTTACAGGTTTCTGTTCACCGCCTAATACTCCTGGAAATGTTAAACGAATCATTTGTCGTTCTACCCAAAAGAATGTATTGTTAGGATCGTCATCAGGTAAGAACCTGAGAACGCATGTTTGTCCTTCGTCTATATTCCAAAATGGATAAATTGCTTTGTCACTCTGAGTTGAGTTGTTGGAACCGGATCTCGATTCCATTGAGGCGAGCTTTGCTCTAATTTCTGCCAATGATGCCATAATTTTTCTCCTGTGTTTATGCCATGTCGTAGTGTGTTTGTTTCCAATTCACTACTATGTGTTTTATATTAATGCCTAAGTGTATCTTTGTCAACCTATTTTTACAAATAAATTAACTTAAATACAGTTTTATTTATGCTATTGAGTTAAAAGTTTATAGAAAAGCGGTCCATATACTTCTCATATGATTCCATATAAGACATATTTTCGCTTTGTGTTGGATTATTTCTGGCACTTAAAAGTGAACTTTTGATTGCTCTATAATCAAATGCACTTAATGATCCGCCTTTATTAAGTTTTTTACTAACACCAGTCAAGTAGTTACCTAGTCTGTCGTCTTTTGCTGAATAACCTAATTGTGCAACTTGGTGTCCTAGTTTTGCTTCTGGAGTATCAAATGCTAACAGTTCAGTTTCTTTAAGTAAATTTATAGCATCATTAAAAGATTCTGTTTTGATAGAATTCATTATATGATTCTCAAATGCTTTCTTTCTTAAATTTAATGTTTTAAGACTATCTACTACATTTGCAACTTTATCATCAAAATGTGTTTCAGTAAACAATGCTTGTATATCTGAATCGTCTTCTTCTAAGTTAAATGCTTCTTGGTTCATAATGCTTTCTACTGCTTTATCATAACTTTTTACACCACTTAACTTTTTAAATGTAGTTCTAATTTGATTAATGTTTTCGATTGCAAGTGCTACATATGATTCATTTTCTTCATTAACTAATTTTGATCTTTTGGTATAGACAACAAATTCTCGGAGTTTATTAATGTCTCTAGCCATATTAAAAATTTCTTCTGATATTTCATCGTGTATTTCGCCACCTCTATGAATATGTCTTGCAACTGCTCTTGCCATTGCTAAATTATTTTCTGGTAGTTTAAATCTTTCTTCACCTCTTTGTATAAAGATACTATGTATATTTCTACTTCTAGCACCGCGTATTTCTTCGTCTATTGCTTTTTTGTGCTTAACTACTATCTTTACATTCTCTAAAGGTTGATAACTTGTTTTGACAGAGCCTGAAAGTTTTCCAAGGCTTGCCTCCATTACGTCAGCCATATCTTTCTCCGAATTTTTTTCTGCGTCTTGCAACTCACCTTTTGCTTTTAATTTTTTGCCAAAAATGTTATAATCAAAATTTAGTAAATAATCATTACTAAGTTCTTTTAGCATTGGTCTAACTTTATGATCAGATAAGTCTTCACTTGTATTAAGTATAATAGAATTTTTATTTAAATCCAATCTTACTAAGATGTTTGGTTCGTCAACAACAAATCTTGTTGACTCTTGAGGATTAATTTCTGAATTACCTTCTTTGTCAAAACTTCTAACTTCATAGCCGAAGCCTTTTAAAAGGCTATAAATTTTTTCTGATACTAGTTTTTTATTAGTTGCCATACAACTATTTATCTAAATGATCCCAACAGGCATCGGAGCATCAGGATCTAGTTCGTCATAATCATCACTTTCCGGGCCTAGACCAGCATTAACTGAGTCATATATCTCTTCTTCGAACGTTCCTATATACTGTATCATTCTTACAGCAATAACTAAAGACATAACTAAATCATCATATTCACCAGGTTTTGCCGCAAAACTGTTTGCTCTTGCTACAAAATTTTTAAGTTCACTTATTAATGCTTTACTTTTCAAAGTTAATTTATCTTGTTCTACAAGGCGTTTTAGAAATAGGCAACCTTCTACTTTACTCTTATGTGTAGTATGAAATCCTTTACGCCCTTTCTTACCTTGTATTTTTTTAGGTTCGTGTAAGAAGTCACCTGGAAATGTTTCTTCTCCAGTGTCCCTTATAACAACTAAAGCCGCTTCACCAATACTATTATTTTCCACAGACCAATATAGTTGATCACATTTACATTCTTTTAGATACATTAAAATATCTAGCATTGCTTTCATTTGGCCTTCAATTGGAGTTTTATTATGGCACCATTCAGCAACTTGTGTCATAGTTGAAAGTTCAATTACTTGTATGGCCGCATTATCTCCACCTGTTCCTGTGCTTGGATCTAATGATACTACAAATATAGAGTCCGGGTCTGGTTGTTTATACCATCGTGTCTGCCCCATTTTAAGTATAGGTTCAATACCTTTCATTTCTAATAACTTTAATGAGTCAATAAGTGTTTCGTCATATATAATAAATTCACATTCATGTTCACGTCTAAATCTTTCTTCGCCGATTCTGCCTCGTTCTTCTGTTGCCCAAGCGGCATCTCTATCTGGATGTTGGTCCCAAGTTGCCATCATAGGTTTAAATCCATTTACACCCACATCTTGTTCGTTGCCATGTTCATCAAATGTTTTATTTGCTTGTTGCCAAATTATAGCAAATGTATCATCATCACTATTAGGTGTTGATGTAATAATACATTTACCGCCTGTTGCTAATGTAGGAGATAGTGAAGTCCAAAACTCTTTTGCAATCCTAGGTGGAACAAATGCAAACTCATCTAAGTATATTAACGAAAGTGACATACCTCTACCGGTGTTTTCAGTAGTTGTTGCACTTATAATTCTGCTACTATTATCAAATGTCATAGACGTTTTATTGTATTCTGTTACTCCTGCTCTTATATGGTTAGGGCAACTTTCGTATGCATATCTAATACGTTGCATAATTTCATTAGCACCTGCTTGTTTGTGAGCCGCAACTAGTATTGTGCTGTCTGGTTTAAACATTGCATACCATAACAAATAACCTGCCGCAACAGTAGTTTTACCCATCTGTCTTCCTAACATGTTTATTGAATAACGATATTTTGCGTATTTTTCTACTAGTTCTGTTTGATAATCATATGGTTCGAACATAATACCACCCCTTGTAGGGTGTTGTATTTTCATATGCTCTTTCATGAAGTGGCTAGGACCAAGTGATTCATTGCAACATGTTTCAAAATCCTTTAATTGTTCAGGGGTATAGGGTAGTTTTTTAAACCCTGGTTTGGTAAGACTGCTCTCTACTGTTCCTTTAGCCATACTAATATTTAGTTAGTTACTTGAATAATTTCTGGAGTTTTATGTAAATTATATTTGGTAACCCAATTATATAAGTAATCTGCAATGCGTTTGTGACCAGTTGCATCAGGGTGTCCAGCGAAAGGTTTTTCGGATAATTTAATAGTTGCTTTTGTTCCTGTAAATGTTGACATAGGTATAAATCTGTTATTTTTATACAACTTCCGGTATTTTTGATCATAAAACTTTTCTCCTATAGCATAATCTTCTCGCGATGGGCTAACTCCGCCAATCCAATACATCACGTATCTAATATTTCTATTGTTAAGATACTTTTGTGTTTGTTGTATTTCTAAGTATGACTGAGTTACAGCAGGTGTTAGATCTACTGCTGTCGACATTAACCAATGTTCTAAACCTGAATTATGTTTTGCAATGTCTTCTGGTCTTATATTCTTCCGGTCAACAAATAAAAATTCAGGTTCTTGTGGTTTAAGATATGATTTATTTTTTCTGACCCACAACGTGTTCCACATTACACCAGCAGATCCTACTGGGCCAAAATCAGTTACATTTTTTCCGCTCATAAATGATACTGGATAAATCCATTCTCCTTTATAATCGCCTGAGGAAACTTTAATTTCGGGGTATAATTTGTATTTTGGTCCAGTATATTCTATAACTATAAAAAGATCTTTAAATGTTTGATATCTCTTGTAATACTCTTCACAAAATCCAAGAGTATCTATAGTTGACATTCCTATTGGTTTGCCTATTAATGAATGATTCCATACGTCTGATGCACTTACCTTATTTGCGAAATGATCGACCCAACTTTTCATTCCTTTTTCTCTAGTAATAGACAGTTCATGGCCTTTACCCCAACCGGTTGCGTAACTACAGCCATTTATATATAAATGATCTATCATGAAAAGTATTTATGTTTAAGAGTTAAGTTTGGTTGCTAATTGGTCTTTTAATTTGTTAATTAAGATACCTTTAACATCATTTGGTTCTACATCTGCATCTGATTCTGGTTCTGGTTCACCAACTACTACTACTTCTGGTTCTGGTTCTTCGCCATTTTCGCTATCTTCTGGCTTTTCAGGCTCTTCTGCATTGTTTGTTTCAATATCAACACCTGCTAGTTTAAGCATATCGTGTAATGCGTCCATGCTGTTTGCTGATGCTTGTATTGTTAAATTGTTATCGCCGTCTTGATGAACTTTTTCGTATGACACTTTTTCGCTTGAATCTTTTTCTGCTACTGATCCGTAAGCATCGCTCATTGCTTCTGATAATCCTGCAAGTTTTTTGATCCTTTCAATCTCTTCGTATTTACTTGCGGCTAATCTTTTTTTGCTATCACCGCTGGCTTCTTCTTCATCTTCATCATCATCTTTCTTACGAAAATCAACAACATTTCTATCATCGTCTGCATCTGGTTCTAGTTCTGATTCTGGTTCTGGTTCTGCGCCTAGTTCTGGTTCTGCGTCTAGTTCTGGCTCGTCTCGGTTAGGATTAGTTGGATCATTTTTTCCTAAGAATGATTTAGAAGTTGATCTAAGTCTCGAAAGTCCTTGTGCACCTTGGGCTAAAAATTGGGTTACAACGTCTACATATTTTAAAAGTGATTTTACCATGTTTGGTGGAACACCTTCGCCTTTTTCCATATGTGCTAGTGCTTGTCTTACAAGATTACCGTCTTTAGGACCTAAAAATTGGTTTAAAATACCAACACTAATTTCATTTTCACTTAAGAAAATGTCATCGATTCCTTCTAGTATATCTTCTACATCAACTGATTCAGTTGCATGTGATTTACCACATGATCCACAAATAGGTTGTCCGCAGTCACAAGTGCATTCGCCTTCTTCAATGCTTTCTTGTGATGCTATTGCTTGCTTATCTAGTTGGAAAAACCGTTGAGTCATTCCTGCATTTATAACGTTCTTTAATTGTGCTAGTAATGGTT
>Ga0315318_10000265_pt1 | contig 21278 bp, 18 predicted proteins | sample M1200m3416metaG_FD_203703 | JGI IMG/M metagenome (GOLD analysis project Ga0315318, IMG submission 203703) | Ammonia-oxidizing marine archaeal communities from Monterey Bay, California, United States - M1 200m 3416 | ecosystem: Environmental > Aquatic > Marine > Coastal | place: USA: California... | reverse complement strand
CTTCATCAATATTATGTCTTCCTATGACAGTTCTTAATGATGCTTCAGAAGCTTCGCGCAAAGTTAATTCTGGTCCAATAAAATTAAATAAGTAATCTATAGGTTCTTTTATTTTATACTGAACAATCAACTCTGCATCTACAATATTTTCATCACCGGTTAACATTAAACTCTCTTGCTCAATGGTTCTATATTGATTTTTTCCAATAGTTCTAAAACCTATTTCAATCCTTTTGACTTCTGTTACCTTCGGAGTTTTAACTGTCTCTATGGGATAAGGGAAATGATAATTTAAACCTGACCCTACAACACGATCGTATTTTCCAAATCGCTGAACAACGCCTACTTCATCAGGGCCAACTGAATACAAGCCCAATAATAACCATATAACTATTGTAATTACAATTATTGGAAATACTCCCATTGATAATAATTTATCAGGTACGCTTATTTCACTATCTCCAATTATTATTCTTTTTGCTGACATATTATCTCCTTTTAATTAAATTTTTCTTCGTAATCGGGCATTTGGTAAGTTTAATTTATCTCGATACTTTGTTACAGTTCTTCTTGCAATTGAATAACCTGAATGCTTTAATGCTTCCATTAAATCATCATCACTTAGCGGATTATTTTTATCTTCATTATCAATAATTTTTTTCAACGCCAATTTAACATCACGCACGCTTATTTCAACACCATCAAATAAAGTATGATTATCTGTAAAAAAATATTTTAGTTCAAATATACCATATGGGGTTTCCACATATTTCCCTCTTGTCGCGCGACTTACAGTAGAAATATCTAACCCAATTATATCAGATATATCTTTTAGTCTCATTGGTGTTAGTTTATCAATATTGCCATCAAAAAATGCTGGTTGATGATTAATTATCTGTTTCATTACATTATAAAGAGTTGTTCGACGTTGATCAATTGCTCCAATAACCCATTCTGCTTTATTGAAATTATTTTTAAGAAATTTTTTCGTCTTTGTATTATGAGTTTCTAAATCATTCAACATTTTTTTATATGTTTTGCTTACATGGATTGGAGGGATCCAACTATCATTTACAGTAATCTCCCATTGATTACTTCTTTTATTTAAAATTAAATCTGGAATTATCGATTCATCTTTAGAAACCTGTAAACCAAGACCGGGTTTGGGATTTAATTTAGACAAATTTTCAATTGCACCTGAAAGTTCTTTAGATGAAATATCTCCTCTTTTAGAAATGCGATTATATCTCTTATTTATAAAATCATTGAAATATTGTTTGACGATTTTATATTCTATTGAATCTTTATTATTATCCAATTGTATCATTAAACATTGTTGAAGATCCCTTGAAGCTAGAGCTGGAGGATCCAGATGTTGAACTTTATGCAAAATATGATTTATTTCATCTTCAGTTTTTTCAAAACGATCTGCAATTAATAATATATCAATAGATAAATAACCACTATCATCTAAATTATAAATTATCTCCTCTGCAACAGATTTTTCCCAACTTTTTAAATCCAAATCATTAATTTGATCAATTATCGCTTCCAACAAATTCTTTTCTGATGAAATTTGAAATGTGTTTTCTTTTTTTGGCTCATAAACTGCTTTGGATTCATATATATCGTCCCAATCTTCATCATTCAAATCTTCTTTTATATTAGATTCATCATCTTCATTAATTGTCTCAGTTGGTTCAAGAATTGGGTTTTTCTCAAATTCCTCTAATATATATTTCTCTAAACTAGAATTATTTAATTGTAATAATGTTGCTTCTAAAATTTGCTGTGGTGACAGTGCCTGCTTTTGTTGTAATTCCTGTTTAAGCATAATAATTAATCTAAACGAAAACTCTTTCCAAGATAAAGTTGACGTGCTTCTTCATCATTTACTAAAAACTCAGATGTCCCTGATTTTAAAATTACTCCATTAAATAATAAATATGATCTATCAGTAATAGATAAAGTCTCTCTAACATTATGATCAGTAATTAAAACGCCTATTTCTTTTTCTTTCAAAGATTTAATTATTGATTGAATATCTTCAACTGCAATGGGATCAACACCGGCAAAAGGTTCATCTAATAATATAAAGTCAGGATCCATAGATAAAGCTCTACAGATTTCAACTCTACGTCGCTCTCCCCCGGATAAATTAGAGCCCATACTATCTCTTAGATGCTGAATAGACATTTCATCTAATAAATTTTCAATTTTATCGTTTTGTTCATTTTTAGTTAGTCCAGACATCTCAAGAACTAATCTAAGATTATTTTCTACAGATAATTTTCCAAATATAGATGGTTCCTGCGCCAAATAACCTATCCCACTTCTAGCTCGCATATACATTGCTTTAGTAGTTATTTCCTTATCATCAAGATAAATATTCCCCTTTGATGGTTTTATCATTCCTGTTATCATATAAAATGTTGTCGTTTTACCTGCGCCATTCGGCCCAAGTAAACCAATTATTTCACCTTTTTTAACTTCAATATCCACATCAGATACTACCCAACGGTTACCATATTGTTTATAAAGACCTTCAGCCCGTAAATTATGGTGTTTTCTCTCCATTATTTCCTTAATTCGTTACACCGGATGGATAAAGTATTTTCCAATGATTTAGTCCTACATCTGATTCAAAACCACTCCCATAAAGAGTGTCATTCTTTTCCGTAGTTAGCATTATTGGAGATGCAGTATAGATAATTTCTTTTTTTGAATCCCATCTTAATGTATCTGTGAAGAGGGTCGCTCCACTATCTGAAACTACTACTACATTCTTAATTGCAGTCATAAAGTTTGTCTTTTCATCAATTTCTGCAATCATCGATTTTAAATTAGTAGTATGCATTTCTTCCTCATCAAAAAAATCAACATCAACATTCTTATTCAAAAAAATATAATTTCTCTCATTAAATTTTTCTAAGTGGCCTGCTTTAACAAAAGCACGCATAACACCTTCATCTGTTAATGTAATCTCTACATCCCAACTCTCTTGATCAGGTAAACCTGCTCGAGAATGCAGATTTGTTTCATTTTCAATATTTGAGCAACTTATAATTACAAAAAAGGGTAACAAAAAAATTCTCATACAATTTATCTTGACAATAATGAATCAATCATTAAATGAATTCCTTCTTCATAACGACCTTGGCAAATGGCAAGCCAATCTACTGCTTCTCGAAAAGCGCCATGTCCACCACTTAATGATGTTGTATAAATTGCTTTTTTCTTCACTAAATGATAAGCATTAGCAACTGCAATAGGGACGCCAACAGTTTCCATTAAACTAATGTCAATAATATCATCACCTATGAATGCACAGTTCTCATCTGATAAACTATATTTCAATTTTAATTCATTATAAGGCTTCATTTTATTTAGGGTCCCATTATAGACATCAGAAATCTTTAATTCATTAGCACGTATATCAGTAGCAGAAGATTTACGTCCAGAAATAAATGCAATATGAAAATCCAGCAATCGAGCAAATGCAACTCCTGCGCCATCCAGTACAGAGAATTTCTTTAATTCAATATTCTGACTCTCATTATCTCCGCCTTTATAAATAGAACCATCAGTTAAAACACCATCTACATCTGCAATTATAAGTTTAACTTTTTTAACCTGTTCAATTATCTGATTATCTAATTTATTTTTAAAATCCTTTTCTGAATAAATATCCATATTAATAGTTAAATATTGGATCGATTATATTTAACAGCGGCACCAATAAAACCTCTAAATAATGGATGCGCTTTATTAAGTCTACTTTTTAATTCTGGATGAAATTGACTTGCTATAAACCAGGGGTGATCAGGATTTTCTATAATCTCAACAAGCTTCAATTCTTTATTTATTCCTGAAATAACTAAACCATGTTTTTCTAATCGTTTTCTATATCGATTATTTACCTCCCACCTATGTCGATGACGCTCAGAAATGCGTTTTTTCTTATATTCTTTTGCTGCTTTAGTATTTGGATATAATTCACATGAATATGCCCCTAGTCTCATAGTGCCACCCTTTCTTTTTATTGCTCTTTGTGATTCCATAAGATCAATAACTGGGTGTTGGGTATTTTTATCAAATTCAGTGCTATTAGCATTAATTAATCCACAAACGTTTCTTGCAAATTCTATTACAGCACATTGTAAACCTAAACAAAGACCTAGAAACGGAACTTTGTTCTCTCTAGCATATTTACATGATAAAATTTTTCCCTCTGATCCTCTAGATCCAAATCCAGGTAAAAGTAAAATACCATCACAATTATCAAACTGATTTCTAGCGCCTTTATCATCTCTTATTTTCTCGGTAGAAATCCAATTAACATTCACTCGAGTATCATTTTCAACACCTGCATGTATAAAAGCTTCTAGGACGCTTTTATATGCATCTGGTAATTCAGTATATTTTCCACACATAGCAATATTTACTTCTTTTGATGGATTCTTATATTTGGAAATAAAATTATGTAATTTAGAAACTTTGGGTGCACCACCTAATTCTAATCTATTCATAATGATCTGACCCATTTTTTGCTTATCAAATACTAGAGGAACTTCATATATGCTTTTGACTTCTTTTCCTTCAATAACATGATCTTTTGGAACATTGCAAAATAACGCAATTTTTTCAGCCACAGAATCCGTTAAAGGATAATTTGATCTACACATAATAATATCAGGGCTCAAACCTATTTCGCGTAATTTCATAACTGAATGCTGCGTAGGTTTGGTCTTTAATTCTTCACTTGCCTGTATATATGGAACAAGTGTTACATGAACAATTAGATAATTATGATATCCCACTTCTACTGACATCTGTCTAATTGACTCCATAAAAGGTAAGCTTTCTATATCCCCAACTGTACCACCCACTTCACATATAACTACATCATATTTATTTTTATTATTGACTAATTTAATTCTTCTTTTAATTTCATCAGTAATATGAGGAATAACCTGAATAGTATCTCCTAGGTAATCACCCTTTCTCTCCCTATTTAATACGGTACTATATACTTGTCCAGTGGTAGCATTATTATACTTACTCATATCAACATCGATGAAACGCTCATAATGTCCTAAATCGAGATCTGTTTCTGATCCATCATCTAACACAAAAACTTCACCATGCTGATATGGATTCATCGTCCCAGGATCAACATTAAGATATGGATCTAATTTCAATATAGTAACTTTTAATCCTGCACTTTTTAATAAATAACCAATAGAAGAAGCAGCAATTCCTTTTCCTAGTCCTGAAATAACCCCACCAACAACAAAAATATATTTTACAGGGTTTTTCTTTTTCATTTATTTAACTCAATTTGTTTAAGATCTTCTTTCGTATCAATTCCGCGATGTGGGTAATCTGTCATTGCAACTTTTATTGGTATACCATTATCTAAAGCACGTAATTGTTCCAGATTTAAACTTTTTTCATTAGTTGATTGATCAAGCATAGTAAAACGAAGTAAAGTATCTTTACGATATCCATATATTCCTACATGATGATAATAAGCTCCAATTTGATAATCTTTTATTTCTCGACTGAATGAAGTTGCAAAACCGTTTTCATTTATCATCATCTTCACAGAATTTGGATTAAAATAATCTGAATTATCGATTACTCTACTACCTATTGTTGCCATCTCAACTAACTCATCATCAAAACAACATACTAACTGATCAATAATTGAAGGGTCAAGCATAGGCTCATCACCTTGGATATTTAATATAACCTCCACATCCATATCTTTGACCGCTTCAGCAACTCTATCAGTTCCTGATAGATGATCAGGGTGGGTCATCTTAATATTGGGTTTATATTGCTTCAACGCTTCCTCAGTCTCAGTGCTATCAATAGCAATGATTACGTCATCAAGTTTTTCTGCTTCTCTTGCGCGATCATAAACGTGCATGACCATTGGCTTTTCATTGATAGGGGTAAGAATTTTATTGGGAAATCGTGTTGATTGTAACCTTGCGGGAATGACGCCAATGACCATGATTAGTCCGTCTTTCCTATCAAAGGGAAAAGTAAAGATTTCATTTTATTCATATTATGATTCCCAAATTCAAGGAATAAAATTTATTAAATACAATTGTCAATAAAGAATGAAAAATCAGTTTTATTCATATCTTAATGATTCTATAGGGTCAAGATTAGAAGCTCTCCAGGCAGGATAAATACCAAACCCAATACCAATTATTGAACATACAATTAAACCATATAGAGCCCAATCAAATGGAATTACAGCTGGAACCTTAAAAATAACAGCGACTATATTCCCACCTGCAATACCTAGTATAACTCCTACAATTCCGCCAAATTCACTTAAAAATATGGCTTCAGTTAAAAATTGAATGAGAATATCACGACGCGTTGCTCCGATAGCTTTTCTTATACCTATTTCTTTAATACGATCAGTCACAGAAACAAGCATGATATTCATTATTCCTATTCCAGCAACCAATAATGCGATGACGCTTATAAATAAAGCAAATAATTTTATTCCACTAGTAAACCCGGAAAAACGCTCAATCATTTCTGCATTTGATTCAATTTCAAAATCATTTTCTAACCCTGGAGGTACTTTTCGAATTGATCTCAATAATCCGATTGCTTCATCCATTGTTTTATCATATTCCTCTGCGGAAGGTGCTTCAACGCTAATTGATAGAGTTGTCCATCGATTTTTAAAATTTTGTAAAAAATTTGTAATTGGTATTGCAACATAATTATCCTGACTACCACCAAAAGCTTCTCCTTTACGCTCAGTAATTCCTATTACATTATAATCTAGACCTCTTATTTGAATTGTTTTTCCAATAGGATCTTCAAAAGGAAAAAGACGATCCACTACATCCATACCAAGCAAACAAACATTACGCGCAGAATGCACATCATCTGTAGTAACATTTCGTCCATCGGCTATAAAAGTATTATAAGTTCTTACTGTTCCTTCATCTCCACCAACCAGCTCTATTGATCTTTTTACAGTTTTATCGCGATATTTGACATTTCTAGCGCTCGTTCCTTCCGAAACACTTACCATTATAGGCATTCTAGCTCTACGTTTAAATTCTTCATATTGAGGATAATCAATATTTTTTCGATTCCTATATTTTTCATCTCCATGATTACCAACCATAATTCCGGGCCATTTTTGTACTATAAATGTATTCGTACCAAAAACATTTAATCCTGACTCAACTGATGATTCAAGCGTACGTATTGCAGTCATTACACCAATAACTGAAAAAACACCTATGCTTATACCAAGTAAGGTTAGAATTGATCGTAACTTATTCTGACGTATGGCATCAATAGCCATACGAAAACTTTCCTTAATTCCATTTTTTGTTCTACTTAAACCAAACATTATTTACTCATATCGCAATGCTTCGATAGGGTCTAAACGTGCTGCTTGATAGGAAGGCACTATACCGGATATTACACCAACTAAAATACTCATTATTATTGATACTATTGATAACCATAAAGGCAAAGTAGAAGGGAAAATTTTATTAATAAAAAAACTTGCACCAAAAGCCAAGGCCAAACCAATCAATCCCCCAATTACACATATTGTAATTGCTTCAAATAAAAATTGAACAAGTATCATATTAGGGGTCGCTCCGATCGCTTTTCGCACACCTATTTCTCGGGTTCTTTCTTTGACTGATACAAACATAATATTCATAATTCCTATTCCGCCTACAATAAGAGATAAGATTGTTATAAACAAACCCGTACCACCAATGGCAAATTTTAAAGTGTTATACTGCGTTTCAAATGCCTTGGTTTGGTTAATAGCAAAATCATCTTTCTCCCCAGGTTTTAATCCTCTAATTCTTCTCATTACTGCCTGTAGTTCACTTTTTGCATCATCTATTTTTTCCTCATCAACCTTAACGCTCAAGCGCATAAATCCTCTTTTTGAAAATAATCTAGCATATGCTCCTATAGGAAGTATCGCCTGATTATCAACACTAAATAACCCAAGAAACTTTCCTTGCTTTTCTAAAACCCCAATGACTCGAAATTTTATTCCATCGATCTTAATATATTTTCCGATTGGATCTTGATATTCAAAAAAAGCATCTTTTATGCCACTTCCAATAATAGTTACTTTAGTACCGGATCTTTCTTCACCTTCACTAAAAAACCTACCAATTTGTATATCTTCATTTACAGTTTCCATATATTCAACATTAGTGCCAAAAATCTGTGTTTGTGTATTTTTATCACCAAAAGATAAAGAAGCTCCTCTTTGCATAACGGGAGAAACTGCAAGAGCATAATCAGACATTTCTCTAATTTTTTCTTCATAAGATAGTTTCATGCGCGGTCTATTTCGCACCTCCCACCATTCCATATCGCTAAACCATTCCCAACGACTGATATATAAAATATCCTTCCCAAGCCAAGACATACTATTTTCAAACGAACGATCTAACCCTGAAATAAGGGTACCCATTACTGTTACGGATAAAACACCAATAATGATTCCTAAAGCTGTAAGGCTTGAACGAAGTTTATTCATATAAATTGATGATAGTGAAATCCGTAAACTTTCAAAAAACATATTAATTATTTCTTTTTAACAATTTTATCATCCTTGATTTTTCCATCAAAAATATTAATAATCCGATGTGCATGATTGGCAATATATTCTTCATGCGTTACAAGAATAATTGTATTTCCTCTAGAGTAAAGACTATCTAATATATTCATAATTTCAGCGCCACTTTTTGAATCAAGGTTTCCTGTGGGCTCATCAGCTAAAATGATTGATGGGTCATTAACCAGTGCTCGAGCAATGGCAACTCTTTGTCGTTGTCCACCAGATAATTCATTTGGGCGATGATATATCCGGTCATTTAATCCAACGTCAGTTAATGATTTGATTGCTTTATCTATACGTTTATTTTTTGGAATATTAGAATAGATTAGTGGAACTTCAACATTATGTAAAGCAGTTGCTTTTGGTAATAAATTAAAAGTTTGAAATACAAAACCAATTTTACGATTTCTTATAGATGCCAACTGATTATCATCCATATCATGTACTAATTCACCTTCAAATTCATATTTTCCTGAGCTTGGAGTATCAAGACAACCAATCATATTCATTAATGTAGATTTACCTGAGCCTGATGGCCCCATAATGGAGATATACTCGTTATGATTTATTGTTAAATCAACACCATCTAAGGCGCGGACTATTTCATCTCCGACCTCATAATGGCGTTTAATATTTTGAAGTGATATTAAAGAACTCAAAAGATATGATTAATCCTTATCATCCTTTTCAGTGCTAACCTGCATATTATGCTTTAATTCCTTACTTACGGCTTTATAATTTCCTATTACTATAAGATCATTCTCTTCTAATCCATTTAATAATTCGTAGTGAGTTTCGCTAGAGATACCAACTTTTACTGGTCTTATATGAGCGAATTGGCTCCCGCGTTTAAATTTCTTTTCCTTCAGATTTTTGACCTCTGAAACTTCTCCATCTCTTTGAACTCCACCTTGTTTATCAGCAATAATAAAAACCAGTTCTTCCAATTCTTTTTTCTTAGAGTTGTTATCTGGTTCATCATTTTTTTCCCATTTTTTACTATTCTCTTCACCAAATAGTTTATTTTCAGAGCCATATTCTCGAACCGTTAAGCTTTGAATAGGAATAGCTAAGGAGTTTTTTCTTATTTCCGTAATTATATTAGCGGTAGCACTCATTCCTGGTCGAATATTAGGTGGAACATCAAGCATACGTACTTTTACCTTAAAATTTGTTACTTGTTCTTGACTTCCAAAATTTGATGTTTCAGCCATAAGAGCAATTTCACTCACAACACCATAAAATACCGTATCTATATATGCATCAATCTCAATTTCAGAAGTATCACCTATTGAAATACTTACTACATCATTCTCATTTACGTCAACAATAACTTCCATTCTGCTAAGATCTGCTATAATCATTAACACATCTAAAGAAAACATCCCACCCATCGCCATTTCGCCAGCTTCTTTATTTATTTTAGTTACAATCCCATTTTGAGGAGAAACTAATCTTGCTTTATCTAATGCATCTTGTGATACCAATAAACTTGCCCGTGATTGGTCAAGTTGGCTTTTTGAGATTTCATATGCAGCTTGTGCTCCCTCAAGTTCTTGATCAGAGGCAAGTCCCTGTTCATAAATACGCTCAACACGTTCCCTATTTGCTTTGTCCTGTTTCACTCTGGCTGAGGCGGAACGAACTGCAGAGGTTACTTGATCAACATTAGCCTGTAATTGTTTTCTATCAAGAGAAATAAGATGCTGATTCTTTTTAACATATTCCCCCTCCACTACAGTTATGGAATCAATAATAGCTGAAGAAGTGGCGCTTATTTTTACTTCACTTTCAGGTTGTATTTTTCCGCTTGCATTCACTTTCTGAATGATTTTCTGTCTACTAATTTTTTCAGTCTCCACATTGATAACTTCTGAATCATCCCGGAAAATATTTCCAACTATGATTAAAATAATTAGCAACCCAATAAACCCAGAAATAAATAGTTTTTTGTTCTTTTTATATAATTCTTTTATCACTTTAATCTCCTAAAATATTTATAAATCTGTATCTAGCGTACCTAAGATAGCTTTCAAGCTTGCTTGTTCAATCATGCTATCATATTTACTTCGAATTAATGATGATCGCGCACTAACCAAAGACACTTGTGCGTCAAGTACTTCTAAAATACTTGCGGACCCCAAGCTATATCGCCCCTGAACTAATTTTAGATCTTCTTCGGCAGAAGCCAATACTTTTTCATTAATAGGTATCACTTCATTATAATAATTAAGTTGATCTAGAATTAACTGCAGTTGGACTGATAAGTCTTGTAGTTGAGTTAAATACTCAGATTCCTGCTTTCTTACATTTAATTTAGCCTGTTGAATGGTAGTAGATAATGTATTTCCAGTATATATAGGGACTGAGAAAGATAAGCTTGTATTCATACTCCAATTTTCATCCCATTCATTTGACAATGTCTGAAAATCTTCGGAATTACCAGAATAATTTGCTGATGCAGAAATATTTGGTAATCTGGAACTCTTTGCAATTTTTTCACTGTATTCAGCGTTTGTTATTTGATGTTTCTTTGCTAGAACACTTGGATTAAATTTTTGAATAAATTCAAATCCATTTTCAAAGACAGGAATTGTATCTAATGAAAGTAAATCATCATTTATTGTAAAATCTCTTTTGGTTCTAACTATTCCCATTGCATTTTTTAAACTTAAATATGCATTTTTTAATACAGCTTCATTGTTAACTACATCCACACGAGCCTGTCCATATCTAACTTCTGCTTTTAATAAATCTGTTTTCCTAGCAGATCCTAATTCAAAACGTTGCTTTGTTAAAGCCAATTGCTGCTGAGAACTATTTAAATTACTTTGAGCTACATTAAGCAATTGCAAAGATTTTAAGTAATTAAAATAATTCCTATGTACTTCTCTTATAATGTTAATTTTTACTTGTCTATTAAACTGTTCTGCAATTTTATAGCTATTTTTTGATTGTGCTATACTATTCCACCATTTCCCGCCATCATATATATTTTGTGATAATGAAACACTTGCAGAAGAATTATTCTGTCTGCTAATACTATCCTGAATAGCTCCAAATCCCGTAAGATTACTCCCGCTACTTGATTCAGTTACACTTCTTCCCGATAACGATAATGTTAAATATGGCAAAATATTGCTGTAAGACCCTCTAATACTTTGTCTAGAACTTTCTACATCTAATGCTGACGCCTTTAATGCTTCTTTGTTTGTTAGAGAAATTTGGATACAATCAGCCAATGATAAATATTCTTTTTGAGCGTACACTGAAGAAAGGAAAAAGATTAAAATTAAAATTTTATTCATTTTTATTTATATAAAAAGAGATCCAAGTGCAGCAAAAATGCTAATCTGAAATAACCAATAAACAAAAATAGCTATTATAAACGGTTTGGCAGATTTTTTATAATAAACACTTAACCCTATTCCAATGAGTATAATGCGCCACACACTAAAAAGATCCATTGCAGCAAATAAATTATTAATAAATGTCCCTTTTTCACCTATATCAAGCAAGCCTAGCCCTGTATAGACATCAATAGACCACTTATTAATCATTAATGGTATTTTAATTACTGTTTCAAGAACAGTAATTAGATAAGAGAATGAAACATAAGGCAATAAATTTGAATATCTTGTGGATTCACCAAAGAAAAACTTAACTATCATTAAAACGATTAATGTCGTCATTATTATTCTTAGAGGCCCTGCAAAAACATTTGTTAACCACATTATTAAAATAGAAAATGGTCTAGGGTTTTCTAAAGATTCATATACACTCTTTAATGCATCTTCTTTTTGATCATCAGGTATCTGTGAACTATTCTCTATCCATTTAACAGATTGTTCAAGTTGCACATCATAATAAAGTTCTTTCAATAATAGAAGGCTTACTGCTCCTAAAAGCATTAACACTATTAATGGCATAAAAGATGTTTTCCAATCATTTATTTTCTTCAATTCCTGAAAAGAAACAATTGGATCTGTAAAAATATTTATAAATAAAGCTAAATATTTCATATAGCTAATACTACCTCGGTTAATAAAATAAATTACGAAATAAATTTATCTTTTATTTGATATAAATAGCTTAGTGCATCATCATGATTATTATCAATCTTACCATCCAAAATAGCTTCCTCAATTTCCTTTTTAAGTTCACCTATCTTCTTTCCTTCTTTTAAATTACATATTTCCATTATTTCAGTTCCTCTAACAGGTGATTGAAACTGGCTAAATAAGTCTCTTTCTTTTACATCTTTCATCAAACTATCAACCCGTTCAAAATTTTTCATATATTTATTTACTTTATTTGGGTTTTTTGTAGTTATATCTGCTCTACATAGTATCATCAAATCATCAATATCATCACCGGCTGCAACCATAAGTCTTCGAACTGCAGAATCAGTTACACCTTTCTTTGCTAATGCAATTGGGCGTAAATGCAATAAAGTCATTTTTTTTAAAAATTCACCAAGATTGTTAGATAATTTCATTCTTTTAATAACTTTATTTAGTATTTTTTCTCCCACAGCGTCATGTCCATGAAAGGTATAACCTTTTTTCTTATCTACTCTCCTAGTAACTGGCTTTGCAATATCATGTACTAATGCAGCAAATCTAATTTCCATTTTTTGAGTTAACTTTGCAGCATTGTCTACCACTTGCATGGTATGAAAAAAAATATCTTTGTGATGCCATTCAGGTGTTTGATCAATTCCATACATTTCATCAATTTCTGGAAAGATTAATTTCATTAAACCTGTATCTTGTAAAATAATTAGACCAATAGATGGTATTGGTGAAGATAAAATTTTGCATAATTCTGTCGTGATTCGTTCTTGTGATACAATTGAAATACGTTTTTTTTGACGAATAATTGAATCATAACATTTTTTATCAATTTCAAACTCAAATTTTGATGCAAAATAAGCAGCTCTTAGCATACGTAATGGATCTTCAGAAAACGTATCATCTGGGTTTAATGGAGTAATAATTCTTTTAGATTGTAAATCACTTATACCACTATAAGGATCATATAAATCTCCATAATTTTCTGGTAACAAATCAACTGCCATAGAATTAATAGTAAAATCTCTTCTTATTAAATCACCTTTTAAATCTGTGTAGATCACTTCTTTCGGCTTTCGTGATTTACTATCATATTTTTCTAATCTTGCGGCTGCTACCTCAATAAATATTTTTTTATATGGTATTTTTGCAGTAGAAAATTGCTTGAAGGGAACTACTTTTTTTACTTCCAAATCCTTTGCTAATATCTCAGCAAATTCTATTCCATCACCAATAATCATTAAATCTATTTCCGCTGGTTTTTTTTGAATGAAAAGATCACGCACAAATCCACCAACAACATATATCTGTTTATTATTTTCTGATGCAATTTTACCTGCTCGCTTCAGAACATATTCCGCATCAGGATACTGAGATATTAATTCTTTAATATTACTCATATGAAAAATTAGCTATTTATGTCTAAAAAATGAACTAGTGTTAAATTATGAAATATACTTGCCAGTATTAAGTGCTTGGTCTATTTTCTAATATAATGGAAAAAACAAAAAAAGAATTAATCTTTTTTATTATTCTATTAGTATCATTACTGAATGCTCAATTTTCAAAAGTAGATGTTACAATGGATGATAGATTATTAAAAAATGATGATAGACAAATTTTGATTAATCTAAAGAATGAAGTTTCAAGATTTTTTGTTAATAATACATGGGATGAGGAATGGACTAATTTACAAATTAAATTAAATATTCAAATTATATTTGAAGGCACAACTACTAAAAATGGAAAGAAAAATTTTCTTGCTCAGGCTCTCATATCAACAAATGAAGATCAGCGCTTTTTTGATAACTCTCTACAATTTCCTTTTAATCCAGGATCAAGTTTATATTATGACCCTGTTATGTTTGAACCCCTTCCAAGCTTTCTATCATATTATGCAAATATGATTTTAGCTGGTGAAATAGATACCTATGAACCAAATGAGGGATCAAAGCAGTATGAAATAGCTAGATCAATCGCTCTTCGTGGTACTTCAAGCAATTTTCCTAAGGGATGGTCAAAACGCGTCCAACTTGCTGATGATATGTCATCAAATTATGGATTAAGGAAAGCTCGTTTTGCTTATTACTATGCATTAGATTTATTCAAAGATGGAGAAATTGAAGAATCAATTAACCAATTTAATTCAATGATAAAAGGCATTGATGAAGTATATGATAGAATCCCTAGGGAACATTATACTCTATATTTTTTAAAATCACATGCTACCGAATTATCACAAATATTACAAATATTAAGACAGAATGATATACTTCAAAGCCTTATGGACCTTGATCCCTCTAATAGAGATATTTACGAAGATGGGCTGAAAAAAATATCTCGATAAGTTTTCTTTCTTCTTATATAATAATCCCAAACAATACTTCCTTTATACATTGACTTCATCATTTCGTAATCATCAATTGTACGCAGACGATTAATCTTCCTTCTTCGAATAAAAATGATGTGGATATGAAACAATATCCATACATGTGCCTGTATTACACCAAACATATGTTTAAAATCTAATTTTGTTAGAGCATAAATTATAGCAACCAACTCAAGAGCATATCGTATAGGAAACAAATAAAGAGTTGTAAATAACTTATAATTACTTAATAGCATGATAATTGAATTTCTATGATTTAACATAAATTTCTTTAATGATGTCATTGGCAATGAAACAGCATTTTTATGATAAATGACCGATCCTGGATGCGCATAAATACTATAACCTTTAAGTTGAAGCTTCCAGCATAAATCAATTTCTTCCATATGTGCGAAAAAATTTTCATCAAATTTTTCGACTTTAAGAAAATATTTTTTTCTTACCATAATTGCTGTCCCTGATGCCCAAAAGCAATGCGTATCATCATCATATTGTTTATTATCATTCTCTTGTTCTAAAAACAATCTTCCTCGTGCAAAAGGATAACATAAAACATCTATATACCCACCAGATCCTCCAGCATAATCAAATCTATCTCTTTCATAATAATTTAATATTTTAGGTTGAACAGCCGCACAATCAGGATGGCTATGCATAAAAGAAACTAAATTATTAAGCCAATCTTTTTCATGTATTGTGTCATTATTCAAAAAAACAATATAATCACCTTTAGATATTCCTATACCCCGATTACATCCTCCTGCATAACCATAGTTTTGATCATTTTCTACAACATTAATTTTGGGGTGATTAGTTTTTAGCCAATTAACGCTATCATCAGATGAGGCATTATCAACAACGATGATTTCAAAGTTAGAATATTCTGTATTATTTAAGGAATCAATACATTCTGATAAAACATCAATGCCATTCCAATGAGGTATTATTATGGAAACTAGCGTATCCATAGCTAAATGCCCTAAAAACTAGGGTAAAGTACCTTTTAATTCATCAAGTAATTTTTTAGCTTGGCGATCAGTTGGGTTTCGTTCCAACCAACCAGTTAAAACCATTTCTGCCTCTGTATTCATTTCAAGTTTTTGATAAGCAATAACTAAATGAGAAACAATATTTGAATAATTATTTTGCCATTGTCTCCATGATTTTGAAGATAAACCTGCTGATTCTAATCCTCTTGTTTGAACTATCCTTTCAGTATTATTGAAAGAATTATATAATGTCTCATAAATATTCTTTGCAATACCGGGCTCATCTAATTCAACAAGATATGATTGTCCATAATCTAATCTATCTTTGATAGAGATATCATCTCTCAGTAATAAATTATCCAGCACATCTCGTAATTTTTCTTCGTGACCTACTCCATAATATAATCTACCCATTTGATAATAGAGTTCTTTTGAATCCATGCGAATTGTATTATCAGGAATATTTTCATTCATTTCATCGAGTATTAGCATCACTTTTGCTTTTAAAGATTTTCCTTTATCACCTTCTTTTTGATCTTTGGAAATCTTTTGGTAATCCATAAAATAATGTACAGCTAACTGCATATATGCACTTCTATAATTTTGAAGCAATCGAATTATTTGTTCATTATAATAAACATTTTCATTTCCTAAATGTCTAAATAAATACTTGGGATCATAATCTTTAAACCAAACGCGACCCTCATCATCTTTCCACTCACTACTATTATATGACTTTGACCATTCATCTTGTCCAAAATCAGTAATCAAGTGTTTTGACATATTTTCAGGATTTATTCCTTTAGTCTTATAGGGACGTAAACGATATGCCAATCCATCCATTTCTAAATAGGGCTCAAGACCTAGTCGATTACTTGGTGAGACAGTAACGGCAAAGTAAATCGGTGATGTCCATTTAGAATCATTAATAATTTGCATAATCATCATATCTTGAATTTTTAATGCTTGTCCAGCATATGTAGGTTTCACTGACCATGTGATTTTATCTTTTGTATCAACAGGTAACGTTACTTCTCGTTTTTGCCAAGGAGTTAACCCTCGTGTAAGATCTCTTATCTGCCGATCAGATAATTTGATAATCTGATTTGAAGAACGGTTTATTTCATTTTCACTTTCAGAAAAAGAAATAAACCTTTCAGTTTCAAATTCCCTAATTTCTCTAAGTTGCCTTATATACCAGGGAGTATTGAGTAAACTTAGGTTTGCAACCGTTACATCTTTTCTTATGCCTTCTACTTCCTGCAGATACCATAATGGGAAAGTATCATTATCACCATTCGTAAAAAGCACGGCATTAGGTTCACATGATTGCAATAGATTATAACTATAATCCCAAGCGACTAAATTTCCCGAACGATTGTGTTCATGGTAATTTGCTTTGAGCATCATACCTGGAACAGCTAATAATTGAAAGACGACTAGAAAAGAAACAATTCGTATTCCAAATTTCTTTTCTTTGAAAAATTTTGCTGCCCACTCTAATATAGATGCGCTACCAATACCAATCCATATTGAAAACGCCAGAAAGCTACCAACATACGAGTAATCTCTTTCCCTTGGCTGTGGATTATCCTGATTAAGATATAGTATTACAGCGATACCGGTCATTAAAAATAGGGTTAAAACAGAAAATGCATGTTCGCCATCTTTATTAAAATGATAAAATATACCAACTAATCCTAATAATAGTGCTAAGGGTAAACCAAAATGGAACCAGTATACACCATCTTGAGGCGATGGATGAGCAGGAGAATTGGCACCAAAAGAACTTACTCCAGGATCACCTGAAGGTCCCCGTCCAGCAAATTGCCAAAGAAAATAGCGCCAATACATTTTTTTCATTTGATAGCCCCAGAAAAAGTCCCACTGCGTACTAAAATTATGAAACATGTATTTTCGATTTTGTCTACTAGAGAATTCTCGATATGATTTGCCATTGTTAGTTTTTACTGTTTCAGGGTTACCTACAATTTTTGCTTTATGAGATGGTGTCCCAACTTTATTTTTTATATACTTTCTGGGTAGTTGCCCTATTGTGCCATACTGCTCTCTCTCTAAATAAGAAATTGCTCTTGAAATTGTTTCTGGATCATTTTCATCAATCATTGGGTCTTGTCCAGAACGAATAAATATAGTAGCATAACTTGAATAGCCAACTAGAATAAGAACTACCGAAGTAAAGATAAGAGATAATATTTTTTGCTTATTTTTTATTGCCCAAATAGCGATTGCAAAAGTGATAATGACCAATAATCCTACACCCTCCAAACCAATTAACTTGCTCATTCTTGGCAAGCCTTTGATTATCCCATTATGAATAACTAGAAAAACAACTGCGGTTAATCCCATGGTAATAAAAAATGTTTTCCATTCAAAATCTGTCTTCCTGAAATAAATAATTAGAGCCAAAAATGGGAGTGTTAATAAATTTAAAATGTGGACTCCTATTGCTAAACCAAACATATAAGCAATAATTAATAAATATCTTTCACTGCCGTCATTATCTGCATTCTCTGACCATAACAAGATTAACCAAACTACTATTGCAGTAAAAAATGTACTCATTGCATATACTTCCGCTTCAACTGCATTAAACCACTGACTATCAGTAAATGTAAAAGTAAGAGATCCTACCAATGCTCCACCAAATGCAATGAGTATATCTGTATTATCTTTTATTTTTCCTCTCCAATGCAAAATTATTTTTACAATCGATAAATATAACAACATACATGCAATGGCGCTTACTAAAGGAGAAATAATAGTTACTCTAAATGCAATATCAGGATTTGTTGGGATCATAGAAAAAATTCTACCAAGAAGTAGATAAAGAGGACTTCCGGGAGGATGAGGTACTCCCAAAATATATGATGTTGCTATAAATTCACCACAATCCCAATACGATACTGTGGGTGCCATTGTAAAAAAATAAACCATAAAAGAAAAGGCTAATACAATAGAAGCAATAACTCGATTTAGTTTCATATGATCAGTGGAGTAATTCAAGATTTTTTTTCCTTATGATTATTATTTGAGTTGATACCATTTTTTTCATTTGGATTATTTTTCTGTTCTACATAATTCATTTTTAACGCGTGAATATTTTCACTAAAAAACTTTTCTTCATCCTGAGATAAATTTCCTGTCATTCTTTTATATATCATATCAAGCATGTCTATTTGTATAGAAGCTTGTTCTAAATCCTTTTCAAGCTTGTCATTCATTGGATTCTTCATTGTCCCAAGATAAACCCAAGCGCTATGAACCAGCGATGAAACTAGCTGGTCAAATAATTGTTGTTCAGTTAATTTGCTTTCAAGTGCCATAAATAATACAATTTAATCTAAATAAAGTCAGCAAATATAGAATTATTGAATATAAAATGCGTTATGGATTCTATTTTATAATAAATATAAGCGAACTGCATTTATTTATAGAAAAAATAGATGACAGCCATGAATTAAACCCATTAATTAATCCATATATCACAGATTTACCCATATGCCTTGCGCTTAATATTGAAACATAAAATGGATCGAAGTTCATTCTATATATTGATCTTATATTAAATCCATGAGGATATACAATTTTATTTATTGATTCTTTTGTAAAGTGATATAAATGACGTGGTGTATCATAAGCTGCCCAAAATTCTTTATACATTTTAGCATCTGTTGAGTGATAATTAGGCAATGCTACAATTAATATTCCATCAGGATTAAGACTCTTTTTTATTTTATCTAAATACATCCAGGGTTCATGAACGTGTTCTAAGCTATGCCAACAAGTAATTACATCATATTGTGTATCACTTTTTATCCAACTATCAGGGTCCATCACTTCAATATTTAACTTATTATTAACTATTCCTCTCGCTTTTTCAGATGTATCAACACCATTAATATCCCAATGACCTTTTTTCATAACATCCAAGAAATCACCTGCACCACATCCAATATCAAGAATTTTTCCATTAATTTTATCACAATATTTTTCAATTAATTTTTTTTTCTTATTTAATTGATATGACCGAACAAAACCATAAATATGATCAAATATTCCCGATGCATTATCATTGTGCGATATATAATCATTAGATGAATAGTAATTACCAATGTTTTGTTCATTGGGGAATGGATTTGTAATTCTCAGAAAACATGAATCACATTCAATAATATCAAAAGATTCACCAGAGACTAAATAATCTTTTGTTGAGAATATAAATTTCATTTCACTCTTACAGATTGGGCAGCAATTCATCATCATTAAGTTATATTTATTGTATCAAAATATTGAGAATAATCATTTAACAATCTTTGTTTCATTATTAAATGATTTTCCAATTTTGAATCATTATCAACTATTCTCTGTGCACAATTTCGAGCTTTTCTTATAAGTGCCCCATCATTAATCATATCTGCTAGTTTATAATTAAAAAAACCACTCTGCTCAGTGCTAAAAAATTTACCTGGTCCACGCATTTTTAAATCCTCATCAGCAATAATGAAACCATCACTAGTTTTTTCCAAAACTTCTAAACGCTTCTTTGAATTTGGTGTTACATTTCTCTCCACAAGAATACAATAACTTTTAGCAGTGCCTCTTCCAACTCGACCACGCAATTGATGTAGTTGAGTTAAACCAAAGCGTTCAGAATGTTCAATTAGAATAACGGAAGCATTTGGTATATCAATTCCTACTTCTATCACTGTGGTTGATACTAAAATATTTATAGTATTATTAACAAATTGACCCATAATTGTATCTTTTTCTATCTTTTTCATTTTTCCATGAATCAGGCCTAGGTTTGTATTTCTAAAGGCTTTCTTTAACTTTTCAAATCCCTCTGTAGCAGCCGCTAAATCAGATTTTTTAGTTTCCTCTACCAAAGGATATACAACGATACATTGTCTCCCGGTATTTATTTCCTGTTTCATAAAATCATATACTTTTAATAATCTTTTTTCATTAACAACTTTAGTTGTAATCTTTTTTCTATTTTTTGGCATTTCGTCAATTATTGAAAGATCCATGTCACCATGATATGTAATCGCCATTGTTCGTGGAATAGGTGTAGCAGTCATTGCTAATAAATGTGGTTGGACACCTTTATTAAGCAAATTTCCTCGCTGAAGTACTCCAAAACGGTGTTGTTCATCCAC
>Ga0315318_10000262_pt1 | contig 21359 bp, 23 predicted proteins | sample M1200m3416metaG_FD_203703 | JGI IMG/M metagenome (GOLD analysis project Ga0315318, IMG submission 203703) | Ammonia-oxidizing marine archaeal communities from Monterey Bay, California, United States - M1 200m 3416 | ecosystem: Environmental > Aquatic > Marine > Coastal | place: USA: California... | reverse complement strand
TAGGGAATGAGAATGCGGACGATCTCGAACGGATCACAAAGTTAAATGTAAACGAAATTAGACGCATCGGCGGAATGAATGCGGATGCTGTAGTTAAGACTGCTAACCTTAATGCCGCGTCAATTCGACAGGTTGGTGAGTTCAATGCGATGGCGCATATTGAAGCGACATCGATGAACTTAGATCTGACGGCGACTGAAAACCTTGAGTTGATTCGTCGCCACAAGGGGCAAGAGGAACAAATGCTGTCGCAGCAACGAGCGGCGACAGGGCAGTCCGGTGTGCGTCTGGCAGGTTCACCACTCGAAGTCATGGTGCAGTCGCAGACCGAGGGATTTCGTGAGCGTATGTATCTAACTATGTATGCTGCGAAACGCATGAATATTTTAACCACGATGGGCAAACGCAAGGCGCAAGCCACCTGGCTGGATGCCGATTTGAAAGCGAAGGTAATGCAACAAGTTGCCGCACTACAGGCAAGTGTGATGCGTGAACAGTCTGCGAGTCAGGCACAAATGATGCTGAACGATTCGGAAGCGAATGCCGCAAGTCTGCGCCGCGGTGGTCAGTTGATCGCCGCCCAGGCGCGTGCACAGGGCACTGCCTCGCTGGTTAGCGGGATCATGGGTGGATTGAACTCAGCGTACCAGGGGGGTGGTTTAAATATGCCGGCCATGAGCATATTTACGCCTAAAACGATAACACCGTCCTTTGCCATAACCACTGGCCCAATAGGCGGACCGATCTGATGAGTTACAAAATTCCTCGGGGTTACTTAGACAAGAATACAGTCTCGGCAGAGATGCCTCGCACACAGGCTGTGACTCGTGCGGCACCGCCAATGCGAACAGCAGTGTTGCGGGATCCTTCTAAGTATATGTTGAAGTATGTTCCTTACACTGATCCCTCGGCGGTTGCCAATGTTGAAATGGCAAAGGGAAAAATCGGTCAAGCCTTTGCGGCGGGAATGATTGAGTTGGGTAAGACCTTTGATGCGGCGGATGCATCGAGTCAGTACACAACTGCCTGGAATTCTTTTCAACTTGAGGCGCATGGACAACTGTCCATCTTAAAAGATCAGGGGCTCACGCGGCCCAAACAAACGTATAGCGGTGGCCAACTGGTTACGGACGACGATCCTACACACGTTCAGATGCAAGCCACATTGCACAAAGGTTTGTTACAGCAACGCGATCGTTGGGCTAAGACGATTAAAGATCCCAAAGCACGCGCACAGTTTTTGCAGAATTCGGTTGCCACGGTTGTTTCATTACAGAAACAGGCTGGCGAATATGCACGCAAGAAACATGTCATGTACTTGCAGGGGGAATCGTTCAAACACTTCGAGACAGCGTTGACAGTGGAGGATGTTTACAAGGTTGCGTCGATGCCGCATATGAAGTTGATCTGGACACCAACAGAATTAAATAAAAAAGTTAATGATCGCATCACCGCGATAGTGTTTGAAAAGAATCGAGTCGAGATTCTAAAGATTGCAAACAAACCCGCATTGAATGAACAAGACGAGAGGAGCGTTGATGCGATACGTATGCGTTTAATGATGGGTGGACACGACGCAACGGCTCACACGGATACTGAAGGAAACATTTATTACCAGGATCATCTATCGGAAGATGGGAAGCGTTATGACGAGCGAACATTTATTCCCCATAAGAACGCGCAGTATCTGGGAAAAGCAGAACGCGATACGTTATTTGACCTTCTTGATGCCGCCGAGAAAAAGATTACGGATGAAGTTGAGGAAGGTGTTACGAAAGATTTTAATAACACGGCTATAGCAATCTATCAAAACACAGAAACCTGGACTACAGACAAGATCACTAAAAAGGCAAATGATGCTGGGTGGGATGCAACACAATTAAAAACAGCGTTAGGACTTCGCAAAGCCGCACTGGAAGGTCCTACCGAATCGAACACAGCATTAAAACTGGCGATCCTAGAAAACATTGAGACATGGGATTTCAAGACCATACTAGATAGTGCCCACCTCTTAACTAGAGATGATCTTAACTGGGCGTTACGGCGGCGTGATGGATTCGACAACAAGGTTGATCAGTGGTACGACAAGGGTGATGGTAAAACGGCGATGGACACCTTGAAGATGATTCATGGTGTCGATACAGAAACTTTCACCTTCTCTATGCCAGGGATGGCAACACAGGCACAAAAAGCCAAAGCAAAATATTTGGAAGCCCGTGTTCGTTTGGAAGCACGGATTCAAGATGAAAGCACTGATCCCCGCGAACAAGGGAAACTAGCATGGGGCATCGTCAAAGAAATGCGGCGAGAGTGGTTGGAGTCTAAAGATAAAAGGACTCCAGCGGATGTAACGGATGCCAATGAGGCATCTACCACTGACAATGATACAGGTACAGGTGCGAATGGTGGAGTCACAGCAACAGCGGTTAGTGATTCATCAGGAATCGCGGTAACTCCAGAGAATCAAATTCATGCTTACCGATGGGCAACGGATAACAGGACTGCCGATGGCACACCAATCACTGCACGAGTCGCCGCAACACTGCCGGCGGACTATCCAGGCCGCGCGTCGATTATTGCGATGTATGAGTATTGGGGCGCGTCCTTTTCAGAAACTGAACGCGTAGGCGTTACTGAGGCCCCGGCTGTAATGAACTGGGATGTGTTTCTTATGGACCATGGTCCCGACTTAGCGAATCGCCCCACGGTTTCTGGGGGGCATTCCATTGCTGTAACGGAAACTGTTGTAACGGGTCAACCCACTGAGGTCACTCCAGTTGATGAACTAACAATAGACAACTACACACTGAGCGGCCCGAATGCCGAGGAACGAACACTGGAATTATTTGACCTCGGTGCGGCGCGTGGAGAACTCCACGAACTACACAAGGGTGGTGGAGCGACATTCAGAAGATCAAGCGATGGGCGATTAATGAACATGACAGAGTATGAGGCGTACTTGAAAGAGATTGGGTATCTGTAATGGCTTACACACCTCCTTTCGGCACCAAGATGCCCGACGATCTTACCCATACAAGTGCAACTGCCATCAATACACCGGCTGTAAAACCCCAGGGGTCAATTGTTACTGAACCGTACACCAAGCCGACCGCGGAACAAGCATGGTCTCAAATGCTTGGTCAGATCCAGGCCGAGGAACGTGGTGTATTAGAAGAAGAGTTGCGAGTGTCTCCTGAATGGGTGATGGCATCAAAGGTGTGGTACGAGCATACGCAAGGCAAGCCCTTTGCCGGCACTGATCACGAGGCTGTTCAGTTTGGTTTGGATACGATGTCGAACAACTATGCCTGGTTCAACGCCGACACTCCGTTCTCTTCTCAAGAAAATGTTGGACTTGTAGGGTTTGTTGATCAATTTGAGAATGCACCTGATCACGCAAAAATGGCCGCTGGGTTTCTCCACCTCATGTATGAGGAGAAAAATACAACCTGGTCTGGTTTTGGTAGGGCTGCACGAGCAAACCTACAAGACACAACCAATGCTATTGGTCTTGCCACAGTGGTTGGTTTGGCTGGGAAGTGGGGTGGGCGGCAATTAATTAAAGAAGGGTTCAATCAGTTGGTCCGCCAAAATATGAAACGGATCTTTGGCGCGCAGGGATTCGCTTTGAGTGTGATAGAGGGTGCTGGTTTTGGTGTTGGTGACGATGCAATGTTGCAAGGTCTTGAACGTCAAGTTGCTAAAAGCGAACTTGGTCGTGACCTCGGTATGGAGGTCCAACCGGGTTACGACTGGAAACGTGGTGGTATGGCCGCTACTGCGGGTGGAGTTCTGGGCGGCGCTTTCAACCAAGCGATCCCGGCCGCGTCGATGCTGTATCGAAAGGCCAAGGGCGTTAGTGACGAGTTGTCATTTAGTAATTTTGATGTCAGTGGTGAGACCACTCCGCCCACTGGACCGTTGGATCTGCCGGTCGAGATCAAGGTGCCTGGTCCGCAATTAGTGCGTAAGGGAGTGAATTACTCCGGTGCGCCTGGGAGTAAGACACCACAGGCAAGGCAGGGTCTGATCAGGCGTATGATGCCTCTTCTTCACCACCCTGACGCGCAATTTGATCGATCAATTGATTGGTACGAATCGTCCGGTCGAACTATTGATGCATTGACTCGTGGAGACCCTATATTAAAAGAACAGGTCGTCCGCGTGCTTGCATTCTATTCGGCGAATAGCGATGTCCAAATGAACACATCAGCGGCAATCGAAGCCGCTTTTGAGATTGCGAAAGGAGCAACACCGTTAACGGGGCAGACACCATTAGTGTCGGGACGACGGTTGGATGCTATTTTGAATGCACCAGAGTTTGATACCAGGCTCGATGGTGTGGGCAATAAGGTGATGAACTTCTATCGCAACCTGCATGATCCCGCATTTGGTCGTAACGACTATCCTGATGCTGTCACGATTGATCGCCACATGTTGAAATTGTTGGGATACAAAACAGCACAACCAGGACCTAACCAATACGCTTACGCGCAAACCGCAATCGTGGATCTCACTAATCGTTACAACGAGGCCAACGGAACAGACCTGCGGCCAAGACAAATGCAAGCGGCATTATGGGCCCATCAGCGTGTTAAATCTGAGGTCGCCCAAGGTAAAGCGAAACCAGAATATACGGATTTCACTACGACAATAGGAAAGGCCACTGCACATGTTCTGTGGGAGGCAAACTCACCCATCTATAAAGAATTTGCGAACCTATCACCAGAACGAAAGATTCAGTTTACCGAAGAAGCCAGGGCCATTGTTCACGATGAGAATGGTCGCGATGTCATTCTAGAGGAAATTCTTCAGCATCCCTTATTCAGACACATTACATCCTCTGGGTCTTGGGAAGGGGTCATTAGCCCCAACACCGAGACCTCGATTGTTCTACCGCGATTCGGGGGAACCAAGGGTGGATATGACACAGACATAGCGGAATTGTATGCCGCTACGATGGGGCATATTTATCAGCAAGATGCCGTGCCCTGGTTCAGGTTTGATGATGCCTTATCCAAGAATGCAGACTCTCCAGAGGTTAACTTCGGTTATTCATTGAGAGTTGATCCCACTATTGCTACAACAGAGTTTACCGAAGGACTCTACAAGCATGTCTCTGACCAGATGCCTGGCACTGAATTCTCACGGTTTGTGCAGACGGATGGAAAAGTTAACTACACCTTTATCAACTTCAAGGATGATGACGGGAACCCCTTCTCGGGATTGTCAAATGATGAGTTTGCGGATAAAATTCGACATGCGTTTAAGTCATATGATGTCGATTCCAAGGGAGAGATTGGTTACTCCTACAACAACGGAAAACTGATAAGCCAAGAAAATGAAGATTACGGATCTAGGATTACTTCCCTCGGGGGACCCGATCTACTCTATCGGGCCGATAATTGGCGGAAGGAATTCGAAGCGCTCGTCGAGCGTTACCGCTCCGAAGGCGGAACAACCCAAGGCGGAAAAGCAACCCCAACGCCCGAAGAAGTAATTCCTACTTCTTCTGAAACTCTTTCACCTGGACAATTGTCAGGCTCTCCGCCTGATGAGGGTTTCTAATGGCTATTGAAGAACAATTAAGCACTGCACTCGATGCACCACCGGACCTGGCTTCTGCTATTGCGCCGCCTGGCGCAGAGACAGAAACCATACCGACCGAAGCCCCAGTTCAACCTGGGGCTTCTTCGTTAGAGGGGGTAGATGCTCCACCGGAGTCGGTGTTCTCAGGTGATAAAGAAGCGATGGTTGCGGGAGTCCTGAAGGGTCTTAGCCGGCCACTCCTCAAGCACCTCACCAAAAAAGCCAATCCACTAACGCCTACGGTTCGGCCGAAACCTTTCCATCCAGGGGCGACATTAGAAGTAGTAGATGCTCCGGTAGAACCTCCCCGAGTTAATCCAATCACGGGGACCAAAGCGGCGATTGAGGAACAGGCACAAAGGGATGCCAAGGTTCTTGTTGATACGGAATTAGTTGATACACATGGTCTGGTAAAAATTGGCAATAGGTCGTATCAGGTCAACTTCAAAAACATGAACACTGACGATGATGCCAAAGCGGTGCAAGCGAATTTGGCAGAGGCTCATCGTGCATCGATAGACGCGGCTCGTGGAGGAGTGCGCCCAGATGAGTCGGTGAGGCGGTTTGCTCAACAACTCGGTGTGGATGAGAAGTTTATTCGCAGTTTCTTGGACAGGGAAAATATTAATCCAGAACACATCGACTCGATCATGGTCGCGTCGAAGGGTATTCTCGAAGCGTCAGCGGTTACGTTGAAGGATCTAGCCACTAAGGTTCACTTGGGTAAGGGGACCACACAAGATTTCCACGAGTTGGTTGTTCAGTGGGATTTCCATCGACAGTGGATGGCGCGGTTTATGGGATTTCGAGCCAACGTAGGTCGTGGTTTGCGTGCGAATCAAACGGCCTTGCAAGGCCCAACGGGGAGACACACAACCGACGAGCGTGCGGATGAGATGGTCGCCCTTTATGGTGCGGTGGTTGATCCTAAGAAACTCGCGATGCACATTGTGATGAATGACACCGTGCTGGGTATTAATAAGACGGTGCGTGGGCAATCAGGCGGCATGACTCGAATTGGTGCGGCTGGGATTGAATGGGCTATTGGTTCAATGCTGTCTGGGCTGAAGACCCACATCATCAACCCGGTTGGTAACGCCCTCATGTGGGTTAAGGCCCCCGTAGATATTCAACTCGCGTCCATGTTGCGGTTCGGGTTACCGAATAATGACGAGGCAATCCGTATGGGCGAAGCCACTGCGTACATCGTGGGTGAAATGATGTCCATCGCGGATGCATTCCATGCGGCCGGTATTGCGTTCAAAACTGGTGAGCCTTATGGGCAAGTGGCTAAGTTTGATACAGGCCCCAAGGCATTAAGTGCACAAGGGCTGAATTCAAAAAGTTGGTTTGGGCACATCTGGAATGGTCTTGGTCATTATGCACGCGCCCCAATGGAACGGGTCATTGGCCCAATGGATGCGTGGTTCAAGGTCCAGGGGGAGCGTGGGAAGTGGGCGCAACTTGCGTACCGTCATGCGGTAATGGATGCCGAGCGCGAGGGTTTATCCGAGGCCGCAACACTTAAACGGATGGATAACTATCTAAACAATCCATCAAGGGATGTTCGGGAGCGCATGATTGCTCATGCTCGATACAATGTGTTCCAGAATGATCTGGGTGAGTTTGGCCAGGGTGTCCAACGTGCTATCAACAAGCACGGCGGTGCAAAACTTCTCGTGCCATTTATGCGAACACCGACTAATTTGATGAAAGTAGGGTTAGGTGAGGGAGTAGTGGGATCCTATGGTGGATTGAGGTTCTTTGCCAAGAAATACCGGGAAAGGTTTTTCCCGAAACCCATTGGTAAGGATGGAAAAGGGAATGACATTTATGAGCCAGGCGCGGTTGAACACGCCGCACTATCTCGTGCACGATTTATCACCGGATCAGCCATTACGAGTTATGTCGCGTACCTGGCACTCAACGATAGGATCACCGGATCCGGTCCACGGGACAAGAATGAAAGGGCGGCATTGGAGTCCACGGGTTGGCGTGCACGTTCCTTACTTACGCTTGATGAAAACGGGAAGATCATTGGGGCTCGCCGCTGGGACCGAATGGAACCACTGTCACTAATGGTTGGTCCTATTGTGGACATTATTCATGCCGGCAAGATCAATGCTGATCTCGATCCCAATGATCCGTGGTGGGGAAAATATGATGACGCAATCTGGGCAACTACGTTTGCGATGTCTGAGAACACGTTGAATAAGAGTTGGATGATGGGTCTGCACAACTTCACTCGTGCGGCACATACAGACAAGGTTGATCAGGTTGATCGGTATTTTGGGCAACTTGCGAATGTATTACTTAGTGCATCTGGTGCGCGAAGGGATTTACGCAAATGGCAGGACCCTTATCAACGAGAGGTGAACACCTTTGTTGAAGAGTTGAAAAACGCTACCCCTTATTTATCTGAGGACCTTGGCTTAAAGCGTGATGTCTATGGGGTCGCGAAGACTCATGGTCAATACCTGTGGGAAAAGGAAGCGATTGAGCAGACACCGTGGGACATTGAACTTGCTACTTTGATGGAGAATACGGGAGAGCAACCCATCAAGATAATCGCCCCGACGAAACAGGGTGTCCGCCTAACGTCAAACGAACATTCAGATTACGCGTTGCTTGCCAGGGCCCAGGTCAAGATGACCGCGGATGGGAACATCTGGTTGCCTTCTGAAGATATGCCGCCCACTTCCCCTGGCGATTCAAAATGGTACACGTACCGTGAATTGCTGGAAGAGGTCTTGTTGAACGGGAAAGGTGCAATGGGCGAGGCGTATGTATCTATGCCTACGGATTTCGCACGCGTCAAGATGCTCAAGCAAGTCACCAGCACTTTTGATTCCGCTGGGTGGATTGAGTTGCTCAAGGCCAACCAAGATCTCCAAGATCGTGTAATGCGAAAACGACAGTTCCAGATGGGACAAATGATCGGACGGGATGCCGCGGAAGATGCAATGAGGAGGGGGGACATTCCTATCATTCCACCCATGCCATCTGGGCCGTTGGGGTTCTAAACCCGCAACCAAATTACGAGCCCCGCTTAGAATTAACATGAGGATAACTGCGTGACAGTTTCAACCACTACAAACAAGGTTTCATATACAGGCAACGGCGTACTCACGACGTTTGCCTATACCTTCAAAATCTTTGCTGATGCGGACCTCAAGGTCTATGTTGACGGGGCCGTCAAGACCTTGACCACCCACTACACCGTCACCAACGCCGGTGTAACTAGTGGCGGGAATGTTGTGTTTACTGCCGGCAACATACCGGCAAACACCAAAAAGGTCGTCATCGAACGGATCCTGGCGCGCACCCAATCCACTGACCTGGCGAACTATGACAAGTTCGATGCGGAGGTCATGGAAACAGCCCTTGATCGGCTGACTTTCATCGAGCAAGAGATTGACGAAGCCGTTGGTCGATCGGTCAAATTTGCTACTACGGTGACCGATGTCGGCACCGTCGAAGTTTCGGCAACCGCGGCCACCAGGGCCAATAAGATCTTTGGTTTTGATGGGGCCGGCAACATGGTTGCCACCCAGGAGATAGGCACCTTCACTGGGAATTGGGGCACAGCGACTGTTTATTCAGTTCGTGACCTAGTCAAGGACACCTCAAACAACAACATCTATATAGCAAACACGCTCCACACCAGTTCTGGCGCACAACCAATATCGAGCAACGCCGATGTCGCCAAGTGGGATTTACTGGTCGATGCCGCATCAGCAACGACATCGAGTACAGCAGCAGCAACGAGCGCGACTGCCGCTGCCGCGAGTGCCACGACTGCAACGGCCCAAGCGGTAATATCAACAGCACAAGCGGTAATTGCGACGACCCAGGCTGGGACTTCGACGACTCAAGCGACTGCTAGTGCCGCATCGGCATCAGCCGCATCGACATCTGCAACGGCGGCAGCGGCATCGTATGACAATTTCGACGATCGCTACCTGGGCGCAAAATCTGGAAGTGATCCAACGCTAGACAATGACGGTGATGCGTTAGTTGATGGTGCGCTGTATTTCAACACCACAAATAACGTGATGATGGTGTACGACCTGGGTGGTACAACCTGGAACAGAACGACACCAACGACCACAGACCAGGGTCACATCAACACTGTCAGCGGGATCCAGGCGAACGTAACGACTGTCGCTGGGATTTCCAGTGATGTGACGGCAACCGCCGGCAAGGCCACAGAGATTGGATTGCTGGGTGTTGCTAGTGTGATCACTGACATGGGAATACTCGGCACGGCCGATGTGGTCAGCGATATGAATACCCTCGGCACGGCAGACGTTGTCAGTGACATGAATATTTTAGCGACAGCCGACGTGGTCACAGATATGAACACCCTAGGTACGGCAGACGTGGTCAGCGATATGAATACCTTGGGTACGGCAGATGTGGTTGTTGATATGAACACCTTGGGAACCGCCGCCAACGTCACTGCAATGGATAATTGTTCGGGATCGATTGCCAACATAAATACCTGCGCGACCAACCTGACCAACATCAATTCGTTTGCAAGCACATACACAATCGCGGGTAGTACTCCTGGGTCACCTGGGGCTGGCGACCTTTGGTACAACACATCTCTAAATAAACTTAACTTTTATACCGGGTCAGCGTGGACAGAGATCGCGCCTGGAATAACCACTGAGACCGACCCAAGCGCGGCGGCACTCGCACTAGCACTGGGATAATCAAATGGCCAATGTTTTCAAATTGAAGACCGACACAGGTGTCGGGACGACACTCACCACGATATACACCGTGCCAACATCACCAAGCACGACGACAATCATCATCGGTTGTCTACTGGCAAACATTCACGCATCGGCGCAAGTTAAAGCCAATGTGCAGATTGTGACTGCGGCGGTTAGCGGCGAGAACGGTGATGACGTTTACCTGATTAAGAGTGTGCCGGTGCCTCACGGCTCAAGCCTGGAAATCGTTGAAGGCAAGATCGTCATGCAAGCCGGAGACATCATCAAAATTTCAAGTGACACAGCAGCCTCGGTTGATGTTGCACTGAGCGTGCTGGAGCAAACCTGATGCCATACATAGGTAGTGCTGTTTCAAAAAGCACAGACATCAAACGCATCACGTTTGCGACCTCGACAACGGGGTCGGGTCCGTTTGCGTTGGGTTGGACTCCCGCATCAGAGAACACGCTACGAGTGACGATCAACGGTGTGGTTCAGCAGGACAGTTCCATAACCCTGTCCGGTGCAAACCTCACGCTCGTCGGTGTGGCATTGGTCAGCGGTGACGAACTTGAGGTGCAGGGCATCGTCAACGTCGGTGCCATGGATAACATCCCAATGGACGGGTCAGTCACCGAAGGCAAGATCGGCGGCGGCGCAGTGACAGCGGCAAAGATCGGATCGGGTGCAGTAACATCCGCAAAGATCGGAGCGGATGCTGTGACAGCGGCGGCGATGGCAGATGACTCTATTGGCATTGCAGAACTATCAGCAACAGGAACAGCGGAGGCAGGAACTTATCTTCAAGGAAACAATACTTGGGGTGCTATTGCTGCTTCTGGATTTCTTTCAATCTCTACACCAGCAACTGGTACTGCATCTTGGGTGAAACCCACTGGGGTAACAAAGATTATCGTAGAAGTTCAGGCCGGCGGAGGTGGTGGTTCTTCTGGGAATGGGACTGCGTGGGGTGGTAATGGCGGCAGTGGGGCCTACGCGAAAAAGTTTATCGATGTTTCATCTATTGTAAATGCAGATATTGTTGTTGGGTCCGCTGGGGCTGGCGGTGATCCATCAAGTGGCGGCACTGGAGGAACTTCCTCATTCACCTGTACGGGACACACTATATCTTGCACTGGTGGTCTACCCGGCCAATATGGTGTGGGGCATGGTGATGGTGGCCTTGGTGGTACAGCTACGGCAAGTGGAGCGTTTATGCTTGTCAATGGTCAAAACGGAGGGCAGTCCTATAGTTATGGTGACCAAGGTGGTGACAGTGTGCTTGGTCTTGGCGGCATGAACCCTAATTACGACGGCATTGGAAGCAGTGCAACATATCCAGCGACAGGTTATGGGGCTGGTGGTGCGGGTGGTCATGGGGCACATGCCTCTTATCACGGAGGGGCCGCCTCTGTGGGAATCGTAATCGTGTGGGAATACAAATGACAATGGCTAATTACGCAATTATTCGGAATGGTGTGGTGGAAAATCTGGTGGTTTACGATGGTGAAACTAGGTTCACCCCAGAGGGTTGTGAGGTGGTCGAAGCAACTGATAACGCTCGTATCGGCAGCACATATGATGGTTCGTTCCATTTCGTTGAGCCTACTCCCCCAGAGCCTACAGCAGAACAAGTAGCAGCAGCCGAAGCACGACAATCAGCACGGGACAAATTAAAAGCCTTGGGCTTGAGTGATGACGAGGTGGATGCACTGACATGACAAAGATCAGATCAACGAACATTGAAGCGGGTGCCATTGATACTGCGGGGTTGGAGGATGACATTGCGCTGTTGGGCTTTAAGGTTGCCTCTAATGGCTCATTGGCGAAATACAATCTGGTCGATCAAACGGAAGACGCATTTACCGATCAAACTGGCGTTGATCTTTCTACTTCTGCAAATGAAATTTATAACACGGCTGGCTTTTTTTCCGGTGCAGTAGGCCTGCCAGTTGGCGGGACTGAAACCACTTATACGGACGGTGGGACGGATTATGTTGTGCGCTCGTTCCTGTCAGGAACCACTAATCTTGTTTTTGAAAAGTCTGGAACAGTTGATTATTTGCTTGTTGCTGGTGGTGGCGCGGGTGGTTACAGCGCAATCCCCGGTGGAGGTGGAGCGGGTGGTCTATTAACAGCAACGGGATTATCCGTTTCCGTGCAAACATATCCCATTGTAGTGGGTGCTGGTGGTGTTGGCGATAACGGGGGAGGAGTGATTAATGACGGAGACGACACTACAGCTTTTTCATTAACAGCAGTAGGTGGTGGACAGGGTGGTGTTGGTCCCGGCACCATAGGCGCACACACTGGAGGTTCTGGTGGTGGCGGTGATGGTTATTCCGGTGCCGGTGCAGCAGGAACGGTAGGGCAAGGTAATGCTGGTGGATCGGGTGTTAACCACGGTGCGGGTGGCGGAGGCGGTGCTGGTGCAGTTGGCGCTAATGCGGTTTCGCCAAATGGTGGGGCAGGCGGTGTTGGCTTGTCAAATAGTTTAAGAACTGGTTCTGGTGTTTTCTACGCAGGAGGCGGTGGAGGGCAAAAATGGACGGGTTCTAACGGGGCTGGCGGTAATGGGGGCGGCGGTGCTGGTGGTGTGGCCGGGACTGTCAATACAGGCGGAGGTGCCGGGGGTGCGGGTGGTTCCGGTGGTTCTGGAATCGCTGTTGTTCGTTGGGTCGCAGATTCTTTTGGACCAGAGTACAACGACATGACCTTGGTTTCTAATTCCACTACAGCAGAAAGCGCACCAACCAAAGGTGACATTGTGATGACTTATACCAATGGTGCTGGCACTGCCACATTGAATTCTGATCTGACTGCTGAGTTCAGCGCAGACAATGGTAGCACTTGGACATCCACAACCCTCGTCGCTCAAGGCACCACAGGAACCCATCTTATTGTTTCAGCGCACGACATAGCCTTGACTAGCACATCAGGCACCGCAATGAGGTATCGCATCAAGACGTTAAATCAGAGCGCAACAAAAGAAACGCGAGTACAAGCAGTCTCGCTAGGGTGGAGTTAGCATGGCACTCATAGGCAACGCAGTAACCCAGAATAGATTCCCGTCTGTCGCGTATGTAGCAACAGCAGCGCAGACCACATTCCCTGCATCGGGCGCACTTCCTGAAACGGCTGTCAATGCGGCTGGGGCGATAGTGACCGTGAATGGTTTGCGTCAACATACTGACGCTTATTCCATAGGCACGACGCTGGTATTCACTGCGGGGCTGACGGTTGGTGATGCGGTCGAGGTGGTGTGGCTGGGGCTGAAGTCGGTCACTGAGGTGTCAACGGCTAACCCTGTGATCGGCACTGAAGGCAATTACTTCGAGAACTACGCATCGATCACAAGCAATCTCACCACAGCGGTTAACGCTAACAACCAAGGGTTAATCGGACCCATAACAGTAACGGCGGATTGGACTGTCGCTGGCGACATCACAATCTTCTGAGGCTATAAATCATGGCAAGCACACTAAAAGTAAACACTATCGATACTCAGTCAGGGACGAGCATCACAATACCTACTGGCAAGACGCTTGCTGTTACGGATGCGTCTGCCTTAACTGTTGGCGGAACCGCAATCACATCAGGATCATCCAACATCCTACGCAAGACTGCCGACTACACCATTGTCACTGGAGATGTTTCTGGCAAGTCTGAATTAGTTATTACGACTAACGCGGCTGCTTCTACAAGAACGATTACGCTACCAGCGGTAGCTGCGGTGGGAATGTCAACTTGTATCATAACTATCGTTGCAGATGCTGATGCAACATCAACATATAAACTAATGGTTCAAGATAGCGCATCAGCGGAAGTCTGGACGGGTTATCAAAAGAATGACTTTGTACGGCTTATCGTAAGCAATAGTTTGTGGGTGGTGCTTGACCATAAAGAAACTTACTACTCTCGTAGGTATTTGACAGCGGATTCGCCAACTGTGGCAGTCGCTGCGGTCACGAAAATGACCGGATGGACTAATGTTACAGAGATTGGGAATACTTGGGATAACGCAAACAACAAACTTATAACCCCAACAGGGATGAATGGATACTGGACGATAAGTTGGAACAGTGGTGCATCTGTTCATTCAAGCCCTCTAGGCCCATCCTTATGGATTAACGGGTCTGCGGTCAGTCAATATGCTAATTACACTGGTAGTTCTGGGTATATGGATGGTCAGAATGGAGTTACAGGTAAATATTATGCTACCAGCACTCAAGTTATTGAGTTTTATCTAAAGAATTGTCGTAGTGACGCATCTGCTGTCGCACCAGCAGGTGGGGCAGTAGATAGGTCGCACTTCATTGCCCAGTTTGAAAGGGTTTATTAATGACGACAAAACACGATAAACCAGAATCAGTTGGTGTTGATGACTTTGGATTTGCCTTACATCTTATCAATTCAGATGCTGTGGTAGAGATTATGCAGATTGGAGTTTATGGAACACCTAGTCTAAAACTGGTCTGTGAGTGGGATGACGAAGTGGCAACCTTTCCAACCGCTGATGAAATGAATGCAGCAGTAGTTAAGGGAAACTGGGATCGCGCTCGTAAAGAGAGAAACAAACTTCTCGCTGCAACAGACTTCTATGCTCTGTCTGACGTAACCATGTCAGATGATATGACAACCTACCGTCAAGCATTGCGTGATCTACCAGCAAGCACTGAGAACTCAGCCGACGTTGTGTTCCCAACCCCACCGGAGTAACCGATGGCACTGACAAAAATAAAATCAAGCGGGATCGCTGATGGCGCGGTGACGGCTGATGGTCTGGCTGCTGGATCGATTACAGCAGCGGACATTGCGGCTAACTCGATCACATTGGCGCAGATGGCAAGAGCGGGTACGAGCGGTCAATTCCTGACCAGCGCTGGTACTGGTGCTGACGCTGCGTGGGCTGATGCTCCTGCTGGTGGATTAACGCACATGAGTCAGTGGAGATTGACTACAGACTTCAATGGTGATGCTAATCCAATCGCAACCAATCTAGAAGCGGTTATTGCAGCAGCACCCACGACAACAACAGCATCACCGTCAAGTAGTACAGCGAAAGGTGATCCCATGACGGTATCATCTGGTGTTTTTACGTTTCCCTCCACAGGGTACTGGTGGGTGCATTTTGTTTGCACACAGGATGGTGAAGATTATGATCCTTTGCCTATAGGTGGTTATATAAAGTACACGACTGATAACTCTTCTTACAATGTCGTGAGTACTGAAAATGCAATGTCTTATCTGGGTTACCACATGAATAGTAATGCAGCGGTATTTTTAGATATTACTGACACAACTCAATGCAAAGTTTCCTTTGGGCATAAGACTACACTGTCTTCCTCTACATGCAGGGGAATCGCAGCATCTAATATGACTTTTATGACTTTTATGCGTGTAGGGGATACTTGATGCGACCAGAACATATAGAAAGCATATTGGTGGATATGCACGCAGGACAATGGTTCGGTTGGAGCGATTCGCATAATAAAGTTTATTCCAACTTGGTAATTCATTCTGGCGACGAGAAGCCTACACAAGAATGGTTAGAAGCAGAACTGAAAAATCAGCAAGACGCATACGACAACGACTACTCGCGCAAACGACGCGAGGCATACGAGGCGGCGGGATGCACCATCGAGGCGTTAACAATCGCCTGTTTTGAATCTGTGTTTGCAGATGACAGTTCAGCGGCAGTTCGGTTGCAGATCGAGCGCGAAAAAATCAAAGCCGCGATACCGAAGTAAATGTTTTTTTGGCGCATCTTTGTTTTTTGCAAGTGGCTACTTTTGCCAGTAACGGTCAGTGCTTTCATCATCGCGCCAGACGCTTTCCCACTCTGCCTGGCAGAGTGGCGCGACGGGTTCGCAGAGACCTTTGCGTCATATCGTGAGCGCGGCTACTTCGCCCCCATAGGTGAGGGAACATGACATTCAAACAACTCATCCTCGGGGCCGCTTTAGCGGCCTTTTCTTTTGGTGCTTTCGCCCAGGCACCTTTTCGTACAGTCATTCCCATGCAGGTGGTGTGTATGCCGGGGGCACCAGGCGTGCCGGGGGGGATGTTTGAATTGTTGCTGGATAAATACAATGAGCAACCCGTTCATGCGTTGAATTTGAATATGGGTAGCACCTCGATCCAGATGTACATCAGTGAAAACCCCAACAATCCAAGCAGCAGCGTGATGTTGTATAGCAACCGAGCAAACCAAACATGTATTTTCTGGACAGCGGAAGATTTCTTGAGAACGATTGAGCGGGAAAGTCTACCCGCTAAAAGACCGGCACAGGGGGAAACCGATGCCTGAATACGAAGGACCAGAGCGACGGGGGGCTGGATGGCACATGTCCAAGAGCCTGTCAGTTTCACATCTGTTCAGCACCCTAGCCATTGCAGTCGGGTTCTTCACTTATGTGACCGGCATCGAACAGGACACCGTCGTAAATCGGCTTGAGATCAAGAGTCTGTCGGACCGGATGGAGCGCAGTGATGCCAGGCACAACGAACAATTCTCAGAGATCAAAGCGATGCTGGAAAAAATCAGCGATCGTTTGAATGACTTGAATAGTGCGCGCCACAACCCTAGATGATCTCCACGTTCGCTTTGGCACTTGAGTTAGTCCTCAGTGCCGAAGGCGGATACATGGATCACCCAGATGACCGTGGTGGTCCTACGAAGTATGGCATCAGCCAGGGCGCACATCCGAATGTCAACATTCAGGAACTGACGCTCGAAGACGCACGGTCTATCTATTGGCAAGCGTATGCGGTGCCAATTCAATTCGAGGCCCTGGCGGCGATTGATGAAGGGCTGGCTATCGTGACGTTTGATGCGGCTGTTCATCATGGACCTGCCCAGGCGATTCGATTTTTACAACGAGCGGCCAGCCTGGATAACGGAGGGGTCGATGGAGTGGTCGGACCTAAGACTCTACGCGCTGTGGCTGAGTGGTCGGTACTCGACCTGGATGAGTTGATGAATAGGTTTCACACTCATCGCTTGATGCACCTTACTCGAATTGTCACAGCCAACCCTGACCAGTATGTCTTTTTACATGGATGGATCCGGCGAGTGGTTTCGCTTATTCAAATGACACACACACCTGACTACAGCGTGGAGATACAAAATTGATGGAAAAAATTAAGCAGTGGTTTGGCGAACTATCTATTGGCGGCAAGGTTTTTGTCATCGCCGCAATTGTGGCCATTGGGGTCAGCATTATTCAGCAGATAGGGACCGCGTGACTTGTCGTCGGTCGGCTATCTTGTGGCTGCTCTTAGTTCTATGTTGTGCCGCACTCGTCGGGTGCAACAGCCTGAAGAAGGCAAGCATAATAAGTGGATCAGGACTGGCCAGCGGTGCGATTGCCTCGATTGTGACATCGGGGACTGCCCCTGCTCTACTGGCCAGCGCGGGATCTGCATTTGTGACAAGTGCCATCATTGACCAAACCAGCCCCAACAAGAAGAAAGGAAAGAGCGAACCCATGTCCTGTGCACCAACAAATTTCTTTGACATCATCGAAGCCCTGATCACACAAGCGTCCTGGTGGTTGTTACTCCTGGTCGGGATCCCGATGTTCCTGGGCTGGTTACTTCCAGGCCCCCTGGCAAGGATTCGCAAAGGGCGTAAGTGAATTGTCAAAGGCATTGGTAGTCCTGCATTGGGTTGACGTGACCGAAACATGCGACTGGGCGACCGAGGTCACCAACCCGATCTTTCAATCTGTCGGTTGGTTAATATCTGAGCCGGCCGCTGACTTCGTCCAGTTGGCTACAACTGTAGATGCCGAGGGTGAATACTCTTCAATCCTTTCCATTCCTCGGGGTTGTGTTCAAATGATGGGGCCGGCACCCAGTGGGGGTCTTTTGCATGGAGAAAAAAATTAAGATCAACCCAACCACCGTCGATGCCCTTCAATCATTTCACGCAGAATTACAGATGGCCAAGAACAAAGGGGAGGTGATCAAAATCATGCGGCGGAGGGGTGCGGCCTATGGTTGGTGGTCCGACATCCCGAAGGAGTTGTGGGACAAATTAGAGGGGATGGGAAATCGGCAATGAATTTGTTGGACTACTGGCCGGTGCTGATTGGAATAGTGACATTGGTAATTGTGCTTTCCAAGATGCACGCCGGAATCGCGGTGTTGGATGAGAAGGTGAAAGTGCTTTTTGATCTAGTGAATAAGCGGTAAGACGTACCACAAAACGTACCACATTTTGATCGGACCCAGTCGGATTCAGTCGGGTTCAGTCGATTAGGAATGTAGACAGGGCCCCAAATTTGAGGCCCTGCCTAGCGTTGGATTACCTTGCCAACGTGGATGTCGCGAGTTCGAGTCTCGTTTCCCGCTCCAAATTTCCCTTTGCAAACAGCCACTTAGGAACTTGGCGGAAGGCCCTGGCGGACCGAGAGACTCCACGTACCACAAAACGTACCACAAGATTGCTCAACTTCCGTATACCTTGAAGTTGGCGATCGCACGCTTGTGGTGATCCGGTAACACTCGGATGTACTTCATGGTGGTTTCAATCTTGGAGTGACCTGCTAACTCCTGTACCACCGGCAACGGTTCGCGCAACTCATTCACCAGGTGACTGATGAAGAAGTGGCGAAGACCATGCAGAGTACCGCGTTCTACACCTGCCTTTATCCGCGCTCGAAGAAACCTCTTTGACCAAACCCCCCGGCTGACCGGATTGAGAAACAGGCTGGTTTCCTGGTTCTCAAAGATGATTCGGTCACGGGCATCCTGGGCCTCGTCCGACAGCGGCACGATGCGGGACGCACCAGACTTGGTCTCAACCCCAGCCTTGGGGTCGTTCAAGATGGCAACCTCATCACGGCCAATCAACTTCCTCTGCAAGACTTCGAGTTCACCGCGGCGCATCCCGGTGTTAGCCCCCCAACGCCACACTGCCGCGAACACTGGATCGGCCTTGTCAATCGCGGCCAACTCGTGCGGCTCGAACACATGGATATGTGGCTTCGGAACCTTGGGGCCAAACACCGCCTGTTGCATTGGGTTGTAGCGGATCAGTTTCGGAACCGCACGATTGAGGGATGACCGCAAGGTCTCCCATTCACCGTGAAGAGTCGAGGCTGATACACCATCTTCACCCAAGCGGATCGACTTGTATCGGTCCCAGGCATCACACCAGCTTTTTTCACTCGCCTCACTGGCAACCAAGTGAAGGTCACCGAAGTGCTTGATCAAATGGATCATATGACCATCACACTTCCGCGCGGATCGGGGGTACTCCAGAGCGAAGTCGATCTGATATTTTTTCGCATACTCTTTGAAGACTGGACCCTTCTCCACTGGTGCAGCCATCATTGATCCGATAACCGACAGACCATTCTTTGCACCGCGCTCAATCAAGTTGACTTCAGCCAACGCAACGTCACGTTCTTTTTTGCTGACGCCTTTGGGCAACCCTTTTGATTTCGGTTTGCCGTTTTCATCTCGCCATCGAATCTGCCACTGACCCGTGTCGGGTCTTCTTCTTATACCCGCCATTTCTTTTCTCCTGTTTTGATTTCAAGTAACTCCAACAGACCCTCTGGCATTTCGTAATGGCTTACGTTGCCAGGGGTCTGTCGCCATTTCTGTACGGTGGAAAGGCTCACATGCACCAGGTCTGCAACCTGTTGAGATGTGAGGTGATGCTTCGACATCAGTTTGAGCAAACGCTTATTGGTACTCATTTCAGTTCTTCTGGTTTGCAAATGCTTACTACGATGTACTCATGCCTTGATGAAACGCCGGTTACTTCCAGACCTTCTTCTAATAACTTCTTGTGGACTACACGACGTTTGGCAATGCTTGCATCTCGTAAATAATGCTTGTAGTCGTGTGCCCAGAAGTACGCTAGGCCCATGTAGTCATCCGTTCCCCGAAATTTTCGGTCAACTTCCAACAGTGCTGATAAAGCATCCATCGTGATTGTTTCTAGGTTTAAGTTCCAAGCCATTTCTCTTCTCCTGTTTCCAAATTGATACATGACTGCGCCCCGTAAGGCGCAGGGTATGTAGCAACTCAATTCCAATGTGTGCGAATAAGGTAGCCAGCGTCCTTCAAATGTTGTTTGGCTTTATTGATGCTCGGGAATGATTCATCAAGCACATGATGAGACTCCCAATATCCTTCATCGCCTTCTGGGCTTACCGCTGGAAGAATGATGTAGTAGTCAATCTTCTTACTCAGTGGTCGCAAAATAGCCTCATGCTTGTCGTTGTCAGCTTTTCTCCAAAGTGATGGGGTTTTAGACACATTCATTTCTCTTCTCCTGTTTTGAAAATTGAAACACGACTGCGCTCCGTAAAGCGCAGGGTGTGTTGCAACTCAATTCCAATGAGTGCGAATGATTAGACCGTCTTGCTGGCGATCAATGCCTCGCAATTTTTTCGGCTCGCTCCAAAGTGATCGATGCTAAAAATCTTGCGCTCTTTACCGTCCGCGAAAACCTTTAAGGTGACGGATACAAAAGATGAACACCACCCGTCCTTCTCAAAGTATTTCCAATCCGCAAATCCCAATTTATATTCCCGCGAACTGCACTCACCATTTTTGCGAGTCCATTCGGTGTTCCATCGAAGACCATTAACTTTTGCGTTTTCTCGCGCTTCGTCGATTAGTCGGTCAGTGTGTTTCATTTCTCTTCTCCTATTAAAAATTGATACTGACAAACGCTTTCGTTTGTCGGTAGCAACTCCACTATCCCCCTGACCACACTCTGGCGGTGTCCGCCCGTCTTCTACCGTGCGCTTGACACCCTGGACCCAGAGAGGTCAGGGGAAAAAGATTACGGGGTCGGGGACCGCGGGAGAGGTCGTGATACCCACTCTCTTAATTAGAAGCCTTGTCTATCAACCCCTAACCTAACAACATTAGGGAATGTAGCAGATGCTGCTATGGGATGCAAGCCCCTAAAGCGATCTTTTTTCTATCGCCGCCTGGAGGTCAGATTTTCGGAAGAGTTTTTTGCCCATGAAGAAGATTGCGGCCAGGCTATGAGTGGCACGTTCCCTGGTGAAGTGGTCA
>Ga0315318_10000259_pt1 | contig 21406 bp, 19 predicted proteins | sample M1200m3416metaG_FD_203703 | JGI IMG/M metagenome (GOLD analysis project Ga0315318, IMG submission 203703) | Ammonia-oxidizing marine archaeal communities from Monterey Bay, California, United States - M1 200m 3416 | ecosystem: Environmental > Aquatic > Marine > Coastal | place: USA: California... | reverse complement strand
TTCCATCTTTTTTTGTCTAGTTTTCTAACAAAAATTCTAAGAATTATCCATAGAAGATATTTTGGAAGTGGTAAATTTTTGATATAGGTATTAGTATATAACAAATTGATATCTTGAGGATATGAAAGAACAGGAACTTTATCAAATTTATCTGCCCATAATGTAGCTGGAAAATTCATATAAATTACAACATCAGGATTGATTTCATTAACTAATTTGGAAATTTTTTTCTTAGTTTTGGACAGATTTATCCAAAACTTGATAGATTGTGTTAAAGAGTATTTATCCGCGACATCAATTATTCTCAAATTATTCTTTTCTTTGTAAATATCTCTATTCGTGTATAATGAAATTATAGATACATGATCATTCTTGGACACGAAATGTTCTGATAATTCCCATGTGTATCTGCCTGCTCCACCTCTACTAGGTAATCCAGGAGCAACTATCACTATTTCCATATTTTTGTTCAAATTTTATACGTTAAAAACAATATTCATGATTTCTCTGTTTTAATTTGAATTCTGATTTAGTTTATTTCTGCTTTTAAGAAATTTATCGCTCAAAATTAAGTATATGGCTTGACATGTATATCCTAATACCATTGCCAAGCCTACTCCCTCTAACACAAAAATATTACCCAAAATAATGATTAATGGAATTAATACTCCAAGAAAAATTAATGACCCAACTAAAACTATCTTACTATTACCAATTCCCAAAAATTGTGAATTGTAGATTGTTGTTATGGTAAAAGGAATTATTGCAATACTGATTATTTGTATAACAGGTATCGACTCTTCATATTCTGGAAAAAATACTGTGGATATTATTGGAAATACAATTATTCCAAGAATAGTAAAAAGTCCAGCTATGATTACGAGCCACTTTTTTAAACCTAAGTTTGCATTTCCACTTGCATCATGTGGAAGAATATATTGAAACACAGCTGTAGGTAAAATAGTTAAAATCATAAAAAACTGAATAGCTAATTGATAATTTCCAAGTAAAGCAAAACCAAGCATTGGTGCTACAATTAATTTATCTATTTGTCCATTAAACGTACCTGTTAAATCATTCACATAATTATTTGTTATAAATTTTCCACGACTTCTTATCAACGAAAAATCAATTTTTGAATTTTTAAATTCTTTGTAAATTACAAATGAGTATGGAAGAAATGATATCGCAATTCCCAGAATAACTCCAGTTAACCCAATTATGTGATAAAGACTCACAGAAAGTATGATTAGAATAATTTTTTGGCTGATAAGATATTTTGCATAGCTTTTGTATTGTTTTCTTCCTAATAGATCAGATGTTATTAATGTAAAAACAACAAATCCAATTACATACAAACTTATTCCTACATCATAAAGGAATACAAAAAATAAAATTAATGATGTAATAACTGATCCAAGTATTGCGATTAGGTAAATAGGCGGCTGTATTTTTACACCTTTTGCAGTATAAACCATCATGGTATTTCCTAAACCTAGCAGCGAAATCCTAGAACCGATTATTGCTATCGCAATGAAATAACTAATCTGTCCATATGCATTAGCACCCATTGCTGATGCCATGTAAAACCAAAATAATGCCCCAAGTCCACTCGAAATGAGAGTTGCTGTACCTATGATTGATAACCCTTTAAAATTTTGATAAAGAGTTTTTATTTTTTCTAGAACTTTCATTTCAATTACTATTTTGATTTAATACCAATTTGGTTTCATCGTCACTCATTTTTCTAATTATATTTACCATTAAGAAAAATAACGGCTCTATATTCCATACTATAAACAAATCCAAATTTTTTAGACACAAACCATATCCAAAATTTCTAAAACACCATCTTGTGAATGGATAATTAGATGAAATTGCATTGATAAAATTCAATTTTTGTGATTTTTTATAATTAAAAAATCCTCGCGCCGAAATTCCTCCGTCATATCTTTCCATCAAAACTTTATCATTTACATGAAAATCTCCAAATCTTAACGCATTTAACATTGTTACAAGATCAAATTGTATAGGTAAATTTTTGTCTACAATTAATATTTCCTTTAATTGTAGAGTTCTATACATACCATATAAAATGTGATGATGTCCACGTAATTTCAAATAATACCTAAATTTTGATTCAAAAGTACCATTAGTAGAATAGTTTTGCAAATTTTGAAACCTTTCGACCATTTTTTTCTTGAGTATCTTAAAAGGTCCATGTATAGCTCTTTTTGCCCAATAATCTCTACCATGTCCAAAATATTTTACCTGTGATGCACTACACACAATATTGGAATATTTGTCAAGCACTTCCATATTTTTTTCATAAAATCCTGGCAAAATTTTATCATCTATTGCTGTCCACATAAAATATTCTCCATATGCATTATTTAGAATAAAATTAAAATTCCAATTTGCCCCTAAATTTTTTTCATGGGAAAAAAATCTTATTCTTTTATCCTTGGTGAGAAATTCTTCACAAATTTTTTTTGTAGAATCAGTAGAAGCATTATCAGAAATTATTAATTCAAAATCATCAAAATCCTGACTTAGTATTGAATTGACTTTTTCTCGTAAATTTTTTTCACCATTATATATTGGAATTCCTATTGTAAGCTTACATTGTTTTGGTTTTTCCATTATTAGATTTTTGCCAAGAATTAAGTATTATACATGTAGTAGTCATTAACAGTTAAGGATTTAAGAGATAAAATTGAGTTTTGATTTGTGGATAAACTACGTATTTATCTTGGAGATCTTACATACAATACAGTTGGTGTTTCAACGGAAGCGCTACCTATCAATATTGGTTATATCGCCAGCTATTGCCAAAAACAGTTTGGTTCAAAAGTTGAATTCACCTTATTCAAATATCATGAAGAATTAGAAAAAGCAATTATTGAATCTCCTCCAGATATTCTTGGCTTAAGTAATTATTGTTGGTGTCAAAATCTGAGCCAGGAAATGTTCAAAGTTTTTTCTGAAAAAAATCCAAATGGTTTAAGAATTTGGGGAGGACCAAATTTTCCTTTAGATATTCCTTCACAAACAAAATTTTTCAAGGACTTTAGATATTTTGATATTTATGTACCTATTGATGGGGAAGTTGGTTTTTCTAATATTGTTGAAAAATCCTTAGCTCTTAATGATACGGACATAAGAAATATTGTTTTAAAAGATTCTATTGATGGCTGTATTGTTAGAAATCTTGATGGGAAGTTACTTTATACATTTGATAGTACAAGAATAAAAAATTTGGATGAAATTCCATCTCCATATCTTACTGGTTTGTTAGACAAATTTTTTGATGATAAACTTGTTCCAATGTTACAAACAAATCGTGGATGTCCGTTTAGCTGTTCATTTTGTACAGATGGACGGGATGCCGTAAATCAGGTTAACCGATTTAGTAAAGTTAGAGTAAAAGAAGAAATAGACTACATAGCAAAGCATGTGAAAAAGAATGTTCATAGTTTATTCATAAGCGACTTAAATTTTGGTATGATACCGGGTGATTTAGAAACATGTAATGCCATTACAGACATACAAAAGAAGTATGGTGGTTATCCTCTGAAAATACTTACTACTACTGGAAAAAACAAAAAGGAACAAGTAATTGAATCAATAAAATCTCTTCATGGCTCTTTGGCTTTATCAATGTCAGTTCAATCTCTTGATGAAAATGTTCTAAAAAATATTAAAAGAGACAATATTAGTGCTGATAAAATGCTAGCTTTAGCACCTACAATTAAAGAGAGTAACTTGGATACTACAGCAGAAATAATTGTAGGATTACCTGGTGAGACTTATGATTCTCATCTAGATACAATTCGTAAACTTGTTGATGCTAAATTAGACGACGTAATTATTTACACCTGTATGTTACTTCCAGGTTCAGAAATGGCAACACCTGAACAACAATCAAAATGGAAATTTCAAACAAAATATCGAATTCTTACTATGGATTATGCCAAGTTACGTTCTGGTAAAAATATCTGCGAAATTGAAAAAGTGGTTATAGGTTCTAAAGATTTGTCTTTTGATGACTATGTTGCATTACGTATGATTGCATTTACTCTTTGGATGACAAATAGAGGCTCACTATATAATCCCCTCTTAAAGTTTCTACGGGAATTACAAGTTGATGTTGCTGGGTTATTCTTTCAAATGGTGGAAAGGCGAGATGATGCACCAGAAGTAATCAAAAATGTTTATGAGAATTTTAAACAAGCGACCATAGACGAATTATATGATTCCCCCGAAGAAATTTTAGCGAAAATTCAAGATGACAAATTCTATCAAGATATGGTTAACGAAAAAACAGCATTAAATCTAATCAGATATCATCATTCACTCGTACTCTCTAAATGCATGGATGAATGGACATCTTATGCCTTAACAATTGCACGTAATTTGATACAAGAAAATGGAATATTAAATAAAAAAACAGAGGAACAATTTTCTGACATAGAAAATTATTGTAAAGGAAGATCTCATAATCCTCTAGGTAAAGATAGAATGCTCACTAATCCTGAATTTTCTTTTTACTATGACATTGAAAAGTGGTTATCTGATCCAACTGATACTCTTCTATTGGAAAATTGTAAAATGGATAAACCAATAATCGAAAAATTTGTACTTTCAGAAGAACAATTTAATTTAATTGATGATAACATAAACTTCTTTGGAAATACTCCATGGGGATATACAAAAGCACTAAAGTTTGTTCCTGCACACATGTTCTGGAGAAAACCTGTATCAAAAGATGGTACCCCCACCCAAATGGATGATTATACTGAATGGCTTGAATACACACAATTCGCTTAGTCTAAATTTTGTTTTTTTTGTAACGCTGTAATAATATCGTTTAATTTTGTAAGTATGGAAGCTGGTTGAAAATTAAATTCATTTTCAATTTTTTGTATTGAAATTGTTGGAAATGAATATTTTTTTGCGTTTGGTTCAATACTATATGTACAACCAGTTATCTCCTTGATTTTTTCTACAATTTTTTTATTCGTTAAATTTTGACCACATCCAACATTATAGATTTTATCCTTTCCAAACATAGAAATCTTCGGCAAAATTTCCATAACATCTTCCAAAAGAACGTAATCTTTTTCACTCTCTAATTTTGTTTTTAATATTATTTCCTTATTTCTTATGGCATCAGATATTATTGATGAAAGGAAAACATTAGGATTAAAATTTTCTCCTGTTACATTTGATAATCTAACAATTCTTACATTTTGTTTTTGGGATGCATTACAAATTGCTTCACCCATAATTTTGCAAATATTATATAGGTTATCAAATTTTAAAGGATCTACAATTAATGATGAATCTTCATCAGTAGAAGTTGAGTTATAATAGATTCTTGTTGAAGATAAATATAGAAACGATTCAAAATTTGCTTTCTCTAAAAATTTTTTCAATTTTAAAATATAAGCGTCAATCGCTTCAACAGGTTTTTTTTTAAAAGACTCTCCGGCATCACCAATTGCATAAATTACATGTCCTAAAGATTTTTCATCAATTTTTTGTGTTCTTAAATCTAATGAGTCGCATTCAATTCCTTCAGATTTTAAATAATTAATTAATGATGAACCAATGAACCCTGTACTGCCTAAAATTGTAAATTTCAACCTATATTGCCACCAATAATTAAAATCATATCTTAGTTCTGTTCCTTTAATACATTTCCTTTTCGTATGAAAGATCTTTTTTAGATATTATGGGATTCTTAATTGGCCATTTAATATTAAATTCTTTATCATCCCATCTTATCCCCTTTGCATGCTCTGGTGAAAACCAATTAGATATTTGATAAAGAACTTCAGTACTGTCTTCTAAAGTTTGAAATCCATGTGCAAAACCTCTTGGTATGTAGATCATTTTTAAATCATCTGATTTTAATTCCACACTAATCCATTTTTTATACGTACTTGATTTTAACCGCAAATCAATAATCACATCAAAAATTTTTCCTCGTATACATCTAACAAGCTTTTCTTCTTCAAAAGGTTTTTTCTGAAAATGCATTCCACGTAAAGTTCCTCTTTTTTTGTTAAATGAAAAACTCGTTTGTACTAACTTTAAGCTTAATCCTTTGTCTTGAAAAATTTTTTTATCCCAAATTCGAGTAAAGAATCCTCTATGATCTTCTAATTTTTCTAATTCTATAATATACGAACCTTTCAAATCTGTTTCAAAAAATTTCATGAATAAATTTTTACCTCCGGTATAGGAACAATAAATTTTCCTCCCCATTCTTTCACATATTTCATCTGCTCCATGATTTCATCTTTTAGATTCCAAGAAAGGATTATTATATAATCTGGTTTTGTTTCTTTAATTACTGATGGTGATTTAATTGGTAAATGAGTACCTGGTAAAAACAAGCCTTGTTTATGAGGACTGATATCAACTGTATATTCTATATAATCTGGATTGATTTTACAGTAATTTAAAAGCGTATTTCCTTTTGCGGGAGCACCATAACAAACCACAGTTCGTTTTTCTAGCCGAGATTTTTCAAGGAATTCGTTTAATTTAGTTTTTATACTTTCTACTTTTTTTGAGAAACCTAGGTAAGTTGAATAATCATACAATCCAACCTGATTCTCTTTTTTGATTAAATTCTTAACACTTTTTTTTATCTGGTATGTTTTATTTTCAGAATGTTTTACAAAAATTCTTAACGAACCCCCATGCGTTGAAATCTCTTCTACGTCAAAAATTGTTAATCCATGCAATAAAAATATTTTTTGAATAACAATGAATGAAAAATAAGAGAAATGTTCATGATATATTGTATCAAACTGGTTTTGTTTGATTAATTGTAAAATATGAGGAAATTCCATAGTAAGAATTCCATTTGGTTTTAGTAAAATTTTCATCCCTTTAACAAAATTATTTACATCAGGAATATGTGCCAAAACATTATTTCCCAATAGAACATCAGCTTGTCGGTTTTTTTCTTTTAATTCTTTTGCGGTATCAGTATTGAAAAATTTCTCTAGGGTGGGAATTCCTTTTTTTATAGCGTTTTTTGCTACATTTGAGGCAGGTTCAATTCCTAATACTGGTATATTATGTTCAACAAAAAATTTTAGTAAATACCCATCATTACTTGCTATTTCTATAATCTGAGATGTTTTATTAAGATTAAAACGTTTGATCATCATATTAACATATTCTTTAGCATGGTTTAACCAACTAGTTGAGAAGGACGAAAAATATGCATAATTAAAAAACAATTCATTTGGGGTTCTAATTTCTGGAATTTGTACTAGTAAACATGATTTACACACATACACGCAAAGCGGATATATTTTTTCTTTTGCTATTTCCTCTTTTTTAAGAAAAGAATTTGCTGATGGCATTTTTCCTAAATCTAAGAAAATATGTTCTAATTGTGTATCACAGAATCTACATTGATGATTTGTTATCTTAGTCATAGTGATGTGAATTGATCTATTTGATTTTCTGTACACGCCTTCATATCTGATCTTTTAAAATATTCTTGATACCAATTGATAGTCCATTTTATAGCTTCATCAGTATTTAATTTAGTATTCCAACCAAGTCTTTTTTTTGCTTTTGTACAATCTAATTTTAATATCTTGGATTCATGGGGATTATTTTCAATATCATATTCCCATGAAAATTCATCATCACATTCCTCAGAGATTTTTTTAAGTATCCGTTCAACTGATTTACACTCAGATTCTTCTGGACCAAAATTCCATGATTCAGAAAAATTCTTGCCGTTATTCCACATTTTTTCTACCAAAAGTAGATATCCATGGATTGGTTCTAATACAAACTGCCAGGGTCTTATTGATTTAATATTTCTGATTCGTACGGGAGTTCCATTTGAAATACTATTTATGATGTCTGGAATTAATCGATCCTTTGCCCAGTCTCCCCCACCAATAACATTTCCTGCTCTTACTGTGGAAAGAGATAGTTCATGGCCATCAAATTCTTTTGCATTAAAAAACGAATTTCGAAATGAAGATGTAACTAATTCTGCACATCCTTTACTACTACTATATGGATCATACCCTCCCATTGGCGAATCTTCAGAAAAAATAGTTTCTGCACCACTATTCTCATAACACTTATCGCTAGTTACATTGATTACAACTTTAGTATTTCTTGTTGTGTTAATAGATTGTAGTAAATTTGCGGTTCCCATTACATTTGTGGCAAATGTCTCAATTGGGTTTTCATATGATCTTCTCACCAGTGATTGGGCAGCCATATGTATCACTATTTCCGGTTTATTTTTCTCAATTACCTTTTGAATTAGGCTAAAATCGTTAATATCACCTATAATAGAGGTCATCCCCTCTGAGACTTTTGCCAATTCAAAAATACTTGGTTTTGTAGGTATATCCTTGGAAAATCCAATTAATTCAACCCCTAATTTTTTTAACCAGATAGATAGCCAACTCCCTTTGAATCCTGTGTGACCTGTCAGAAGAATTTTTTTATTCTTCCAGAAATCTGAATTCATTTCCATTTTTTCCAAGGTGTTTTATCAGAAGCCCATAGATTGTCTAAATGTTTTTTATCTCTTAGAGTATCCATTGGATACCAAAATCCATTGTGCTTAAACACAGTCAATTTTTTTTCTTTTGCTAATGCTTCTAATGGTGCTCTCTCTAAAATAGTAGAATCACCATTTTTTAAATAATCAAAAACCTCAGGTTCAAAGACAAAAAATCCTCCATTTACCCAGGAGTGTTCTCCTACATGCTTCTCATGAAACTCTGTAACATAATCTCCAGATAAATTTAACACCCCAAATCTTTCTGGAGGGTGAATAGCTGTCAGTGTAGCAAAAGATTTCTTTTTTTTATGAAAAGATACTAAATCAGATATATTAACATCACTAAGTCCATCACCGTAAGTCACACAAAATGTATCGTCTATATAATTTTGAATTCGTTTTAACCTACCCCCAGTCATAGTATCTAAACCAGTATCGATAGTTTTGACATCCCATGATTCTGATTTAAAACGATCAAAATATTCTTTGATCATATGACCTTTATACCCACAACAAATAATGAACTCGTTTATTTTATGAACAGAATAAATTTTCATAATATGCCATAAAATTGGTTTTCCACCAATCTCAATCATAGGTTTGGGTTTTAGATGGGTTTCTTCACTTATTCTGGTTCCATATCCACCAGCTAAAATTACAGCCTTCATGACTATGAAAATCATCATACCTTTATTTCCTTTATTATCAATTCACAAGTATTTGCTTAGATATATACAAAAATTTTCTAAAAATAAAATTATTGATAAGAAAGGGTTTAATCTAATAATAAAGAAAAAATTAAAATAGATATGAAAAACTGGGATTCGATAATACTATTTGATTCATCATGTAACATTAACGATCTGACTAGCGATAAGATTGAGAATTCATTAATAATTACATTTGATTATAATTCTCATAAAAATCTAGAAAAATCTCACATTGATCATGTAATCTCAGATTCATATCTAGACCAGTATTTTATATCCTCAAACGAAAAAATTTGTCAGGATTTATCTGAATGGTATACCCAAAAATCGGTTGAAAAAATTTTAGAGTATGATGGATTAAATTTAGTAGAATTTTTTTATATTGAACTTTACGAACTTTTAATTCCCTTCTTAAAAAATTTTTTCGAAATTTCCAAAATATTTGAGGAAAACAACCAATCATTTTTTATTGTCTCTCATAATTTATACGATATCATACATTCTTTTTCAACGAATGTCAAAATATTACAGCAAGCAAATACTATTAAATCAGAATTTGATTACTCACATATCGATATACCATTTAAACTGGGCCCAAAACGTTCGCATATACGCATAAGCAAATCAAAATATCAGAAATTACTGCATACTTCTGAAAAATTTCTTAATTTAAGAATGAAAAAACAATCCGACAAGCCAGTAATACTTCTATCAGATTTTTCTTCTCAATACCAGAAGGAATTCTTCTTAGCAATGCCACGATCAAAAAATATTTTTGTCAAATTTGATAGAACGGCACCATCATTTTGGAATCGCGATACATATTCTACAGTAAAAAAATCTGGATCAATAATTGAAAATTTCTCATCACTAGTAGATGATAATATTAAAAAGACGATTACTAATTCTCAAATTTTAATTAATGAAAAATTAAATTTTTTATCTAATTCAACTGAACTCCATGAATTTTTTTCATTAAATAAAACATCATTTTGGAATGCATTCAAAAAAACTTTTTTAAAACTTTTACAAACCAAATTTGCAGAATTTATCACAGAAATTGAAATTACAAAAAAACTTTTTTCAAAATATAAATTTTCACATGTTCTAGTACAAACTGAAGCGGGTAAAGATCTTGTTGTTATTAAATTTGCAAAAAGACAAAATATACCAATAATTTTACTTCAACACGGACTGATACCAAATAATTCTATTAGTACATTTTTACGTAGCTTTCCAGTGTATCATAGTAAATATTTAGTATGGGGAAATCCAGTTTTAAAATTTAATATAGAAAATGGAGCTCAACGTAGTAAAATTGAAGTTTTAGGAGCGCCTTTTTATGATAAAATCTTTAATAAAAAAATCCCCTCATATACGGAATTAGACAATTTTATTCTATTTGCAACTGATTTTAAAGCAATTCAAAAAGTTGGTAGAATAACTGTTGAAATGATGAAAAAATATGAAATGTTAATTAATTCTGTATATAACGCAGTCATGAAACACAACAAGAAATTAGTGATAAGACCACATCCTCAGAAAGATATTGGTGAGAAGCAGATTGCTGAGGAACTTGATCCAAAAATAAAGGTAGTTCTTGGGGGAAGTATTTTACCACTTATCAAGTCTTCCAGTTTGGTTGTTGTAACAGATGTCTCATCTGTAATGGTAGAAGCTATGATATTAAACAAACCAGTGATTTCTCTTAGAGTAAATCCAGATTTTGATGATGGATTTTTAAATCCTAATACATGCTTAAGAACAAATATTGAGGATTTTGAAAACAATTTATCAAAGATTTTAGAAAATGGGCAATTTAGAAATTTGTTACTGAAAAAACAAAAAATTTTTCTTGATGAAAATGTTGCTAATCAAGGCTCTGCGTCGACTAATTTAATAAAATTTCTTGATAATTTATAGAATAATTGAGTAACTATAGTTATTAGTCAATTTAAAAAAATCAATCAAGTTTGCTAAAAATTATAATTTCGGTATCAATCATTTGCTTTCTTTTAATATTTGCTTATGTTCTTTGGTACCATTGGTATATTTTTCCTCCAAGTTTTATTGATGTGGTGAGAGATATACGTGATAATGTGTTTGGTCTAGCACCAACAGCATCACAAGATCCTGGTGTACCAACAAAATATAGTATAAATGATAATGATTTTGTAATTGAAGAATATGCTTCTGGATTACATCAACCTACAGCAATGGAATTTTTAGGAGACGATATAATAGTTCTTGAGAAAAATAGTGGAAAAGTGTTGTTGATAGAAGATGGAGAAATTAATGATAAACCTCTTTTTGATTTTAATGTTAATTCGTACTGGGAATCTGGTTTACTAGGAGTTACGGTAAATGATAATGATGTTTATTTTTACCTGACAGAAGCTGAAGAAGATGGAGGTGAAAGAATTGGAAATAACATTTATCGATTTTATTGGGATGGAGAGAATCTGACCAATAAAGAGTTTGTAAATTCACTAGGCCTAAAATCATTTTGGCATAATGGAGGTACAATGACAACTGGTCTCGATGGGCAGGTATATGCAGTTATTGGTGATCAGGGAGCTGGGCAAGAGGATTCAACAGATATACGGACACTTGCTCAAAACACTAATGAAGGTGAATTCAATGATACCGGGGTTATTATTAAAGTTGGATTAGATAAGGAAATTATAAAACCAAAAAATTCAGAGAACCCCTTAGATCATTATCATGCGATAGGAATAAGAAATAGTTTTGGATTAGCTATAGATCCTGTCACTGGAAATCTATGGGACACCGAAAATGGTCCAGATTATTTTGACGAAATTAATTTAGTTCCAGAAAATTTCAATAGTGGCTGGGCAGTAGCAATGGGTCCCGCATCAGAAGATGAGAGAGCGAAAGTTTTGAATTTTAATAAATATACATATGAGGATCCAAAATTCAGTTGGGAAAAAACTATTGCCCCTACCGGTTTGGTATTTGTTGATTCTGAATCATTTGATAAATATAGAAATGAATTGCTTGTCGCAACTTGTAATGGAGAAATTTATAAATTCAAATTAAATGATAGTCGTGATAATTTTGTTTTTGATTCTCCTCATTTACAAGATTTAGTCGCAAATTTGATCAAAAGTGAATCTGGAGAGAATATTGTTGAGCCATTAGACGAAATAGCATTCGGAGATGGATTTGGATGCATCACGGATATAAAATTTGGGCCTGATGGTAATTTGTACATAGTATCACTATCTGATAATATGATTTATCGAATAATTCTAAACCACTAATTAATTGATTTTACAATTCAATAATACTCTTTAAGATCCTTTCTAATCCTTCTCCGTCAATTAACTTTCTGCCAGAATAATACATTTTTTCCCTAATTGAATAATCAGAAAGTTGTAAAATATAATTTTCAAGATTTGAGAAATCATCATCCCAATAACCATAATTTATACCGAAACCATTTTTTTCCATTTCAATTGCTGTTTTTATTTGATATTTATCAACTGGGATGAAAATAGATGGGATGCCTAAGCATGCAAGCTCATATGAAGTGATACCAGAAGAAGATATTACAAGATCTTGATTAGAAAATAAACTAGCCAAATTTTTTTCATTACGAATAATTTGAAAATTTTGGTTGTTGGGAATAAGTTTCTTCAATTTTTCTAGATTATTATAAGATGGACCTAATACAATAGTTAGATTATAACTCTTATCAAAAAAATAAGGAGTTAGTTGTAAAGTTAAATCAGAATCATCACTTCCACCAAAAATTAGAAGTATTTTTTGTAATTTTTTATTTAATAAAACATGATCACGAGCAGTTTTAAATTCTGAACGTAAAATAGTGAATTTTTTACCGAGAAAAGATTTGGTTGTATTTATATCAATTATATAATTTTGAAAATCAGGTACAATTGAACCATTAATTAGTATGTCAGAAATAATTTTTTTGTTTCCTAGATCATCAAGAGTAATTATTTTACAAACATCTTTCAGTGATTCGCTATATATTTGATTATCAAACGGCAAATCAATAATCAGTTTTGAAATATTTTTTGATAAAATTTTACATTCGTCGATTTTTCTCTGTTCACTACTTGATCCTAATATTTGATAAGGAAAATTTTTCCCACTCAAATGAGACTCAGTTTCTTGTAAATTATTCACTAAAAATATAACTTTAAAATTTTTTTCAATTAATTTTTCAGCAATTGACAAGCATCTAAAAAAATGACCAGAACCAATATCATTTCCAACATCAACACGAAAACCAAAATCAAAGTGCATTTTTGATACTAAATAATAATGGATATAACATAGTAATTATTCTTAACTTCTTTATGAATTTTAGTTCTAACAGGCAAACGTGATATAAAATAATCAATTAAATCCATACTATAAAATGTGTTGTAAAGTTAATTAATGATATATAAGATAAATAAAAATCTAGGGATAATCATTCTGATTCAAAATGAATAATAAAAAAATACTAGTTGTGGGTGGTGGTTTGAGAGGAATAATTATTTCCGATAGATTAAGCAAAAATTACAAAGTTGATCTTATCGAAAAACTTCCACATATTGGAGGTATACTTTTTTCAGAAAATTGGAATGGGTTTTACCTAGATAAAGGTATACACATGTTTGATAATGTTAATGATGAAGATACCAAATTATTCCAGAAAATTTTAAAAAATAAATTTTTAAAAACATCTGTAAAAGCTGGATCAAGGATTACAAATGTAACATCTGAACAGGTAGCAGTACCTGATTTTACTACTTTAAACCAAAATATTCAAAAAAAAATTACCTATGAATTATTTCAGTGTACGTATACAGAGAAAAAATCAAAAAATCTTCATGAATTCCTGATCAATAGATATGGTAAAACTGCAGGAAAATATTTCATAACTGCCGCTAAAAAATATTTTGCCATTGACCCAAAACAACTAAGTCCCGATGCGCATAAAAATAATCCACTGAGCAGAGGGAGATTTTTTAATGATGAAATAACTATGTTTTTAAAAAAATTTAAAGAGTTTGATAACAAAATTGCTCTGCCAGTTTACAACAAACCAATGCAATGGCATAAAGATGTTTCAGATAAAAGATATAGATATTTTTATCCAATGAATAAAGGCCTAAGAGGATTTTGTGATAATGCAGTAGAATATTTAGAAAAAAATAATGTTGATGTTCAAACTGATACTTATTTGACAAAAATTACAAAGAAAAATAAAAAAATAGAATGTAATCTATCGAATGGAACGAAAAAAGAATATAATTATATCGTATGGACGATAAATCCAGTAAATTTACTAAAGATGATTTCTAAGCGGAAATCCATAATAAATTCAGGAATACATAATGTACCAATGGTTATTTTTTATTATATAGTAGATATTAAAAATATAAATGATTTTACATATGTTCAGGACTTCACCAAAGACACAATTGCCTTTTTAGGTGCAGTCACAGGAATGGTGGGGAAGCAAATTATCAATAATAAAACATACATCGATGTAGAAATTCCAACTAAAATTAATTCAAAAATTTGGGAACATCCTGAACAATTTTATGAAAAAATCTGGAAAGATGTTATAAAAATGGGAATTGTGAAAGGTAAAATGCCTAAAAATAAAAAATTTGTAAAAACACCAATTTCATTTAGAGCATTACGTAAAAATTATAAAGAAAAAAATGATAAAATTGAAAAAGAAATTAAACATTTTTCAAATAAAATCATACTTCTCGAACAAGAAAATGCTCAATTATTCAAAATATTACAATCATTTAAAACGAAAAAAATAATAAAATGATTACTTGCATTATTCAAGCACGGATGGGATCTACCAGACTACCTGGAAAAGTTATGAAGAAACTTACTGATAACAGCAAAGTTATAGATTTTGTAATTGATCAATTAAAATATTCCAAAATAATTGAAAAAATTATCGTAGCAATTCCTGATTTAGTTGAAGATGATATAATCTACAATCATCTACGTTCTAGAAAAATTCAAACATATAGAGGTTCATCAAGAAATGTTCTTGATAGATATTATCAATGTGCTAAAAATATATCCGGTTCTACTATTGTTAGAATAACTGCTGATTGTCCATTAATTGATCCAGAAATTGTTGATAAAGTAATAATGAAATTTATTAAAAATAAGTTTGATTATGTTGCAAATATACATCCTAGAACATTTCCGTATGGAACTGAAACTGAAGTATTTTCATTTAACGCATTAGAGGCAGCATGGAATGGAACTAATGATGATTTTGATAGAGAACATGTAACTCCTTATTTTTACAAAAATCCTAATAAATTCAACATCGGTAATGTAAGCCAGGAAAAAAATCAATCAAATTACAGATGGACTGTAGATTATAAAAATGATTTAGAATTTGTCAAATATGTTGCGAATAAAATTATAAAAAAACCAATTTTAACAAATGACATCATAAATTTAATAATTAAAAATCCAGATATATTAAAAATAAACGAAAATCATAACTAGGTATATTCGGAGAATTATATATTGCAAACAATAACAATAGATAACTGTAAAATAGGAAATAATTATCCACCGTTCATTATTGCTGAAGCAGGAATAAATCATAATGGAGATATCGATAAAGCCTTGAAAATGATTGATATTGCAAAAATATCTGGAGCCGCTGCGATTAAATTTCAAACTTTCAAAGCTAATGAATTTATTGCTGATGAATCATTAACTTTCACGTATAAATCTCAAGGGAAAACAATAACTGAATCACAATTAGAATTATTCAAACGCTGTGAATTAAAACGAGATGATTTTTTTGAAATTAAAAAAAAGTGTGATAAAGAGAATATTGTGTTCTTATCCACTCCACAAAACAAAAGCGATCTAGATTTATTACTTGAAATTGGTATTCCGGCAATTAAAGTTGGCTCTGATGATTTCACAAATACTCCTTTATTGACAAGCTATTCTACAACTGGATTACCATTAATCATTTCATGTGGCATGGCAAGTTTTGATGAAATTAAAGAAACATTGGATGTGTTGGGTTCTCTAGAAAAATATCCTACTATACTGATGTTAACTACCTCTCAATACCCTACTCCGCCAGACAGTGTTAATCTATTAAAATTCAAAAATTTATCAGAACAATTTCCTGGACTCATTTTAGGATATTCTGATCACACTCAAGGAATATTGGCATCTTCTTTGGCTACAGCATTTGGTGCAAAGGTATTCGAAAAACATTTTACATTAGATAAAAATTTACCAGGACCTGATCACTGGTTTTCAGAAGACCAGACTGGTTTAAAATTATGGGTTGATTCAATAAGAACTGCTCATCAAATGATGGGTTCCGGTGAATTAATACCTACAAAATATGAAGAAGAAATGAAAGTTTTAGCTAGAAGAAGTATTGTATCTTTGTGTGATATAGAAAAAGATGAAGTATTTACTGAAAATAATATTGGTTCGAGACGTCCTGGTAATGGATTACCACCTACCATGATTGACAAAATCTATGGAAAAACGTCTATTAAAAAAATACGTAAAGGTCAATTACTTAAAACAGGTGATTTTCTTTAATGGATGTTAAGGAATTTGAGGAATTATTATCAAAACATATTTCTTTCAAAAAGAATCCTTTTCATCCTTTAGTTTGGATTATAGGTGAACCAAAAATTGGAAAAAATGTTTACATTGGTGGCATGTCTGAAATTTATGCGAAAGGTGCTAACGTAATAATTGAAGATAACTGTGATATTGCCTCTTTTGTAACAATTAATTGTGCAGACTCGCATAAAAAAACCATTGAAAAATCTGATAGTATTGAACATAAAGACATAAGATTGGAACAAAATGTGTTTGTTGGTTCTCATTGTGTAATAAAGGGTGGTGCTCATATTGGACATCATTCTGTTGTTGCTGCTGGATCTATAGTTGATGGGAAAAAGATACCACCATATTCCCTTGTTAGTGGAAATCCTATGAACATTAAAGAGGGATATTATAAGAATAAAAAATAGATTGGAAAAATGATTTCCCATAATAGGCCAACTTTAGGAAAGGAGGAAGAAGATGCAGCATTACGTGTTATACAATCTAACCAATTATCACAGTCTCATGAGGTTGAATCATTTGAAAATGAATTCTGTAATTTTATTGGTCTTCCAAATGGACATGCTGTTGCACTTTCAAGTGGAACATCCTCTTTGTTTGTATCATTATGGGCATTAAATGGTTACAAGAAAAAAATTTTATTTCCAAATTATGTCTGTTCTGCATTAAGGCATGCTGTAGGAATGATACAGGGAACTGAAGTATTAGTTGACAACATAGAAAATTCACCAAATTTGGATATGCAAAAAGTAAAAACATCTTCACATGATATTGAAATAATTCCACATATGTATGGGATTCCAATTAAATTAACTAAGACGAATAATTCCTCCATAATAGAAGATTGTTGTCAATCTTTGGGTGCAAAAGTAAATGAAGAGTTTGTTGGTTTACAAGGCAATATAGGGTTTTTTTCATTCTATGCAACTAAATTAATAACTTCTGGTGGACAAGGAGGAATGATAATTTCAAAAAATAAAGATCTAGTAGATAAAATAAAAGATTATAGAGAATTTGATATGAGACATGACAAGAAAAAAAGATTTAATTTCCAGATGACTGATTTACAAGCAGCTATTGGACGTGAACAATTAAAAAAATTACCAAATTTCATTAAACGTAGAGAACAAATTTTTCAATTATATAAAAAAGAAGGACTAAACTTACTTGATATAAAACCTGAGGAAGAGTCATACTTGAAACCCGTAAGATATAGAGCTATAATTCAAACAAAAAAACCTAAACAAATTATTGAATCATTAAAATTAATTGATGTTGAAGCAATAATTCCTACTGAGGATTGGGAACTATTAGGAAATCATTCATACTTTCCAAATGGAACAAAACTATCTCAAGAAACAGTTTCTATACCAATTTATCCTTCATTAACAAATGAACAAATAAACATCATACTGTCAGGATTAATAAAGAAATGACTTTTTCAGCAGAATGGAATACTCGTTATCAAAATAATACTCATATGAGTATTTGGCCTTGGTCAGATCTAGTTTCACTCGTCATGAAATCATATAGGCCAACAAAATCGAAGATTCAAGTTTTAGAATTAGGTTGTGGTGCTGGTGCAAACATTCCATTTTTCTTATCATTAAATGCCGAATATTTTGGGATCGATGGTAGTGAAATAATTATTAAAAATTTAAAAAAAAGATTTCCAAAAATAAGAAGGAATTTAGTTATAGGGGATTTTACTAAAGAATTACCTTTTGGAAAAAAATTTGATTTTGTTATTGACAGAGGATCAATAACACATAACTCTACCAAAGAAATAAAAAATTGTTTGGATTTAGTACAACAAAAACTAAGAAAAAATGGTAGACTAATTTGTATTGATTGGTTTTCTACTCATCATTTTGAATATAAAAATGGCAAAAAAACTGATGATCCTTTTACAAAAACGAACTACAAAACTGGACGATTTAAAAAAGTTGGAAAGGTACATTTTAGTAATAAAAAACACTTGTTGAATTTATTTAAAAATTTCAAAATTGAAACATTAGATGAAAAAATTATTAAGAGTAAAATTCCTAATAACAAAGAAAATTCTGCAGTCTGGAATGTTGTGATACAAAAAAGATAGATCTAACAAAAGTGATAGCATAAAAATTCCACTTTTTTCATCAATAAGCAGTAATCACATGTTAATTAAAAAATGATATTATAAACATGGATCAAAAACATGGATCAATCTAAAGAAAGAATTAATAGATTTATCAAAAATAATAGGATAATGAATGTTCTGATAATTGTTGCCCATCCTGATGATGAAGTTTTAGGAATGGGTGGTACAATCTCTAAACATACAACAAATGGGGATAAAGTTTCTATTGTATATCTTACAACAGGAATTACATCAAGAAGAAATCCTGGTTATTCTAGTAAGGCAGTATATGATATCAATAATAAAGACAAAAAATTAATGAATAAAGAAGTTAATAAATTAAAATTAGATTCATTAAAATCAAATAAAATTTTAGGTATTCATAATTCTACTTTTTATAATTTGCCTGATAATGAATTGGATTATATTTCAAAATTAAAAATTATTAAAATTATTGAAAAAGAAATTGAAAAACAGAAACCAGATATTATATATACAAACCATTATGGAGATTTGAACATAGATCATAAATTGGTATATGAATCATGTTTAACTGCGTGCAGACCTATAAGAAAGAAAAACGCAAAACTCATTGCATTTGGTGTTATTTCATCTATGGAATGGAATTTTCCATCAACATTTAATCCAAATTATTTTGTAAGCATTTCAAAAAATATCAAAAAAAAAATTCTTGCAATGAAGGCATATAAAACTGAATTAAAAAAATTTCCTCACCCAAGATCCATAGAAAATATAGAAATCACAGCAAAGAAATGGGGAACATATTGTGGAAAAGAATATGCTGAAGCATTTGAAATAATTAGAATAATTGAAGAATGAACAGTCAGTAATTTTTAGAATTTTTTAATATTTCGATTGAATTTGGACCCTCATTGAATAATAAATCAATAATTGATAAATTTGATAAAAAATTAGAATTGTTTTGATTATAGACAGGATGACAAAATTTTTCAAAAACTACCTTAATGTTAGCATTTTGAAATATTTTTTTATCGAGATAATTTTTTCCTAATTCTCCAGACAAATAAGTATCTGCATCTAATAATTTACAAATATCTAAAAGTTTTTTTGAACCAGTGGAATTAAGATCTAAAGTAGAGGATAAAATAGTTTCAGTTTTGATCTGTAATACAGAAAGAAAATAATCGATTAGAGACATATTTAGTTCCAATAATTTTTTATAAGATTTATCGAAGATTGATTCTATATTCTTCCAATAAAGATCAAAAAAAGGAGAATTTTCATAATTAAATTTAATTGTAGTTTTATGTTTGTATAACCAATCTTTTGAATAATCTATTTTAACTTGATTTAGTACTCTAGCAGGTTTAGACAAAATAGGAACTGTTAACCATGCAGAATCATTAGATGTCCTAATTTTATTCCGATTATCCCAATCTCCCCTAGAATATTGAACATCGTCCAGAAAGACAAATACATCAACGGATTCAATTTTTTTAAAAAATCCCAAATATGGAAGATAACCAGGTTGTCTAATTGAAATTATTTTCACAACATTTTGAGATTAGAGTATTATTTAGATATTAAAGATATGATCGAATGTTACTAATCCGAAGGAATCTCAATTTAGTTAGAGATATTTTCTGCTTACGCTAAATATGTAAGAATAATTCAAAATAATTTTACAAAGATTTAGCAAAATTCATTAATTGTTTTAATAATTCTATCAGTATCCGTGTCTGAAAGATTCTGATGTACTGGAATTGACACAATTTCTTTGTATATGTTATCTGTTGTTTCTAATTTCTGATCTGTGTAATCTCGATTAGAATACATGTGCATTTTGTGTATTGGTTTATAATGAATTCCAGTTTCTATACCAGCGTTTAACATTTTCTTCATAAATTTATTACGATTTTTTACACAAATCCAGTAAAGATGATATGAACACGAATCATCATATTCCATTTTTGTATCAAGATTGATCTGATTTGAGTATTTTTTTGCAATTCTTTTTTTAATTTTTAGCATTTTATCCAGATTTTTTAATTGGATTTGTCCAATCGCAGCAGTAAAATTATCCATGTAATAATTCCAACCTAATCCCTCGATATCATATGTGTAATTATTCCTATTAGTAATTCCACACCACCTTCTTGCAAGCAAAATTTTTCTAAATCTTTCATGAGCCTTATCATTAATTGAAATTAAACCACCTGTCGGCATTGCTAAATTTTTTACAGGGTGAAAACTAAAACATACAGCTGTTCCATGTGTGCCTATTTTTTTATTTTTGTATGTAGTGCCTATTGCATGAGCTGCATCTTCAATAACTGTCAGTTTAAATTTTTTAGATAATGAGATAATTTTATCGAGATTACATGCCATACCACCAAA
>Ga0315318_10000253_pt1 | contig 21726 bp, 20 predicted proteins | sample M1200m3416metaG_FD_203703 | JGI IMG/M metagenome (GOLD analysis project Ga0315318, IMG submission 203703) | Ammonia-oxidizing marine archaeal communities from Monterey Bay, California, United States - M1 200m 3416 | ecosystem: Environmental > Aquatic > Marine > Coastal | place: USA: California... | reverse complement strand
CTCAATAGATACGCTTAGATCACGTTCAATAACTTCTCAAAGAGAAAAGTTACCTGAAGCTAATCTTGTTATCATAGATGAGGCACATAGATGCTTGAGCAATACCTATTTAAAAATTATTAGTTTGTATAAGCACAGCCAAGTGTTGGGACTGACAGCAACCCCTATTCGTTCCGATGGCAGAGGTCTTGGACATATCTTCAAGGATATGGTACAAGCTCCGTCAATTGGTTGGTTAATTGAAGAGGGTCATCTTGTACCATTAGAGTACTACGCCCCCTCAATTCCAGACCTTAAAGGAATACAAACTTATATGGGAGATTACAATACCGTACAACTGGCAGAGAGAATGGACAAACCAAAACTTGTCGGTGATATTGTATCCTCTTGGATGAAGATAGCAGGCAACAAGAAAACTATTGTCTTCGCTTCTTCGGTAGCTCACAGCAAGAATCTTGCAGAATCCTTTGTAGATATAGGGATTAGAGCTGCACACATAGATGGCACAACAGACAATAAAGAGAGGGAAAGAGTCCTTAACGAATTCAATTATGGAAATATGAAAATAATTTGTAATTGTATGGTTTTAACTGAAGGATTTGACTGCCCCCCTGCTGAGGTTTGTGTACTTGCAAGACCAACTAAATCTCTCGGTATGTATATTCAAATGATCGGTAGGGTTCTTAGACCTTATGAGAATAAAGAATATGCAACAATCATAGATCATTCCGGTGCTGTATATACGCACGGATTTGTCGAGAAAGATATTGAATGGAACCTTGATCCAAAGAAACCGTTGACAATTAAAGAAAGAAAGAAGGCAAGAGACAAAGAAGAAACTCAAATAATCTGCGAAGGTTGTTTCTCAATGTTCTCTGGCTCGAACATATGTCCTAAGTGTGGACACATACAACAAAGAAAATCAAGATACATAGAAGTTCTCGATAAAGAACTAGGGTTTGTCGACAAAAAGACAAAGACCGTTAAGAAGAAATTATCATATGCACCTGAGTTCAAAAAGGAATTCTACAGTATGCTGTTAGGATACTGTGCAATTCATAATTATAAACCGGGGTGGGCATACCACACTTATAAACTAAGATTTAACAACTATCCTGACTATGGAGAAGTTGAAGCAATAAAACCAAGTAAAGAATGCACAAGTTACATTAAGCATTTACAAATAAAGAAAGCAAAAAGTAAAAATAAATATAATAAATAAGGAGGAAAGATGAATAGATTAGATGTTACTGGAAAATGGTACGGAATCTTAACTGCTCTAGGAATAGACAGAAAATATCTTCAAGACAGACACGGACCTTGTCCTATTTGCAATGAAGGTAAAGACAGATTTAGATTCGATGACAAAGATGGCAGAGGGACATACTTCTGCAACACCTGTGGTGCTGGCGATGGCTTTGAGCTATTGCAAAAAGTTCATGGCTGGAGTTTTGTGGATTGTTTAGATGCTATAAGACCTATTATAGATAATACAACAACCCAACCAAATAAAACAAAGAAAGATCCAGTACCAGCTCTGCGTAAAGTTGCTCAAATGGCAACTCAAGTTGTACATAATGGAGATGTAGATAATTACTTAAACCTGCGTGGTTTAAGCGACTACCCAATATCTCTTAAAGAGGCTATGCTATATACATGGGAACACGGTGCTAAGTTGGGACCATTTCCATCTATGTTAGGATTGATTCAAGATGCCAAAGGTGTCGGTGTTTCATGGCATATAACATATACGCATAATGGTAGGAAACTTAAAGGTGCTACATCAAGAAAGATAATGCCACCTAAAGGTACGATAACTGGTGCTGCAATTAGACTTCACGAACATGAAGGTACTATTTGCCTATCAGAAGGAATAGAAACTGCAATAGCTGCGAGTAAAATCTCTAAGCTACCTGCGTTTTCTGTAATGAACGCACACTGTATGGCAACGTTTGAACCGCCAGAAGATGTGCAAAGCGTAAAGATATACGCTGATAATGATAAGTCATATGTTGGACAGAAGTCTGCATACCAGCTGGCTGAGAGGCTTGCTGCTAAAAACATTGACGTAGAAGTATTGATCTCTCCAGTCCCAGGTGAGGATTGGTTAGATGAATTTAATAATTTAAAACTTAAGGAACTTTTCAATGAAGATAATTAAAAATGAAGACCTCCCTCAGGGGTCACAAGAATGGTTAGATGTTCGTAGTAAATATGGAATGGCTTCAGAAGTCGGAGCCCTGCTTGGAGTATCCAAGTGGGATCCAAAGACTCCTTTAGCCTTATGGAATATAAAGAACGGTATAACCAAAATAGAAACTAACTATGCCATGGAGCATGGAAATAAATACGAAGAAGAAGCTAGAAATATGTTTGAAGAAGATATGGGTGGCGAATGGCAACCCGTTGTTGTTCTAAATGAAGACTATGATGTTCCTATTGGTGCATCTTTGGACGGTTATAGAGAAGAAGACAATAGTATTTTAGAAATTAAATGCCCATTGAAAGGAGCATCATCCGAACTTTGGCAAGAAGTTTTTAAAATGGAAAGACTTCCAGAACAATATTGGCTGCAATGTCAACAACAATTACTGGTTACTCAATCAGATAAGTTATATTTCTGGGTGTATGATGCAAAAAGTGCAGCTGGATTGCTTCAAATTGTTATTCCACATAAAGAAACTCAAGCAAATATAGTTAATGCTTGGACAGAATACTTTGCAACTAGCAGACCTGATCCTTTACCTGAGGATTTGGTTGAAAATGATGACAAAGAATGGCTTAAGAAGGCTAAAGAATGGAGAGAGATTAATGTTACTCTCCAAGTTTTCAAAGAGAAAGAAGAGAAAATTAGAAAAGATCTTATCGAAATCTCTAGAGGACAGTCTTATATAGGCGGTGGCATCCAACTAAAGCATGGAGTATCTAAAGGTAGAGTTAATTATAAGAACATTCCTGAACTTAAAGGCATAGATCTAGAGCCTTTCAGAGGAGATTCTATAACTAAACATTACCTAAAGGCAATATGAAGAACACCATCTGTCTGACCTATAATATAAATCCAATTCCTGCCTCTCGCCCACGGGTGACGAGGTGGGGTACTTATTACGGAAAAAGATATAGTAAATTCAAAGAAGATATGAAAGAGAAAACTTCTTATGAAGACAGACAGAACACAATGAACACTGTAATATGGATTGACGGGCTCATATTTGCCGATATGACGTTCTTTATACCTATGGCAGTGTCATGGTCTAAGAAAAAGAAATCGTTGAAAAATGGAGAGTTCTGTGACAATAATGCAGACTTGGATAATTATGAGAAAGCAATACTAGATTCTCTTAATGGAATATATTTTAAAGATGATAGACAAATAGTCTCCCAAAAGTCTCAAAAAATATGGGCAGACAAAGGAAAAATAAAAATTATTTTAAGGGAGATTTAAATGGAATTATTCGGAACATATATAGAGGCATCATACATATTAATATGGGCGATCGTTATGGGTGGTATCCTTTATACCGTCAAAGAATATGGAAGAAACCAATATAACGAAGGAATGTCAGATGCAATATGTATGCATCATACTGGGACTTTAGTATACGAAATAGTTGTTAACGAGAATGGCGAGGAAGATATAGAAATAAAAATTAATGGAGGGTAAATGAAAAAAAAACACCCTATCATTAACAAACTTAAATACTCTGTAAGATACAATAAGATATGGAGTACCAAGATTTTTAAAGATAAAAAGAAACAATTAAAAAAAGAAGGAATTAAATATGAATAAATTACCAAACGATTACCAAAACTTTATAGCACTCAGTCGCTATGCCAGATGGTTGCCAGAAAAGAATCGAAGAGAAAGCTGGGAAGAAACAGTAGCCAGATACTTTGACTTTATGCAATTACACTTGGAAGAGAATACTGAGTATATATTAACAAGCAGCACAAGAAAAGAATTAGAGAATGCTGTACTAGATTTAAAAGTTATGCCGAGTATGCGAGCACTTATGACTGCTGGTCCAGCATTGGACAAGAATCATATTGCCGGATACAACTGTGCATACCTAAGCGTTGACCACTTCAAAGCCTTTGACGAATGCCTGTACATTTTAATGCACGGCACTGGCGTAGGCTTCTCAGTAGAACGTCAACACATACAGAAACTTCCAGAAGTTCCAGAAGAAATCATTGACACCCAAGATGTCTTGGTTGTAACTGATAGCAAGGAGGGCTGGCAAAGTGCCTTTAGAAAACTAATCATAAATCTATATGAAGGTGAAGCACCGACATGGGATTTAAGTAAGATAAGACCTAAGGGGGCTAGATTAAATACCTTTGGCGGTAGAGCCAGTGGACCAGAACCTTTGGAGGATTTGTTTAGATTTTCTGTAAGCCTATTCAAGAACGCTGCAGGAAGAAAACTAACTTCTTATGAATGTCATCGAATGATGTGTAAGATAGCGGAGATTGTTGTTGTGGGAGGGGTCAGACGATCAGCTCTCATCAGCTTATCCAATCTAACAGATGACAGGATGAGACATGCTAAGTCAGGACAGTGGTGGATGGACACACCTGAAATGGCTTTAAGCAATAACTCTGTATGCTATACAGAGAAACCAGATATCGGAATCTTTATGTCTGAATGGTCAGCACTATATGAATCCAAATCTGGAGAACGAGGAATCTTCAATAGAGAGGCTGCCGTTAAACAAGTAGCTTCTGTAGGAAGAAGAGATCCTGACCATCAGTTCGGATGTAATCCCTGCTCAGAGATTATCTTACGGGACGGACAGTTCTGTAATCTTACTGAATGCGTCATAAGAAAAGAAGATACACAAGAAGATATCAAAAACAAGGTAAGACTGGCAGCTATTCTTGGAACCTTCCAAGCCTCACTCACAAACATCAAGAGGCTTAGAATAAAATGGGTCAAGAATACTGAAGAAGAAGCACTACTAGGTGTATCCCTAACTGGAATTATGGATAACGCCTTTATGAGTTGCAGCAATAAAACAAGAGGAGTTTCAGAATGGAACAGTGGTAAGGGTAACTTACCAGACTTTCTTCTTTCTCTTAAGTCAGAAGCTGTAAAGGTTAATAAAGAATGGTCTAAGAAACTAGGGATTGAACAATCAACCTCTGTGACTGCCATCAAACCTAGCGGAACAGTTAGTCAATTAGTAGACTCAGCTTCTGGTATTCATACCAGACATAGTGACTACTACTTGCGTAGAGTTAGAGCAGATTCAAAAGATCCTATTGCTCAACTCATGGAAGACCAAGGCATACCTTGTGAAGATGATATTATGAAACCCGACAGTGTTAAAGTGTTTACATTTCCAATGAAGGCTCCCAATGGAGCCATTCTAAGAAACGATAGAACTGCAATAGACCAACTAAGACTATGGCTAATCTATCAAAGATATTACTGCGAGCATAAACCAAGCGTAACCATTAGTGTTAAAGACCACGAGTGGATGGAAGTTGGTGCTTGGGTATACAAACACTTTGACGAAGTATCAGGGGTAAGTTTCCTGCCCTACTCCGATCACTCTTATCAGCAAGCTCCATATGAAGACTGCACTAAAGAAGATTATAAAAGATTGTCTTCTCTCATGCCAAAGAATGTGGACTGGTCATTGATAAGTAAATATGAATTGGAAGATACAACGAAGGGAAATAAAACATTAGCCTGTACTGGTAATGTCTGCGAGTTAGTTGATCTCATTGAAGAAGAGGAAGAAAAAGAATGAGAGTAAGCCTTATGCGTAAGCTTTGGAAGGGAGAATATCAGATGTCTAATATACTTAAAATCAGATGTACAATTTGTGACGAAGTAAAAGACGAGAAGGAGTTTCATAATAAATCAAATTCTTATCTTGGTAGAGACAGAAGATGTTCAGCTTGCCAAAAAGAACGTAGACCTGCAGCACATTTAATGCATGTTTATGGACTAACCCTTGAAGAACATGACGAAATGTTAAAAAAACAGGGTGGAACTTGTGCCAATGAAGCTTGCAATTACGGATTGGATGAAGACCATAAGCTGTTTGTTGACCATTGCCATGAAACAGATACTGTTAGAGGACTGTTATGTCATTGGTGTAATTCAGCAGAAGGTTTTTTGAAAAGCGACCCTGAAGTTGCAAAAGGGCTTACAAAATATATGAGGAAACATACACTAAAGGAGTAAATATGTTAGATAAAATAATGAAAGGAGCTGATGCTTCTATTAATGTCGGCATCAAACTGATTAGCCTTGCAATCGTTTTACAGATTGTATTCGGTCATTCAGTGCCCTTCCTTGGTGGGAACGTAATTGGAACTTTGATTTCAATTATTTACCAGCTTGGTCAGGCAGGATTAGTCGGCTTAATAACCACATTGATATTGTGGAGACTACTTGATGATGATATCAAGAATGACTTGAAGGAGTAATTATGTGGAGAAAAGCATTAACCGACTCAACACAAAAAGTCATGGGAAATAAAAGTCTTATGATTTTTATTGGGGTAGTTGTAGCTCTGGTTATATATAACTGGCTTATAGCTTAAGGTGGTTTCACCTATAAAAAAAATAAAGTTAGCAGCAGAAATGACTGATGACGGAAACTCTTGGGGTCTTGTACGAATGTGCAAGACTGCCAAGCTTTATAAACAATTAAACAAGGCTACTAAAAATTCTACAGTAGTTGTAAGGAGGATGCATGGCATCAGAAAAAAATAACGAGGCATATGCTTTAGTCGATATGACAGACACCTGTCTAAGAGTACTGGAGCAGCCAACAATATCTAAAGATATTTCTGCAGCAGCAGAAGATGCCCTAAGAAGCTTAATTAAAAGCATGGCTATCTTAGGATACAACATGGTATCAGGAAGGGACGATCATGCAAACGATGGTTAAGGCAACTTTCACCATCATAGATGATGACGAGAAAGCAAAAAGAACTGAGGTTATTGAAATGGTTTATCCTATGGACGAGAACAGAAACTTTTTAAAATCTCTTATAGAATATCTTGAAGAAGAAGAAGTAACTTCAGAAGATTCAAGAATAATTACAGGACATTAATATGACTTTACTAAATCATAACATTATGGCATCGGAAGGATTTACTGACGAAGATTATTGTAAACAACTTGGTATTGATAAAAAACATTGCAACAAAGAAACAATTAATTTAGAAATAGCAAACGCAATAGCTGCAAAAAACTTTCCAGCAGAGTATGACGCAGCGATAGAGCACGGAAAGAATCATGAAGAAGCTACGGCATGGGCAGAACAAATAACGAAACAAGGACTGGCTGATGCTAAAAAACATATCAAACAGGTAGAAGGAGATAGAAAGAAAAACAATCTAACCTATCCTGTTGAAGCGTAAAATAAAAAACCCCTAACAGAATTTATTAGATTCTGTTAGGGGTTTATTTTTTTTAGATTGTTCCGTCATTAAACTGAAAGAGCATTGTAAAAGGTTTCTTCCACATTTTTAATCTTCTGTTCTCTATCTTAACAATGTCAGATAGAATCTGAGCAGTGTCTTCAACAGGAACTCCATGAGTGGCATATTCTCCTGTTGCTGGATCTTTATACTTAATGAGTATACCGTCAATAGACTTCAGCTCGTGTTTACCAGCATACCAATTGAAAGCATACTTGTCATACTTCTTGTCCCAAGTTGAATCAGGTACAACAAATGTTCTCATCTCACCGTTTACTTTTCTATCAACTGTCTTTATAACATTTCCATTTTCATCCATTTTAATTCCATCTCTAGCCATTTCATGAAACTTTAAATTTCTTTTATATTTAGTTGCATAAGGATCATGATCTCTGATTTTATGCAATTGATTTTTAACTTTAGTTGATAGTTGATTTCGGTCAACTTGCACTGGCTCTAATAACATATTACCAAACGTATCATGCTGGTAAGTTAAGCTATTATATACAAGCATAACATGACTATTATCCATATTTATATTTAGGAACTGTTTGTTAAGTGACTTAACATACATTGGCATATCTTGAGGAGTGGCAAGTATAGCATCGAAAACATGATGAGCTCCAGTTTTCTTTCCCATCTGTGCTAACATTGTATGCACTTCTGTCATAGCCTCACCCATGTTATAGCTATCATTGCCATGATTAAGCAAGACAGATATCTGTGTTCCAGCTTTTAAAGAACCTTCAGCAAATGCTCCTGCTGGATCAAATTCTTTAGTAGTTGAATTAACTTCAACTCTATGCTTTCGATCTACATCTGCCTCAATTGATGTTGGTAAGATTTGACCTACAGCATTTGGAACAAACCCTCCGGGATTACCGTCTGGACCAACTGGACCAACACCTATTCTATGAGATGATTGATAATATTTATTAGATTTTGCATCTATATCTGTATTTATAATACCAAAAGGATGAGCCCAACCCTGACCACTAAATGTATTTAATGGCATGCCTTGTGCAACAGCAGCAACAGCACCTTTAGATAAGGTCTGGCTTAACTCTAAAACTTTAGCAAATTCAACGTGTAAAGCTTCTGTCATTATAAGTCCCATAGGAACAATGAAATCTCTTTCCAAATTAAAGTTGGATATGTCATTCAGCTGTTGCATAACTTCATATCCGCCCTCTTGATTTTCAAACCAATCATAAAGAAACTCTCTGACTGCTTGTCTAATCATGGCAGGACCAGCACCATAACCAAAAATCATAACAGGTTGTTTAGTAAATGCTCTACCAAATTTGGTATTAGTGTTTTGTAAAACTTTCATTGCTTCTATAAACTTCAGTTCAGTTTTATCTTCATTCATTCTTTGAACGATGGCTGCAATACTATTGTTTGTTTGTTGAGAAATAACTTGTCCAAAATTATCACCTTTATGCAAAACTCTATGTGCAATTTCTTGAGTCTTTTTATAACCCTTTATATAAGCATCAGGATTTTTTTCTGCATCATAACCATAGAGTGCAATTCTTTTTTCCTGCTCTTTTACAAATAAAAGAGTTGCCATTGCAAGTGCAGGATCTCCTGCCTGTAAAGAAGAGTGTGACATTCCATTGGTAAGACCATCAGCCTCTGCCAAGAATCCACTTATATATGTACCAGTGTTTTTAATTCCGGGATTTTTCTTATTCTGTTTGAAAACTGTTTCAGCCTCATAAAGTTTTATGCCTTCTGCAATAGCACTTAAGGACATAAACCCTTCCTTCTCGCCAACTCTGGCTAATCCCACAAGATCTCCTGTGTCTCTCATTTGCTTCCAGCTTAGTGCTTCAGCATTAAACTTCGGTGCAAGCTCCCAAACATTTCCTTTCAAACCAAATTTCCTTAAAACCTGAGCTTTAAAATAATCTATTTCAGATATATTTTTAGTAGTATTCGGTCCAATAGGAAGTGAATACTGCTTATTAGGACTAAAAGAATATACTCTAGGTTCTCCTGCTTCAAGCAAGGCTCTTGATAATTTATCATTCTGATAGTTTAACAATGTCTGTCTTACAAACTCTCTTCTATTTGCACCAGCAAAGTAATCAAAATAAAATACTTTATTAAGATTATTGCTAGCCCACAAAATATTATCATCAACCTTTTGATCTTTAAGATAATCTCCTATAAAGAAATCCATTACCGGATTACCTTGTACATCTGTAACTACTTGACCATTTTCTTTCTGAACTCTTTGTCTTGTTCTGTTTCCCCTCGCCCCTCTGCCTCTTCCTGTTCCTGCAAAAGGACCAGCTGTAGGAAAACCATCTCCATCTATTCCTATATAATCAGGACCATCAAGAATGATTTGTGCATTCTTATCTGTAAGTATATCTGTAACTAAAAGCAAAGTGTTTTCAGCAATTCTACCTCCAGACAATGATTTAATATGCATATTGAACGCTTGTCTTATGGTACTTCCTTGTTTCTTATAGGCTTTTGTGCCTCTAAACTTTCTAATCTGAGCTGCATTCCAGTCCCAAATAGGCACTGGTAGCTCACCAGCTTCCTTGTTAACAGGGTTTCCATCAAAGTTTATATATTGACCATGCTCATCAGTAAGAAAAGTTTTTGCCTGAGTTAAATTAGGTTCAACTCTTGATGAAGGAATCAATAAATTAATAAGAGGTGTAAGTAATTCTGTAACTTTGAATCCATTAGGAGTAAGTCTCACTACTCGTTGTGTCATTTTTCCAGTAGGATTTCCTTCCTTATCTGTTTCTTTAACTGAATCTTTAATTTCAAATAACACATTTCTAAAAGGATCAAATTCTGGAGTACCCGGTTGTTGTGCTGGTCCTTGTTCATATATAGGTCTGCCATCGCCAGCTACATCATAAGCAAGTATTACTTCGCCAGTCTCTTGGTCAACATCTCTTACTTGTGGAGTGTATGAAAAAATATCTCCCACAAGATTCCTAGCTAAACTACCAGCCCACTTTTTATAATTCCTTAAGCTCTCCTCTCTTTCAGGATCAGATTCAATTGTACTAATGCTTCCGTCTGGCATTGTTGTTTGTATTTTCTGATTCGTCTGTTCGTTTATAAAACCCATTGCTTCAAATTGAGCATGACCTATCTGAACATCCAGTCCCTGATTCATTAAATCCCAATTTCTTTTTTCTGCAGGATCTGTTAAAGCTTCAAAATCTTTATCTTCAATTGTTCTATGTGCTTGTTTTTTCATTACAGAAAGAACAGAGACAACTGCCGAGTCCGACACACCCCTGCCAACTTCCTCAGATATTCTGTCAATATTTTGTCCAGCTTCTACAATTGCTGCATAATTACCAGCCATCCAGAATATAAATTCTTTTATATTTTCTACACTTGAACCCGGATGTTCTCCGGCTATTCTCTCAGCCCATTTTTGTGCTTGACTTTGAGTCATATTAGTAAACATATTGCTATATGCTATATGTGTACGGTCTAACATCTCTTGCATATTCCCTTCTATACCATGTTTAGATTTACTATTAAGCATGGTATAAAAATTATCTGATCTTTCTCCTCTAGGGTCTATAGAATTTTTAGCATCCCAAACATTATTTCCAGCTGCAAAAGCATCTACAAGTTTACCAAGTTTTGTAATAGATTCAAATCCCGGTATCTGTTCTATTCCCGGTCCTCCTTGGACAATAGAAGAAATTTCTGGTTGAACAAATGCTGTGTCTCTTCTTTCGCCAGTAGTAGTTCCGTCTTCTAGATATGTTACATACCTTCTTCCGTCTGGCATTGCACTGCCATCTCTACTACCATTATTAAGAACCCTTAGTTCTCTTCCAAGCCACAAGCCAAACTCTTTATAGTATTTTGGATTCTGTGAAACTTCTTCAGGAGTTATTGTTCCGTTATACTCTGACTGAATAAATCTATCCAAGTAATCTTTCATCTGTGCTTGTGATATATCAGGACGAGTATAGGCAGCATCACCTTTATCATTGGCAATAAACCAAGCAGCTTTTTGACTCTCTGCTATATTGTCATGTATTGTCTTGGCTGGAGCACGTTCTTCAACAGTTGGTTGGGGAGCGAGTCTTGCTACGTTTTCTTCTTGAGCTTTGAATTTTTGATTTATTGAATCATCATATTCTTTTCCATCTGATTCAACTTCTTGTCTGTCTTTAGTTTGTCGAGCTAAATATCTTGCGTCTATATCTGCAAGAACATCTGGATCAACATAGTCTTCTCCTGCTGCGAAAGACTGACCAACTACTCTGCCAGTTTCATCTCGAGTTACTCTCGAACCATCTTCAATAGCTGATGTTGTTCCTAAAACCTGTTCTGTAACATCATCAACATTAAGAAGACCTGCAGGATCTAGATGAGAAACATTATATTTCTTTCGCTTGTTTGATCTTGTTCCTGTATAAACTACATTAACCGCCATTACTTAACTCCTATTTAATACCGAAGATTGCTTCTTCTATTTGAGGACTGTTTCCAATCAATGGAATTTCATCAACAAGTGCAGCTTTAGTCTTATCATAATTACCCTCCAGATAAGATGAAAAGATTTCTCCTATATTTTCAGCGTGTGCATATGTTGGACCAGCTAAACCTTCGGCAGCATCTACTGCTTGTCTTCCAAAGCTTTGATATTTTGTATCATAAATGGGACTAAAGATAGCTAAAAACTTCTCAGGTGTTCCCACTAATCCTGAAGAAGTTATACCTCTTTGTACATATCCTTTATCAGTTATCCAGTTAGGTCTGTTACCATATTTATATTCATCTTTAAGCCATTGACTCATAAACCCAAGAGCAAGCATGGCTCCCATTGTAACAACCGCTTCATATTTAGCGTTTGGATTTTCACTTTTAACTCTCTTCCATATCTTAGGAAGAATGTGTGCAGTGAATACAGACATGAAACCATTATACTGAGTAAACAATCTATAGTGTGGGTTGGTATACCACAAAGGTCTGTTGATAGCTGTCGGGTGAGCAATAGCATTATCAACAAAGCTCATTCTTGCTACGTCCATTGTCTTCATGAAGCTAGGCTCCATCGCCAATAGCAATTCATATAGTTGTTTAGTAGAAATTTCTTTAGTGTCTACACCTTCTACCCACTGACCTTTTGAATCAAGATGACCTTCATTAAGTTTAGTAATGATTCTTGTGTAGGTTCTTGAAGCTTCTTCAGGATCTATATTCAACTCCCTCATTCTTTCAAAAGCATCTAACCAAAGACCTGTCTTTCTGGCAGGATGTCCCTTAGGAAACATACCCAGTATCTCCAAGTCCCCAAAGATAGCATCATTGGCAAGAGATAAACGTACAACCCTAGTTGTATCTGTATATAGTTTCAATCCATTAGCAAAGAAGAAAGCTCTTAAGAGTGACTCTTTGATTCTTGATGTCTTGTATATGGCAGAGTCAATACCAGTCTGACCAATAACACCGTGAGTACTTGTAGCTAATCCCATTCTATAGAAGTCAATAAGATTTCTATTATATTGTTGTCTGCTAACACCTACGCCCGGCTGTATATAAGACCATCCATATTTTGTATCGAAAAAGAAATGACTCATAGTATCTTCAGCACCCAGTCTCATCATATCCATTAGACTTTGGTCCTTAGAAGCAGCCATATAAACCATTGCCATCTCTGGCAGAGAGGCTATTGTAGACAACCCTAGATGTATAAAGGTATTAAAGAAAGTTATATGCCCTATCATACGTTCCAAGAATTGGCTGTCCATTCTTCTATAATCACCACGTCCAGCTGCTACGGAATCTTTAATCCAAGTAACAATGCGTGGATCCCAGTCAGCTCCCATCTTATCTTTAAGGAGCATTAGCAACTTATCAATCTTGGCATCATGTTTTCCTAACATGTTCACATCAACTGCATAGTTTATTTGTTCTTCAGTATTCATTCTTAATTTTTGGAATGGGTCTGTCTCAGCAAACTTACCAGAAGTCCAGTCTATCTCGCTTAAAAGACCAGTTTTTTCTTTAAGAGAACTTGGTCGCCAATTAGAAAACTTAAGGTCAGATATTTTATCTGAATCATATCCGGGAGGTCCATTAACAACTAACTCCCACACATCTTCAGCTACCTTTCTAGTCCATTTCTTTGCTGTATCAGATTTTTTATGATTAGCTGGATCTAAAACATAATCAATAAAACCCTCTCTATCTGCAGCAACCTCTTCTGGTCTTAGCTTTTCTGCTAATTGAAACCAACCCTTTAATTTTCCAACAGTCGGTTCACCTTTCACTCCATAAATCTCTCTTGTCAGAGTTTGAAATTCATTATAAAGCTGGTCAGTAACACCCTTGCCATTAGAAAGTCCTTGTCCAATCCTAGCTCTTAGATCATTTAAAATTGCAATCTGGTCATCAGTCAGCGTCTTCATCTCGCCATCTACAGTCAGAGAATAATCTTTAGAAATTTGTTTGTCACTCTTTCTTGCAAGTTTTTCATTCAAGAATTTTTCAAAAACCCTAAGAACTCCTCGTCCTTCTACAGAGTTTTTACGAACACCGAAAGTTTCATAAAGAGTTCGTTCAACAAACATAATCTTTGCAAAAAGATCTTCCTTAATTCTACGCTTCTTTTCTAAAAGGTCTTGACCTGAATGCAATGGATTGTTGCTTGGTGCAAAATGAGTTAATAGTATTGATAAAATTTGTTCAGCTTCCTCACTTAAATTACCATTCTTAATAAATCTGTCATACATTATTGAACCAATCTTACTGACAAATCTTCTTGGAAATTCTGCAAGAGATTTTGTAATTGCTTTCTCTCCTCCTCTAAGAACAGACATGTCTGCCTTATCTCCTTTCTCTCTTTCAACGTCACTCTCTGCACTATAATCTCTGTCTACATATTGTGGCATACCCCACTCATCTATTACAGTTACCGTATCATCAGTTTCATTCATGATTTTAGCAGCAGCTTTTTCAGCATCACCATAGTGAGTTGGTTGTGAACCTCTTTGATTGAATTCATTTTGAACTCTTCTGAAACCAGAAAAACTACTTTTAGCTGTAACTGCTGTAGCAATAGTGCCACCCATCATTGCACCACCAGCTGCAGCATTGGCAAGAATTCTTTCAAAGGTACTTTGATTATATTCTAGTTCTGAACCAGCAACTGCAGATAAATAACCAGCACTCTCTTGTCCCAACTCTGCAGTTGTTTCAATAGCAGCACCTCTAAATCCTCCATAACCTATCTCTTTAGCTAGTAAAGATTTGCTTAACTGTATCTCTGAAAACTTCTTGATGTCTTTAAGAGCTAATGCTGAAAGCGTACCTACTTCTGACTTTATTATTGTCATAGCAGCTTCTTCAGATACATTGTTTTCTTTAGCATAGATTCTAGCAACCTGTGCGAAAGCATCTTTCTTCATGATCTCTGAAGGTTTTAAAATAAATTTCAAAGCTAATCTGTCCAGTAAAGACATAACCATACCAGCAGAGAAAGCAAGTCCAGCATTCTTCTGATCTACTCCACCTTGCATTTGCCCATAAGATTCACCTGTATAAGTCCACAACATAGGAACCAAAGAAACAAATGGAACTGACATAAGCGTTGGACCACCTACAGCTGCACCTAATGCACCTGCTGCAAAAATCTCAATCATAAATGGAAACGAAACACCAAACGAACCAGCCATCCAGTCTCCAATAGACTTAGGGCTTGTCCAATCTACATTATGAACGTCATTAGAAAAACTAGGAAGTTCATCAAGCATTAATTCTTTTCTTCCAGCAGCAGCCATGCCCTCTTCATACATCTCCTGATTACCAAGTACATCACCAAGAGCTGCATATGCATAGCTTGCATTTTCTCTGATAGTTCTCCAGCCAAAAGTAAACCCAGTGCCAAAATTACTATTAGCATTATTTAAAATATCTCTGTCAGTATGCCTATAAGAAACACTTGTCTGCTGATAGGGACTGTAAGATGGTCCACCATAGTAATCATTGGCTGCTGCCAGTTGCTTCTCATTAGTGGCTTCCATTTTGTAACCTCTAAAAGTATCAGCATAGTATTGTAAAACATCTTCTCTGGCTTTATGCCATGGATCATCAACATCTGTGACTCCTTCAGCTTCATTTAAGGCTCTAGTAAAAACTCCCATGTCATGTAGCTCTTGTTGCGAATCATTTACTGGTGGTTCAAGACCTTCATATACTAACTTGTTGGTAAAGCTTGCATTGGTATTATCTACAAGCCAACCTAAGTCACGGTCATATTTATCTTCTTCTCCTGTTCTAAAGATAGAATCATATCCTTCCTCTCTAGCTAGGTCTGAATAAAGTTGGGTTCTAAAATTGCCCCCATATTCAGCAGGCTTAACTTCTCCGTCAGGACCAAAGTGTTCAACTTCAGGAGCCCACATATCAACAAATCTAACCTTTCCTTCTTGATCTCTGGCAGTATCAGGGTCGATAAAATATAGATCTGGTGCGTCTATATGACTTAAGTTATACTTACCCATAAAAACTCCTGTATATTATTTTTCAAACTGTTGACCAATCTTCCACTTAGGATTATATCTCAATATGAAATAAGAAAACGGATGAACGCCATACTTGACAGCATTACGAACAAGTCTATCAAAATCTGCTGGTAAATTATTCTGCATATCCTGAAAGTCTTTTACAAAATATCTAGTTGCAGCATCCATTCCTACAGAATTTCCAGTTGCGGTTCCTGTATCATAAGCAACATTTTGTATAATATCATATACTTGTTTATTGGTTTCAGCAAATTTCTTCTCAGTATTGATATTATCTCTCTTCTTAAGTTTCTTATAAGTATAGTCTTTTGGATCAGCATCTTTAGGCATATAAGTTGATACCTGATCTCGAACAGGAACTGTAAACCATTCTGGTTTAATCACTTGACTATATTGTTCTAGCTCTCTTTTAACTATCATGTCTGTCATATAAGTTGCTAATCTTCTATCTCCATCCATACCACTCATAACATCATTCATATATTGATTGACAACTTTATCAACAGCACTTTGATTATCAAGTCTAGATAAATCAAACAACATTCTTTTGCCATATCGAACATTATTTTTATCTGTTACTGGTTTTTTATTAAGAATATCTTGAATTAATTTAATCCCTTCTGCTAACTGACTGGTCAAGTTTGGCTTGCCTTGTTTTAAAAGTTTTTCTTTAAAATCATCAGTAGGAAGTTTGGCTATTCGTTGAATATACGAATTTCTTTCAGCAAGAATACGTGCCTCTTCAGTTTCTATTGCTTTTATCATAGCTTTTGTAACAGCAGTATTCTCTTTTGCTCCAGCTATAAGAAGATCATTTCTCTCTTGTATATTAAACATTGCTGCTTCATTCTGTAATTCAGCATTTGTTGCAGCAACATCAGCAGCAGCTTTTAATGCAGCAGCTTCTTTTTGATCTGCTAAAGTCTTATCATATACTTCGTCTGCTCTGTCAGCTGCTCTCTTTTCTAGTCGAATCCTAGTCGCTTCAGCAGCTTTCTCATCTGTTCTCTTAACGGCAGCAGCACGTTTTGCATCGTAATACTTTCCAATAGGTGTAAATGCTGCATTGAAAGAGTCAGTAAGATTTCCACCAAAAAGCATTGAAGCCAAAAAGGTCATGGCAGCAGCCGAAGTTCTATCACTATGGCTAGAGTCATTCTCAATATCAATAGCAGCTTGTCGTGCTGCAGCAAGTGCTTCTTCATTTGTTGTAGAATCCATATAGTCAGCCAGAGAATTCATTCGGTCGATCAACTCTGGAGTTTCTGCCAATACTTTAGCAGCTTCATCTACTGTAGGATCTAAGTTCTCATTCGCCCCAGTTGTTTCTATTAATTTATCTGCTGTTGCTAGTAAGATTGGTTCATAAGATGTAAAGACACTTTCTTCAGGTTTCTTTTCTTCAACTTTCTTTTCTTCAACTACTTTATCGTCTCCCGGAGGTGACGCTGATATTGCTTGGTCGCTTACAACCTCATCATCTGGACTTAAATTATCCTCAAGTTCAAATACACTAAGCTCTTCTACAATCTTTTCATCACTTACATTTTCATTAGTAAGTGCATTTGCTATAGTTTTAATTGGACTATGAATTATTTCAGGAACATTTTCATCAATCCATGCGTCAATCTGTTCTTCATTATTAAAGTATTGTTCACCACCAGCAAATGTTACAAGTATTCCACCGGGACTTACAAACCATTTAAGTTTCTTCAAAGCCCATGGAGCTTTTTTCGCCAAGTATGTAGCAAGTTTAACAGGAGCCATTAAAATCTTACCAGCAATTGGACCACCATAGAACATTGTAGCCATAGCAGTAAATGGATTTTCGGCTGCCCATTTAGTATAGTCATCTCCAAGTCTATAACCAGATTGTTCTAAACTACTTGCAATCCTTTCTAAGTCGTTCCAAGTTTCTGAATCAGTAATACCACTTAAAATTTTATCAACACTAGGTACATCATCAGTTAAGAATTTTTCTTTAGCATTTATTTGAGCAGTTAAAAACTTTTGTGCTTCAATAACATTGGGTTGTGCGTCTATTACATCGCTAGCTCCCGGAACGTCCCAATTTAAACCAAGTTCTTTTTCAGCCTCTGATCGTGCCTCTCCAAGCTGTTGATAAGCTTCTGCTATATTTTGTTCTGAGCCATCTTGGTCATCAGGTATAGTAGTTCCATGTAATACTTGATCTACAAGTGGTTGACCATAGTTGCCCCAAAGTTCTTCAAGTTCTTTATTGGACGTAGGTAAATTACGTAATGTATCAAGCACACTAGAAGCACCGCTAGTAACTGCTTCTAAATCTAAACTAGGAAGTGCTGATTCAAAAGTAAAGTCTTCAAATGGACTTAGAATTTTTTGATTAATATTTTTGTGAGTTTCAATCAATGAGTTTTCTAAATTTTGTCTATAATCATTGACTGTATTATAACCAGACTGTAGATAATCAACTCCGCTATCAAATATATCAGAACCTTTTTGATTGATTTGTTTTCTAATTTCAATTGCACGGTCTTCTAAATTCTGTCTATAATCATTAACTGTATTATAACCTTCCTGTAGATAATCAACTCCAGCACCAATAGTATCAAGAAGACTAGTATTTCCAGTAGGATATGACATTTCAGCTACACCTGCTATCTTATCTATCGCATTAGTCATTACTGGATTCTTATCAGTAGGATATGACATTCCAGAAATGCCTGCTATCCTATTCATTGTATTATCAAATGTTCCTTTAACAGTTGTTGTTATACTATTGCCATCATCATCTTTTTTTGTATTTGTTTCTGATACTATAGGATTTTTAGGATCAAGTACAGCATTGTATCCCGGTTTATTGGGTAAATCATTAAGTCTATTATCAATACCAGCCTGTATTAATTTACGAAGGTCTTCATCTGAAAGAGAAGCCCCCCATTGGGTTCTACTATAATCCTCACTAGCAGGAACTGTCATACCATTAACAGATCTTCCTGCCCCTCCAGTTCTTAAATATTCTTCATAGGTCATTTATCTACTCCCCAGTCCTTTTAAAATGCTATTAAAAAAGCCACCTATATCTGCATCTTTTTTTGGTGTTAAATCATCTCGATAAAAAATAGAGTCAGGATGATCTACATATTGTTTTTTCGGCTGCCAAGTCTGCCCTCTATTACTATAACCCTCAACTCCAGATAGTCTTTTAAGTTCTGCATCTATATACATTAGTTCTACCTCAAGAGGAGAGCCTTCTTTAAATCTGTTTGGATGTTTGCCAACAAGTGATCCCATGTTTTGATCCCAATTTGGCGAGTATCTATCTGGCATACGTGTTACTGCCCTTTGGCTTCTTAAATGAGGAGGCGTATCTCTTCCTTCATTAATATATTTTTGATATAAAGGACTAATAGATAATGGAGCTTTTGAACGAAGATATTTATTTCTTGTCTCTTCTTCTTTAAGTCTACCTATAGCATTATCTCTTGCAATAAGCAAAGCATTAACCTTTTCTTGTGTTGTAGGTTCTTTATTAGCTTCCAGCATATGGTCAAAGAATCCACCTAATGCGTCTTCCCCTAAGGTTGATGCCTCTTCTGGAGGTATAGCACTAGGGTCAGTTAATCCTTTAAGAGTTCCTCTCGCTGCTACACTATTGTAAACAGGCATGTATGGGAGATAACCCGATTGTTGTATGTTTGCCATTATCTACCCCTCCCGAAATTTGAATATGCTGCAGCAGAAGATGTAGGTCTACTTGCAATTGCTCGTCTGCTTTGCCTTGCTGCTAATGGAGAAATAACATTACGTGCTCCACCACCTAATGCAGCAAACTTTCTTTTAGCTGCAGCTGATTTAATATCTCGTCTTTGGTCTGCTCCTGCTTGCATTCTTGCAACATTCTCAGGTGAGTTAAAAGCTGCTACTTTATCTCTATATTCTTGAGTTAATTGTTCTGCTGGTCTATTCAATGGATTATTAAAATCCATATTATAGACACCCATGCCTTTTCGTAAAGCCATTGGATCTGAAAATGTATTTTGCATAAATTGTGGTATATCTGGATTAACTGCCATTTTAGCAGCCCATTCATTAGTCTCTGCAGTAGTCATATCTCCTTGCCAAATACTAGGCAATCCGTAACTTGGTCCTGCTAAAGGGTCGAGTGAAGTAGGAAAATTCTCTGGATGAAAAGGATCTGTAGATTTACCAGCACTAAAACCAAAACTACCTCCACGTTTACTATCCGGAAGCATTTCATTTTCTTCAGCTTCTAAAGCTTTCCATCCGGGTGTTTCTAACAATGATTTAGCAGGAGTATACGCACCCATTGGTCCTTTAATATGTGGATTTCCTAACATTACTTACCTCCTTTATCAGATTCAGTACTTGTTTGTTTGGCTGCGATATTCGAGAACATCTCTCCAAGTTGTGTTAGTCCTGTATAAGGAGCATCAAGAACATTCTGTGCTTGCTGTTGTTGTGCCTGACCAATCTGTGCCATTTGTGCTGCACCTGTTCCTTGAGCCTGAAGTGCACCCTGAGTATTAGCAAAATCCATTTGCTGTCTTTGCATATCTATCTGACCAAACTTACCTGCTAAATCATTAGCTATAGACTGGTTATTGATGAACTGACGGGAACCGCCAAGACCTCCAACTCTTCCAGCTGCAGCAGAGTTCAGTCCTAAAGCTTGTAATGCTTGATTTTGTGCTGCCTGTCTCATTCCTGAGAGGTCAGTTTGACCTGCCATACCTGCAAGCTGACCTTCAAGACCTAACTGTGCCTGACCTGCTGCTAAACCAGCTGCTTGACCTTGTGTCTGAGCACCAGTAAATCCAGCAACCTGTCCTAAACTACCTGCGTCATACAGGTTTTGAGCATCCTCTAATATCTTCTTGGCTTGAGATGCATAAGGATCTGCATACTGCGTTATGGATGTCATTGTACTATTAGCCATTCGGTGTCTCCTTGATTAATTTTCGCATAGTTGTGTACCTTTCAGTCCAACCTGCTTCCTCTAGTTGTTTAACAAATCCTCTACGACCTGTTAACTCTAACATGTCTATAGGTTGTTCTTTCATTTCTTCTTCAAAAATAGCTGCCCATTCTGATAGATTACCATCAGTTTTACCAGCTAGTGTAATTATATGCAGAGCTCTAAATCCTGCGTATTGGACGACTCTTGTCGAACCTAGTGCTACCCCCTTACCTTCATTAAATATCTGCCATATCTGGTAAATTTGGGGCTGTGAGATACTATCTAGTATAATTTGTGTGGCACTTCTATCACCATCTGAATACTTTAGTGCTTTTTCTAGTTCTGTTTTAATTGTTTGATAATTGAGAAGTAAATTCTCTCCTACTATTCTTTGTATTGTGTACATTATGGCTCCGTTGGAAATACAATATTCTCCACTTCAGCGTAAGTTTGTGGGAGATCTCTCAGCTCTTGACGATATGTTCTCCATGCTGCTTGGTCAGCACCGGGGTAACTCGGTAAGTCTTTCCAATCAGTCTTTGCAAGAATATCGTCTCTGTTTCTTTTGACTTCATCCCAAGTCATATATACGAAGTCATAAGCGTCTATATCTAACTTCGTACTTCCGACTTTTGGGGTTGTTGCGTAATCTTCTGTTAATAAAAAGTGTCTATCAGTGGCTTGCTTAGGTTTTCTTTCCTCTAAGCTCAAGCCAGTATATAGAACGGTGTTGTATTTTCTGTCTGTTATTGTAAACATTATAAAACTCCTTGGAGTCTGACTCTA
>Ga0315318_10000251_pt1 | contig 21784 bp, 18 predicted proteins | sample M1200m3416metaG_FD_203703 | JGI IMG/M metagenome (GOLD analysis project Ga0315318, IMG submission 203703) | Ammonia-oxidizing marine archaeal communities from Monterey Bay, California, United States - M1 200m 3416 | ecosystem: Environmental > Aquatic > Marine > Coastal | place: USA: California... | reverse complement strand
ACCGTCCCCACCGCCCAAGAAAACCTCACCGTGGGTTCCTGATAATATGCGCTGGCGTACGGGATGCGTCCATCATTGTCGGTGGCGAACATGTTCCAAGCCACCATCAATTGCCGGTTGTTGTTCATGCAGGCAATGCCGGTGGCAGTCTGCTTGGCCTTGGCCAAGGCTGGGAGAAGCAGTGCCGCAAGGATGGCGATGATCGCAATTACCACCAGCAACTCTATCAGTGTGAAGGCACTCTTTCCTTTGGCTTCGAACATTGTTTTCATAGTCTCCAGCCCCTCTCCAATGCTTCAGGAGGAAATCTGGCATTCACCCAAGACCCCTGCAAGCGAATTAAGCAAGATACTTCAGGTTAGTTGACCGTAAACTGCAGGATGCGCGCCGCTGTTCCCTTTGCCTCATTGCCGGGCGGCTTTGCTAGGCGCAGCTTGACCGAGTGTTTGCCCGGTCTGAGGTCGGTGGCGAACATCACCGTGCGCGGGTAGTGCAGCCCCCGGCTGTGGTGGTGGTATAGGTTCGCCGGCTTGAAAGTCCCGTTGTCGATGCTCACCTCTAGCACTCCCGCGTCCGGCCCGGCGAGCACGTAAGCCCCGAGAGCCCGGCCCTCAAACTCAAACGATACCCCGCCACTTGCACGCCCGCCGCAGAGCAGCTTCAGCCCGGCGAACGTCTCGCGGAAACTCCCCGGGATTTTCTTCCACTCCGGCACATGCCACACCCAGCCATCGCCGCGCTTGGCCAAGCCGGGCGACAGGAATTGACCATTAAAAAAACTCCCCGCATCGAGCGGCTTTGGCGGGAGCAGCACCGCATCCTTGGCCGTATTCGCCGATAACGGCTTAGCCCAGCGGCGGTCCAGTAACTCGCCGATCAACTCACTTGCCACCGCGTTTCCGGCAGGCTTGGGGTGCGTGCCGCCGTATTCTGCCCACGTCAGTTTGCCGGTGGCGATCCGGTCGGCTACTTCGCGTGCGAGATAGATCGACGACACGTTGTAATGCCTGAGCACATCCTCGTGCGCCTCGATCGATGGAGGCACTGTCCCGGACTGAATCTGCTTGAGCATCGCCGGGTTGACGAAGTGCGTCACCACAAGATCACACATGGGTTGCCTGAGCCGCGCCTGCCGGACGATGCCCTCCATCCCGAGGATGCAGCCGCGCCGCGAGTGCCGTGCGTCCTGATCGTCGTTCACCGCAAACTCGATAAACAGCAGGTCGATTCGGCCGCGGGCCAGAACATGGTCGCCGAGCCGGAACGCCCCCGTCTGGGAGTCGGTCGAGGAGATTCCGGCATTGATGAATTCAAAGTTCGTGTTGGGGAACCGCGACTGCAGCCAGTTACTGACCATCGGTCGGTAGCCGTCCATTTGCGTGATCGACCCGCCGATGAACGCCACGCGCCCCGTCCGTTTTTGCTCAAACTGGATGCGTGCATTTTGCAGTCCGCCGCGCAGTTTCACGTTACGGCTGGCTTCCGCCCCAGCCGCTTGGGCAAGCGCAAGCACGATAAAAAAAATGACGGCAAAAACACTGGTGCGAGTCAGTCGAGACATAAGGCCAGCGACGCTATCCCCCCGCTTGGCCAAGCGCAACGCGCATTCACTTTGGACCCGCCTCGGCTTTCTGCTAACTTGGCCCAACGGAGTGGACAGACAGCCGCACATCATGGTGCTCGGCGTCGGCGGGTTTGCGCAGGCGGTGATGCAAATTCTCAGCGACGACGGCGTAGAAGTGTCATGCGCGCTGACGCGAAACTATGCCCACGCCGCACCCGCCTTTGCCGGGCCGACGCACGATCTGGCCAACGCCGATTCGCTGGCTTCTCTCATTGAACACCAATCGGTTGATCTCGTTTTACCGATGTCGATCGACTGGGCCAAAGCCAGTTGGGCCGATTCGCTGCTCAACAGCCAAGCAGCTGTTTTTTCGCCGACTGGCGACGCAATGCTGATCGAGCGTGACCGCGACTTTGCGCGGCAGCTTTGCCAGCGGTTTGGCGTGCCGTTCCCGGCGTCGCACGTCGCGCACAATCGCCTCGACGCGCTCGAGTTTCTCGACCGCGCGCCGCGCGCCTTTGTTATCAAAAACCCACTCTGCTCACCGAACAGCCCGGTGCATACGATCCTCTGCGAGACTCCCGGCGACACCCGCGCATGGCTCGAGCGCATCAATTATGCCGAGGGCGTGTTCCTGCAAGAATATCTCGGCCGCCGCGAGGCGGGTCACATCGCACTCGTGGCCAACGGCGAGGTGCACTCGCTCGTAACGAATCAGGAATACAAACGCGCTCACGCCGGCAACATGGGCATCGTCGCCGGCGCGCCGATGGGAGGCTTGGCGCAGGCCGATCCCGTTGACCGATACGGCTTAGCCAAGGCGCTGCTGCATCCGCTCAAGCCGTGGTTTACCGAGACCGGCTACACTGGGCCGATACAGGCGACCGGCATTTTTCGAGACGGCCAATGGCACGCGATCGAGTACAATATCCGCCTCGGGATCACCGCCACGCCGATGATTTTACGTATGCTCGAAAACCCGGCCGCCACGCTAATGCGCCTGGCCAACGGCGAGTCGCCGGAAGTGCGCTTCCGCGCTGGGCACGAGTTCGGAGCGTCGATGACGCTGGCCGGTTACGGCTATCCGTTCGTGCAACTAGAAGGCCCAAGCGTGCCGATCACGCTCGAGGGCGAGCCGACTTGCGACGTGTGGTGGAACGAGGTCGCGCCCAACGACGGAGGCGCTCTGCTCGCGACCGGCCACCGTGTCGCCGACGTGGTGGCGTTCGGCTCCGATCTGTCGGCGGCGCTCGCTCTTGCCAACGAAAATATCCGCAGAATCCGATGTCTCGGCAGCTATTTTCGGCCAGACATCGGCCAGAGCCTTTGGCCACCTGGCAATGAGTGACACCATCGGACAATCGAACAATCGACCCACGCGTCCCGCGTGGCTGGAGGTGGATCTTGGCCAACTGGCGGAGAACTTTCGGCTCATCCGCGCCGACGCACCGGACGGTCTGGCCATTGGCTCCGTGGTGAAGGATGCCGCGTACGGCCACGGCGCGGTCGAGGTCGCCCGGGTAGCGCTTGGCCAAGGGGCGAAGTGCCTACTCGTCAGCAACCTTGACGAGGCGGCCGAGCTGCGCAACGCCGGCATCACCGCGCCGGTACTGCTGATGGGCGAGCGGATGGAATCGGAACTGCCGGCCTGCCTCGAGCTTGGCCTCACGTTGGCCATCGGCAACGCGGCGATCGCCGAGGCGGCGAGCCACCTCGCTTCGTCGCTTGGCCAGTCTCTGTCGGTGCACGTGAAAATCGACACAGGCATGAGCCGCTACGGTGCGCGCTGGGATGCCTCGCTGGGCTTGGTCGAGAAAATCGCCGCGCTACCGGGTCTGCAACTCGAGGGCATGTTCAGCCATTTCTCGATGTCGGATGAACTCGACAAGTCGTTTGCGCGCGAGCAGCTCGCTCGTCTCCGCGCGGCCTGCGCGGCTGTCGAGCAGGCCGGCTTGGCCGTCCGCTGTCGGCATCTTTGCAACTCCGGCGGCTTTCTCGATTTGCCGGAGGCGCACCTCGACATGGTGCGGATTGGCCTGTTAGCGCTCGGCGTGTTTCCGTCGCAGGTTTGCCGTCGTATCGACGGCATCGAGCCGGTGGGCACGCTGAAAACGCGGCTTGCCGTCGTGCGTGACATTCGCAAGGGCGACAACGTGGGCTACGGCTTGAGCTACCAGTCGCCGGGCGCTCGGCGGCTTGGCGTGTTGCCGCTTGGCTACGGCGACGGCTATCCGCGCGTCCGCAACGAGGGTCATGTCCTGGTGCACGGCAAACGCGCCCCGATCATCGGCGCGAACGCGATGGACTCGACGATGGTGGATGTGACAGACATACCCGAGGCGGCCGCGTGGGACGAGGTCGTGCTGATGGGCCGACAGGGTGATTGCAAAATTACAGCGCACGATCTCGCCGCATGGAAGGGCACCGTGTCGTATGAGGTGCTGGTTGGCTGGCGGAGTCGACTACCGCGCATTCATCTCGGTGGCGAGACGGCGGACTAAATGGAACACCGGGCGGACATTGCAATCATCGGCGCTGGCTTCGGCGGATCGCTGATGGCGATGGTGGCCAGGCGGCTTGGCCACTCAGTGATGCTGATCGAGCGCGGCACGCATCCGCGCTTCGCCATCGGCGAGTCGACGACACCGCTGGCCAATCTACTGTTGCAGCAACTCGCCGAGGAATACGATCTTCCGCAACTTTTGCCGTTCCGCCGTTGGGGTGAGTGGCAGCGCGAACACTCGGAAATCGGCTGCGGCCTCAAGCGCGGGTTTTCCTTTTTTCACCACACGCTTGGTCAGGCGTTCAGCGACGATGAGCAGCGCAGTCGTCAACTCCTCGTTGCCGCCAGCCCGCGCGATGAGGTCGCCGACACGCACTGGTTTCGCGCCGACTTCGACCACTACTTGGTCAACGAGGCGCAACGGCTCGGCGTCGAGTACTTCGACCAAACTGAGCTGACGAATTTCGACGAGCAGCCGGACGGCGTGACACTGGCGGGACGGCGGGACGGCGAGTCGATGCCGTTCCATGCCGGCTTCGTGATTGATGCCACCGGGCCACGCGGTTGGCTGCACCGCACGCTTGGTTTGGTCAATGGCGAGTTGCCTCTGATGCCGGCGACGAGCGGATTGTTCGCGCATTTCAAGAATGTTGGCGCCTGGCCAAGCGCAGTCGGCGCGCCGTATCCGGTGGAGGATGCGGCGGTGCATCATGTGTTCGACGGTGGCTGGGTTTGGGTGCTGAAATTCAACAACGGTATCACCAGCGCCGGGGTGGCAGCGACCCGGCAGCGAGCCGATGAACTGGGGTTGGCCGAGGGCGAAGTCGGCTGGCAACGGCTGTTGGCTAAGCTGCCGTCATTGGCGAAACAGTTCACCGGCGCCGAGCTGGTGGGTGGATTTGTGTTCACGCCAGAGCTGTCATTTTGCAGCGGGCAAATCACCGGCGCGCGCTGGGCGCTGTTGCCAGCGTCGGCCGGGTTTGTGGATCCGCTGTTGTCGAGCGGTTTCCCTTTGACACTACTTGGCATCCAGCGCTTGGCCAAGCTGCTCGACGACGGGATCGACCTGGCCGATTACGAGCGTCTAACACTGGCTGAGCTTGGCCAAGTTTCACGGCTGGTCGGTGCGCTGTACGCAAGCATGGGTGACTTTGAGGTGTTCACGGCACTTACCCAGATTTACTTCGCGGCGCTCAGTTACTCCGAGACGGTGTATCGCCTGGGCAAGCCGGAGTTGGCCGGGTCGTTTTTGCTGCACGACCACCCGAAGTTCGGACCGGCGACTCGTGGGATTTGCGAGTCGGTCGTCCGCTTGGCCAAGCGCAAGGAAGTGCTGGCCAAGGTTCGAAAAACAATCGAGCCGTTCAACGTCGCCGGCTTGGCCGATCCGGCCAAGCGTAACTGGTATCCGGTCAATATCGACGACTTGTTCAGCGCGGCAGCAAAGCTGAATTCGAGTGAGCGGGAAATTCGGGAGATGCTTCTGCGGGAGCAGTTGTTATAGTTGCCGCCGCGATGAGTTGGTTGATGGTGGCATTGGGCGGCGCGCTGGGCAGCGTGGGGCGTTACGGTATCGGGCTGGCGTTGGCGAGGTTTTCGGCTTTTCCGGTCGGCACGCTGCTGGCCAACGTGCTCGGCTCGCTGGTCATTGGCCTCTGTGCAGGGTTGTTCGATGCGGAGCAAAGAAGCCGGTCTACGGGGCTGTTTTTGATGGTCGGTTTCTGTGGCGGCTTCACGACATTCTCCGCCTTTAGTCTGCAGACGTTCGAGTTGCTGGAGCAGCAGGCCTGGCTGAAGGCCGGTGGGAACGTGGTGCTGTCGGTTGCGTTGTGCCTGCTTGGCACATGGCTTGGTTTCCTGCTCGGTCAATCACTCCGTAAAACTGTCTGACCTGGTAATATGTGAAGATTCGACGCCGGGCGCAGCCTGGTTTACGCTGCCGCCACTAGGATGCCGAAGCGCTCTGACATCAACACGGTTTTAATCATCGGCGCCGGCCCGATCATCATCGGGCAGGCCTGCGAATTCGACTACTCCGGCACGCAGGCGTGCAAGGCCCTCAAGGAGGAGGGCTACCGCGTCGTGCTCGTGAACTCCAACCCGGCCACCATCATGACCGACCCCGAGTTCGCCGACCGCACCTACATCGAGCCGATCACGCCGGAGTGCGTCGAGAAAATCATCCTCCGCGAGCAGGAAACGATCGAGCAGAGCGGCGCGGGCGGGAAACTCGTTCTACTGCCGACGCTCGGCGGGCAGACCGCGCTGAACATCGCGATGTCGCTGCACCGTAGCGGTGTGATCGAGCGGCTGGGCATCGAGATGATCGGTGCGAATGCCGAGGCGATCGAGCGCGGCGAGGACCGTCAACTTTTCAAGGACGCCATGATCCGGATAGGCCTCGACGTGCCGGCCAGCGGCGTGGCACACACACTCGAGGAGGCACTGGAGATTGCCGATGTGATCGGAAAATTCCCGCTCATCATCCGGCCGGCCTACACGCTTGGCGGCACCGGTGGCGGCATTGCGTATAACCGCGACGAGTACGAGGAGATGATCAAGCACGGACTCGACCTGTCGCCGGTCACAGAGGTGCTCGTTGAGGAGTCTCTCCTTGGCTGGAAGGAATTCGAGATGGAGGTCATGCGCGACCGAGCCGACAACTGCGTCATCATATGCTCGATCGAGAACTTCGACCCGATGGGCGTGCACACCGGCGACTCGATCACTGTGGCCCCGACGCAGACCCTCACCGACAAGGAGTATCAAATCATGCGCGATGCGTCGTTCGCGGTGATTCGCGAGATCGGTGTCGAGACCGGCGGCTCAAATATCCAGTTCGCGGTCAACCCGGACAACGGGCGGTTGGTGATCATCGAGATGAATCCGCGTGTGTCGAGGTCGTCGGCACTGGCCTCGAAGGCGACCGGGTTCCCGATCGCCAAGTTCGCGGCCAAGCTGGCGGTGGGCTACCTGCTCGAGGAGATTCGCAATGACATCACCCGCGAGACGCCAGCCTGCTTCGAGCCAACCATCGACTACGTCGTCGTGAAGGTGCCCAGGTTCACCTTCGAGAAATTTGCCTCCGCCGACCCGACTCTGAACACGCAGATGAAATCCGTTGGTGAGGCGATGGCTATCGGTCGTACATTCAAGGAGTCGCTTCAAAAGGCACTGCGCTCGCTCGAGATCGGTCGATTCGGTCTCGGCGGCGACGGCAAACCGTGGCGCATCGGCCAGGACGTTTACGGCGATCGTGACATCTTGCCGCGCGAGGTCATCACGCAAAAGCTCAGCGTGCCGAATGCCGAGCGGGTGTTCTTCTTGCGCCACGCGCTGCGCGCCGGCTTCACCATCGACGAGATATTTGACCTCACAAAAATCGACCGTTGGTTCCTCACTCAAATCAAGGAGATCGTTGACTTCGAGGAAGAACTGGCCAAGTCCGCCTGAGCGCTTGGTCTTTAGAGGATTTTGATGAGGGCCTCGGCCATTTGGGAGGGAGTCTCGGCTACGCTGATTCCGGCGTCTTCCATTGCGGTGATCTTGGCTTCTGCGGTGCCTTTGCCCCCGCTGATAATCGCGCCGGCATGGCCCATTCGGCGGCCCGGAGGTGCCGTCGTTCCGGCGATGAATCCGGCGACCGGCTTCCTGCAGTTTTCCTTCACCCACGCAGCGGCTTCCTCCTCGGCTGAACCACCGATCTCTCCGATCATGATGATGCCGCGCGTGTCGGGGTCGTCGTTGAAGAGCTTGATGATATCGAGGTGCGTGCTGCCGGCGACGGGGTCGCCGCCGATGCCGACACAGGTCGATTGGCCGAGATCGTTGCAGGTGAGTTGCCACACCGCCTCGTAGGTGAGCGTGCCGCTGCGGCTGACGACGCCGATGTCGCCCGGTTTGTGGATGTAGCCGGGGGCGATGCCAATGCGGCAGCCACCGTGGGAGTCTTTGCCGGTGCCGGGGGTGACGACGCCGGGACAATTCGGGCCGATGAGGCGTGTTTCGGATCCCGTGATCGCGGCTTTGACCTCAATCATGTCGCGAACCGGAATACCTTCAGTGATGGCGACGACCAATTCGAGCCCGGCGTCAACCGCCTCGAGGACGGCATCGGCGGCGAAGGGTGGCGGGACAAAAATCGCAGAGGCGGTCGCGCCGGTTTCTTTGACGGCCTCGGCCACGCCGTCGAAGATCGGCACCTGACCTTCAAATATCTGTCCGGCTTTTCCAGGGGTGACGCCGGCGACGATTTGCGAACCGTACTCGAGGCTGAGCTGGGTGTGGCGGCCGCCGAAGCTGCCGGTGATGCCCTGGACGAGGACCTTGGTGTCTGGGTTGACGAGAATTGCCATGTCGTGACGAAATCTGGGTTGCGGTTATGCGGCGGCCTCGGCGACGACTTTTTTCGCGGCCTCGGCCATGCTCTTAGCTGTGATGAGTGAAAGCCCAGAGTTGGCCAGTGTGTTGTCTCCGGCCTTGACATTGTTGCCCTCGAGTCGGACGACCAACGGTAGGGTGAGCTGGGTTTCCTGCACGGCAGCGACGACGCCTTCGGCGATGGTGTTACAGTTCATGATGCCACCGAATATGTTGACGAGGATCGCCCTGACATTGGGGTCCTTGAGGATGATCTGGAACGCAGCCGTCACTTGCTCAGTCGATGCGCTGCCGCCGACGTCGAGGAAGTTCGCCGGTTCGCCGCCGTAATGCTTGATGGCGTCCATGGTGGCCATGGCCAAGCCGGCACCATTGACGAGGCAGGCCACGTTGCCGTCGAGCTTGATGTAATTTAGGTCGAACTTGCTGGCTTCGACCTCGAGTTCGGCTTCCTCGTTGAGGTCGCGCATTTCGGCGATATCCTTGTGGCGGTGCAGCGAGTTGCCGTCGATGGAAATCTTGGCATCAACCGCGGCGATCTTTTGGGAACCATCCGGGCTCTCGACGATGCAGAGCGGATTGATCTCGACCATTGAGGCGTCGCACTCCCACCACGTCCTATATACACCGGTGATAAGCTTGGCCCCGGAGTGGATGAGCTTGCCGCTCAGGCCGAGCGCCTTGGCCAAATTGCGGGCCTGGTATGGTTGCAAGCCAAGCAAGGGATCGACCTGCAGCTTGACGATGGCGTCGGGGTTGGTCTCGGCGACTTCCTCGATATCGACGCCGCCCTCGCTGCTGGCCATAATGATTGGCTGGGAGGTTTCGCGGTCAAGCAGCACGGCGAGATAAAACTCCTCGATGATCTTCTCGCCGCTGGCGACGAGCAGGGTATGGACCTGGCGACCTGCTTCGCCGGTCTGCTTGGTGACGATGGTATTGCCGAGCATTGCCTTGGCCTTTTCATGGACGTCATCGGCCGACTTGCAGAGGTGCACGCCGCCCTTGAAGCCGTCCTTGAACACTCCCTTGCCCCGACCGCCGGAATGAATCTGGATCTTCAGCACGACCATGTCGTGGCCCTTGGCAAACAGGCCCCCGGCGATGGTGCGTGCCTCTTCGGCAGTCGTACAGGGTTGGCCCCTAGGGACTTCCACCCCGTGGCGGGCAAGCAGTTGCTTAGCTTGGTATTCGTGAAGATTCATTTCTCCCAGTCGCCGAAGCGGCGGGCGGTATGGTTACTGCCAAGTGGTTGGGGAATCAAGCGGATTGGTTTTCAAGATAGATATTTAAAAGAAATATTTGCATAATGATACAAATGTGCTATTTTTTTCGGTGGACGTTGGGGAGTATGAGCATGACCCGCATCCATAAATAAAACTGAGCAATGAGCAATGAGCAAAAAAAAAGATATAGCGAGTGAAGAATGGGATTTTTCCGTTTTGGAAAAAGCACCACGAACCGTGATTCATCGTGCCCTACAATGGGAGTTGGATCGTGAACTTGGAAGTGGCAGGGAGCCTTTCCTGAAATCCGCCGAGTGTCGTCGAGCCTTGGCTGCCAGCAAGGGGCAGGGCAGCGCCTCGGGCGTTGTCGAACTCGGTAGGAGCGGTGATAAAACCATGCCGTTTGAGGAAACGCACAACTTCCGCATCGACTGGTCCCAACCGCGTGAGGAGCTGACTAACCAGTTTGGCCAATGGCTGGACACGCAGGAGAAAAACGGTCGCCTCGTGAGGAAGCCGGTGCTGGGTAAGCCAAGGCAGCCGCTGACGATGTTGCGCAAGATGTCGATCGTCCGGCTGAAGGCCAACGGCTATTCGCTGCGAACTGCCACCGCAAAATTCACCGATAAAAAACGTTTTGTGCAAGGCTTACACAAGATCAACTGGACGACGGCATCGCGCGAAGTGGGGAATGCGCTGACGCGCCGCCGCAGCAACCTCAGGTCCCTTGAGCGGAGCATGGGGGGGAAGAGCTGGAGGAGCAGTGTTTACCAGGGCGCGTAGGCCCGCAGTCATAGAGAATGTCAGATATCCGCCGAGGGAACCCCCTCGGCGGATATTTTTCTGGCCGCTATCACCCAGCCAAGGCAGAGGCGGTGAACCGGTTTGAAAAGGTTTGCCACTGAGCAGGCGTGGTTCACCGCGAGGCTCACCAGCGAGGTGTAAATTCTTTCCGGCAACCGCTGGCCGAGGTTGCCGACCTGGGTGTCGAGAAACATTTGCGCCATGGTCGTCCAGTTGTTGCCCCGCGGAATTTCGTCGAGAATCTCGAAGTCGGCCTCCTGCAGCAGATGCCGTAGGCCGTGGAGCGTGTAGCGGTAATAATCGTGTGGCTCCTCGTGTAGAGGCCATGTCATCGGGGCGGAGATAATTAGAACGCCGTCCGGTTTAAGGATGCGGGCCATTTCCGGGATGACGATTTCCGGTTGCCGCACGTGCTCGAGCACCTGCGTGCTGACGATCGTGTCGAACGTCCTCTCGCGGAACGGCAGCACCATGCTGTTCGAGAAAAAATCGGCACGGGTCGAGCCGCCGTAAGAGCCCTCCATTGTCACCGGCCAATCGGTGCCGTAGTAGCGGCTCTCGTGCTGAGTCAAGAGGCTCTCGTACGGTTTCATGCCGCAGCCGACATCGAGCAGACGCCCCGGTTTCACGCGGTGGCTCAACTCCCTCAGCGCCTGCACGATACTGACCCGCTCTAGGTAGTGCGGCCGGCGTTTTGAAGGGTGCAGAAACTCCCGCTCCACGGCGGCGGCTGTCTCCTTTGATCGGTCATTCATTGCGTCGGGTGCAGCCGCTTGGCCAAAGGCGGGTCATTAGACCAAAGGGCAGCCGGTCAGAAAAGTAAAACGGCCGCTTGGCCAAGCGCTCGGCTGATACCCGCGGCTCGTCGGCGATGCGCGTGACAAACTCGTCGAACGTTCTGAAGTACTCGAACTCGCTGTGGCGCTTGATGAGTGCGCGGGCTCCAACTCGTGCCTGGGCAATCGCGGATTCGGGCTTGGCCAGGATGGATTTGAGCTTGGCCGCTGCCTGTCCAAAGTCGAAGGCTTCCCAGACAAACTCATTGCCGAGCTGGGCCGAATACTCGTCGCCTCCGCTACCAATCGCCGGGCAAATCGGCAGCACCCCCGCGCTGAACGCCTCGAGCATCGAGATGGGCAAGCCCTCGTAGTCACTGACGCTCGTGATAAAGTCCCACCGGCGCAACACCGCCCAGTACTCATCGGCCGACTTGCGGCCGTGAAATACCGTGCGGTCGCTTGGTAACTGTTGCTCAAGCCAGGCTTGCCTCGGGCCGTCGCCGAGCAACTCGAAACGAAAGTCGATTCCGGCCGACTCGAGTGCCTTAGCCAAGCCGGGTAAACGTTCGACCCGTTTTTGCTCCGTCTGCATCCGGCCCACCCAACCGATCACTACCGTGCGCCCGGCTAGGGGCGCACGCTCTGGCATCGCCGTCAGGCCATCGACCGGGTAGGGTATCAACTTGACGCGGTTCGACTTGGTTAAGTCCGGCAGGCAACTGGACACCAGTTCGACCAGTGCGTTGCTCACGCACAACACGCCATCGAGCAGGCCGCGCTGGGTCTCGAGGAACGGTCGCAGCCCGGTCCAGTCCGAGTGCAGCAGGCCGACTCGCCGCTTGGCTGGCATCAGGTCTGCGAGGAATTGTAGGCCCCACATGTTATGACAGATCGCCACCGAGTCGGTGAAACGGCTGGAGTGGTTCGCGAACCGGGCACGCATCGAGCTGATGGAGTGGGCACCGCCGAAGCCAAGCCCGGTGAAATTGGGTTCGGCGAAATCGTCCGACTCAAATGCGAACAGAAAAGCGGGTTCGTGGCCCCGCTTGACATCCGCGGCATGATGCCTCTTTAGAACTGACTGCACCCCGCCCAAGGTTCGGTAGTAGGTAAAGAAGTGAGAAAGGCGCATCACGGGGCCAAGCGTCTGGCTTGGGCTGCGGATGGTTGGGCCGCAGCAGGGGATGAGTCAACCGAAACCGCCAGAAACGGAGGAAATAGCTGGATTAATTGGGATTTAGTTAAAATATGTCCTGAGCACTTTTTTTTGAAAAAGTAATGACAATGTATTGACAATGTATGGGCGAGTCGTATTTTCCGGTGAGCGAAGATGGATTTCGACTGGATAGAGATGCCGTTTGAGTGGGAAGGATTGGCCCCGAAGGATGTGGAGGAGTCCTTTGAGGATCCGTTTTCGTGCAAGTTGTTGCCTGACTCGCCCCGCTACGCTGGTGAGTCACGATATTTCAACCTTGGCATGGCGGCGTCTGGTTATGGAATTTTCAGCGTTTACCGAACCAACGGCAAACAGATTCGCGTGATGATGGCTCGGGGTTTCACGGAGGATGAAACCTTTTTCTATCAGCGGAAGATGAACCAAAAGGTCGGATGAGGCATGAGGCGACGCATGAAAAATGACCGGAATGAACCAGATCAGCGATTGGGAAGAAGTGCCGCAGTTCGACGGAGAAACTGCGGAAGCCACCTACTGGGCGAACACCGGCGTTGCGCCCCGGTTGATGGAACTGGCGCTGGCGCAGAGCGGGGGGGGGATCGAGTCGGTCACCATCTCGTTACGGATGGATCCGCGGATGTTGTCCAAGATCAAGCGTCTGGCCAGGTCGCGGTACTTGGGCTACCAAAGCATGATCAAGCAGTGGATGAGCGAACGATTAGAACAGGAGATAAAGGATCAATGACACAGTTGAAGAGGAAGAGCAGGGGTTGGCACGGGTTCACGCTGATTGAGTTGCTGGTGGTCATCGTGATCATCGGCATTCTGGCGTCACTGGTGGTGGGCTTGAGCGGCACGGCAAGCCGCAAGATGCGCGAGTCGCGCACCCGCGCAGAGTTGGTGGCGATCGAAACCGCCATCGGGGCGTACAAGTCCAAGTTCGGCCACTACCCACCGTGCAACCCAAAGAATCCGGCGCTTAACTCGCTGTATTACGAGCTGACTGGCTGCCTTTACAGTCCCGGACGGAAAACCTTTCGCGATCCGATGTCCGGAGTCGTCATGAACGTAGAGACGATCAAGGAGCACTTCGGGGTGGAGGGCTTCATCAATACCGCGAGGACAGACAAGGAGTTAAAACGGTTTTATGAGCCAACTCCGAAAACCGTCAGGCATATCAGCGAGGAACACGACGACGACGACGATGGGCATGGCCACGAAATACACCACGCCGATGAAGTGCACATCCTTTGCGCGCCGGTGCCGTGGCCGCTTGAACGCGACGATCAGCCTGTCCGGCACCACGGCAAAGTGGCGAAAGGCGTGAACCCTTGGCGCTATGTGGTTGGCCAGCCGGTGGTGAACAACATTGGCAAGTACGACCTGTGGGCAGAGATCGTCGTGGGCGACGAGGTGCTGGTCATCAGTAACTGGCGTCAGGACACATTCTCCCGAGATCAGCTTTCGAGATACTACAAACAAAAAAAACGCTGACCTGATCTGAACAACAATCAAAACATGAAAACGAAGACAACGAATTCCGACATCGCACCGGTTGGACGCTTGCTCAGGCATGGTTTCACCCTCGTGGAATTACTGGTGGTGATCGGCATCATCTCCATCCTGGCCGCGATGATCCTGCCGGCGCTGGGCAAGGCCAAGGACTCGGCCAATAAGGGGAAGGCCAGGAGTGAGATGCAGAATATCTCCGGGGCGGTGCGTGCCTACGAGGCGGAGTACAGCCGCTTCCCGATCCCGTCGCAGATCACGGCTCAATTGAAAACCCCGGACTACACCTTCGGTACCATGCACATGAGCGGCAACTCGGCCAGGCTCCTGACCAATGCCAAGGGGGAAGCGCTGCCTAAGATCGCCACCCCGGGCCGGGTGCAGGTGAGCAACGCCGAGGTGGTGGCGATTCTGCGGGCGCAGGAAAAATTCCGCAACGGGCGTCCGACCTCGAACCGGCAACATCGAATGAACCCGAAGAAGGTTAATTTTCTCAACGCCACGGATGTGACCTCTGCGACGCAGAGCGGGGTGGGCACCGACGGCGTGTTTCGCGACCCGTGGGGCAGCCCGTACATTGTCACCGTCGATGCAAATTATGACGGCAAAACGATCGACGCCTTTTATGGTCAGGGCGGTGTGTCAGCGCTGCCAAAGGCGAACAATAATGAAGGGTTAAACGGTTTGAGTAAGGTAAAAGGCGGTTATCAAGCCAACTCACCCGTGCTGGTCTGGTCCCTCGGCCCCGACGGGTCGGCCAGCGCGAGTGAGAAGGCGAACCAGGGAGTCAACAAGGACAATATCCTGAGTTGGCAGTAGCTCCGGTCAAGTAGGGGCAGCGAGATGGATGATTTACGTACCAACCGGTGGAGGTCTGCCACGACCGGCCAAGCGCTTGGCCAAGCGCGGCGGGCCGGCCTGAGTGCGTTCACGCTGCTCGAGTTGCTAGTGGTCGTCGGAATCATTGCCGTGCTGACGAGTATCACACTCCCGGCGATGAAGGGGCTGGGGCGCAGCGCCACCAGCAAGGGTGCGACGCGGCAGTTGATGGAGGACCTGAGGTACGCTCGGCAGATCGCGCTTCGCAATCGCTCGACTGTGTACGTCGTCTTCACCCCCACCAACATCTGGGACATCATTAAGAATGTGGACAGCGAAATGTTGCCGCCGCGAAAGAAGGATCCCCGCCTGCTCTCGCTTACCAACATGCTGGAAAAGCAGTTCAGCGGCTATGCTGTCATGTCGATGCGCTCGGTCGGCGACCAGCCCGGTCAGAGCCATCCCAATTACCTCACCGAGTGGAAAAAATTGCCCGATGGTATGCTGATTGCGCCATATAAGTTCATGGCATGGCGCAAGGGGGTGAATGAATACAAGCGGGGCGACGAGTACAGCGATGGGTTTCTCAGGGATCATTTCTATGGGCATCCACCTCAGCCGCCATTGGTTCCCTTTCCGCTTGCTGATAGCAGTCCGGCTCGGTTGCCGCATGTGGCCTTCAATTCAAGGGGGCAACTGGTCAAGCGTGACGGCTTTGGGAAGCTTGTGCCGGCTGGTCGCGATGAGATTATACCATTGGTCGAGGGCAGTGTGTTTCATGAGCGGGATCGTTTTGGAAACTATCTGCCCAGAAGGCCGGATGTACTGGCCACCGGTGGATTCAGTGAGGTGGCTGAACGCTGGTATCACACGAGGATTCGTGTGAACCACATCACGGGTCGCGCCCTGGTGGAGACTGATCGCTTCTTGGAGGTGGGCAACATAGAATGAAACTGTTGAAAAACAACGCGGCACATCTCCGGGGCCGGGACGGTTTCACCATGATCGAGTTGGCGATCTGCCTCGGCATCATTGCCTTTGCGCTGGTCGCCATCATTGGTGTGCTTCCGGTCGGTATCAACGTCCAGAAGGACAACCGCGAGGAGACGGTGATCAATCAGGACGGCATGTTCTGGATGGAGGCGATCCGCAGTGGCTCCACCGGGATGAACGACCTGACCAACCACGTCGTATTCATTGAGATCGATCCCGCTCAAGGCTCCAATCAAAAAGTTTATCGCTGGGAACCTTTGGCTGCCAAGCCAGGTGACGGCCACATGGAGCTTCCCCGGGGTGTCCAGGGAGCGGCGATTATTGGCTTATTAAGTATGCCGGCTCAGGCTGATTTGGTTGGGCCGGTCACTGTCAGGAACTGGCCGCAGATCAACAACCAATCGCAACGGTATAACCGGATCCGGGCGAAGGTTCGTGCGATCAGCGGTAGTGCGGTGGACAAGGGTGAGACTGCAAAAGAGATGGCTTTTTCCTATCGACTCACTTCAGAGGTGAGGCCGATCCGCACGATGGGGGACTGGGGGAACATATCCGGCAACAAGCTTGCCGTGGATTCCAACCGGTTCCGCAAGCTGAATTTTTACGAGATTAAGCTAACTTTTCAGTGGCCTGAATATAAGTTTGGTCACGAGGAACGTCCAGGCCCCAATAAAAAGGTATTCCGCACTGTGGTTGCCGGTCGATTGGTCAACCGCAACTTGAACCTCCTCAACTCGCTGGACCTGACGACAGGCCAGTTTCAGGAGGACATCACCTCACCGTTTTTCTTTTTTGAGCCGAACAGGTTCAGCGTGCCCAAGGTGGTTGCAGGCAAATGAGAAGCAGACATGACAACGCCCGCTTTCGGGCCATGCCAGACCGGGCGTTCACCATCCTGGAACTGCTGGTGGCTGTGTCGGTGATGACTCTCGTCATCTATGTGCTTTATGCGTTGTTCAACCAGACGCAGATGGCCATGCGAAAGAACGCCGCCCAGGTGGACGTTAATGAGGGCGGTCGCGCAGCGATGGAGATGATCGTCCGCGAGCTATCGCAGATGGAGGTCAGTGGCTACCCGGCCATTACCGACCAGCTGACGCTTCTAACCTATTCCGGCAGCAAGAGTTTCCTTTCACGCGTCACGCCGGGAAACAAGGCGCTGCTGCTGGCCTACCAATCGGATGCCTTGACGCCTGAGGGCGATGAAGAGGATCGGGCGCAGGGGTTCCGGACGAACATCCTGCAGGATTTCACTTTTACCAGCCGCGGCGATTCCGGCTTTCTTGTGACCAGCTACCGGGTGATCCACGTGACCAACGGCGTCGGAACTCTCGCCCGGTACCGAACCAATGGCACGCTGCGCGTCACCGAGCCTGGCCAGGTACAGTTCAACAAGACCAAACTTTTCAATCGAAATTTCTTTGATCCCATCGTCAACGCCTCTTCCGAGGAAGCAGACTATGCGTTTGAGCCGATTACCGACGGGGTGATCCATCTTCGCATATCGCCTTATGACCAGTTTGGGCGTTCGCTTGGTTACGGCAGCATGTACTACGATCCGCTTGGCCTAAACCTCGAGCGCCGTGGCGTGAGCGGCCACGTGCTGTTCCCGATTGCCACCACCCGCCCGGTGGACGGGACGCTGATGCAGGATCGCGGCGCCCAAAGCCAAGCCCGGTTTTACGGGGCGTTGCCGAGTTATTTTGACGTGGAAATGGCGGTTGTGGAACCTCAGATACTCAAGCAGATGCGGGCGCTGCCCCCTGCGTTTCAGGCCGACTTTCTAGGTCGACAGATCGGCAAGGTGACCCTCTTCAGGCAGCGGGTTCCCATCAGAGACATGAAGTGAATCGTTTCAGGACACAACAAGGCGCGGCGCTGGTCATTACCCTGATCATGTTGGCGATGGTGACCTCCATGACAGTGGTGTTCCTCAGCATCAGCCAGCGGGAGCGCGCCTCCGTGACGGTGGTCTCCGATCAGGTCAGCGCCAAGCTCATGGCCGAGACCGCCACCGCCAGCGCATTGTCGGAGGTGGTCGGCCAGATGGTGGCCGCGCAGGATCCGCTAGCCTACGACTTGTCGGTCTCGACCAACTATCTGAACCGGTTCGGGTTTGTGCCCGGCAGAGTCTCGCCGACGAATGTCAGCTACGTCTACCCGAACGGCCGGGCGCTCGCCCCGGATGATCTGTTGATCAATTTGGCCAACCTGCATGAGCTTGCGCGGCCGCCGGTGTTCGTGGACACCAATGCCCTGGGCTGGCGGCCCAACCAATACGTTCCCGCCAAGGAATTCCGTTTCTACCTCGACCTGAACCGCAACAGGGCCTACGAGCCGAGCGGGTTGCAGGTGGTAACCAACTGGCAGGGCCGCCCGGTGCCGGCCCCCAGCGGCCAGTTTGCCACCGATTACTTTATCGGCGACCCAGAGTGGATCGGCCAGTTGGAATATCCGGCTTTCGCGCATAGCCCTACCAACCGCTTCATAGGGCGCTACGCCTACATGATTCTGCCGACCGGTCGCTCGCTGGACATCAACCACATTCACAATCAGGCACGCGAGCCGATGAACCCAAGGCTCGACAACCCCACAGGCCGGGGCAACCAGTACCTCTACATGCGCAACCAGGGGGTCGGATCGTGGGAGTTGAATATGGCCGGCTTCCTGCGGCAGTTGAACCCAATCCAGTGGCGATACTACTACGACTGGATTTTCCGTCCCATCAATGCCAGGGGACTTGACCTGCCCCGGGCCGAGTATTGGGCCTTCTCGGATGCGCGCGACATCATGATGCATCGCTACTACGGTTCTCGGCGCAACCTCTCCGGTATGATCCCCGCTCTTGGTTTGCCGCAAAGCGAGGCGCCAAGGTTGGGGTACAATCTCATTGACGACTACTCCGACGGGCCCCTGGTCTTGAACTCTACTCCGACTCTGGACAGTGAGGATGGGCTGCGGGTTGATCCGGTCATCGCCCCTTGGCCAGGAGCTGAGAATCCGCGCCGCTTCACGGATGTGCAGCAGTTGCTGACCTTTCAGCCCTACGCCGAGAGACCAGAGCGCGCGAACAACTTTGTATCGCGCCTCCGCCAGGCGATGAACGCTGAGCCAAAGTCAATTACTGTTCGCAAGCGGCTTGACTCCTACGACCGCCGTACCTACTACCGGCTCCTGAGCCAGATGGGCGTGGACTCGGAGCCGGCGTTGCGCGGCAAGCTGAACATCAATCACGCCAACGACTGGTTCACGGGACACAACACGCAGACCAACTGGACTGCCGACAAGTTCATAAACCGCGCTGCTCACGCGATGCTCCGGGCCAGCGTAGTGTCGCGATCGGTGACCAACCCGGTCAGCAAGAGCATTTACACGGCCGGGTTCATCGGCGGCAAGGTGGTGAATCCGGACATCGGCATTAGTGGTGACGGTAGTAATTGGCTGCAGCATCCGTTCTTTCCGGTTCGCCAAAATCAGGCATTGTTCAATCCGACCAATGGCGTTTCGAGTGGCATCCAAATTTTCCCAGTGAACGCCTACACGCCGGAGGTGCACCGGTTACTGCAGGTTGCGGCGAATATTTATGACGCGACCACGAACAGCTTTGTTTATCCCCATCCGCCGACCGTCATGCGTCCGGTGTTTCGCAAGTACGCCAACCCGGGCAGTGACGCCGGTGTTTTCATCTCCCGCTACACGGAGGTGACCAACGACTGGAGGAGGCTGCGCTATCAAAGTTTTTGGGATTTGCCCGATGTGGTGCTCAACACACAGCTTTCGTACGACACCGACCTGCATATCAATATTCATGGCGTGCCGTGGATTGTCGGTGCGAAGAAGGGCCTGCCCAACTTCAACGAGTATTCGGTTGAATCGATTGTGCAGGTGTCCCGCCGGCTCGAGGTCAACAAGGGCACCTTGGCCAACGTTAGCCCGGCTATGAGCCGCAACTGGCGCACCAACCAGATGTACAATCTTGGTATCACCAACATTTTCGGCATTGAGGCCTGGAACTCCTATACCAATGCCTACCCGCGTCCGCTGAGCATGTTCGTCCAGCACCAGTACCAGATTGGCCTGTGGGATCACAGTGCCACAAACAAGTCCGGCATCGCGTTGCCAAGGTTGCTCACCAATCTGGTCTCAACACGTAACTTATCGAGAACTGATATCAATCCTACAGACTTTGGGGGTGGAGAATTCGAGATACCACTTCTCAAAAAAGCGATCACCATCACCAACTCCATTTACAGTAATAGGCTAAAACGGTTTTATCCTGCAAATCGTGCCTTCACCAACGTGTTCGAATCCGGTTTTACCGTGCCAGACTGGAAACTGCACATCACCAACCGTGTCCATTATTTCCTGGTTGATTCACCCGAGAACCCCAGGTTGAGCCGTGTGATCGATGTGGTGAATATCGACAATCTGGTCACCTCGATGGATATCACGCGGTTAACCACCGGGCAGACCGGTTCCGCGTCGAGTTTGTTCGGAAGTGGCAGTTTGTCTGAGGGCACTTTTTGGGACACTAACCGGGTCGATGCCAGCGAGGGCAATCGCAGCCCGACCTTTGGTATCATCAACCAGATACAGGTGGCTCGTGGCCAGAAACCGGTGAGCACAGCCTTCTGGCGCAGCTACAACAACGACCCCTATACTGGCCGGAACAAGGACAAGGCCATTCAGGATTTCGATGATTTTCTCCGCGGCCAAAACCGTCCGAGCCGCCCGTCCGACCTCATTCGCAAGCAGGCGCCGTTCACGCCGGTTCGGAAGATTTACAAGCGAGCCTCGTGGCAGGCCAACGACCCACTCGTCCACTACACCGTCAACGACCTGACAGACCCGGTCATCACCGACCGTTTTAGCACCAACAACGTGGTCTATCTGCGGCCGCCCAACTCGCCGTTGCCCAGAAATAATCTTGGGCTGATCAACGAACGATACCGGCCATGGGGTGGTGGGGGGCAGTTGGCCGATGTCAACGCCTACAACTTTTACGCCAAGGATCCACTCATCACAGCCAGCGACGCATGGCAGTTCCCCACCAACAAGTTTCCCAGCATCGGTTGGCTGGGCCGGGTACACCGGGGAACGTCGTGGCAGACGATGTATCTCAAGTCCGGCGTTTCGTCGCTCACAAACTGGTGGGCGTGGTCCGGCAGCTTCGGAGTGCACAACCTGATGAAGGGCTTCGACCGGGACCGGGATGGTATGCCTGATTACTGGGAAGCTAGTTACGGTTTAAATCCGCAAAAGCCCGACGCTTACTACGACCCCGATGTTGATGGACTGGTCAACCTCCAGGAATACCGCGCCGGCACGCATCCGCTCCTGGCGTCGTCACTACTCGGGTTGAACACCACCCACCCGACCAATGACTGGAGGTTGCTTCAACTCTTCACCACCGCACCCAATGCTGATGCCGCCAGCGGTCTGCTCTCGGTCAACCAGACCAATGCCGCCGCCTGGTCTGCGGTGTTCAGTGGGGTGACTGTTTTGTCCAACTCCCTGCCGGACAGCCCGACGCTTGGCGCGTTTGTGGCCCAGGCAGGTACGGCGGAGGAGCCACACCTCATTCAGCCGACTTCGCCGCAACTGGACTGGATCCTCAACGGCACGCATGGACTGCCAACCATGTGGATCAATGGCCGCTCCAATGTCATTTACGGATTGAACCAGATGCGCCGTGCCAAGGGAGGGTTCCGTACACTTGGGGACTTTTTATCGACACCGACTCTGACCGAGTTTTCACCCTTCCTGAATGTCGGCCCGGCGGAACTGGCGGTGAAGGGTGCGCCCACCGAGCAGCAAAAATATGCCATCCATGAGAATGTATTGGAGTGGATTCCGCAGCAGATTTTGTCGCTCCTTAAGGAGGACGAGCCGAGGGTCACGGTGTACGGCTTTGGCCAGGCACTCAAGCCAGCGGACAACTCGATCGTGACCCGGCCTGGACGGTACTATCAAATGTGCACCAACTACGCTGTCGTGGGCGAGGTCTTTACCAAGACCACCTATAAAATCGAG
>Ga0315318_10000247_pt1 | contig 21909 bp, 6 predicted proteins | sample M1200m3416metaG_FD_203703 | JGI IMG/M metagenome (GOLD analysis project Ga0315318, IMG submission 203703) | Ammonia-oxidizing marine archaeal communities from Monterey Bay, California, United States - M1 200m 3416 | ecosystem: Environmental > Aquatic > Marine > Coastal | place: USA: California... | reverse complement strand
CAATATAATTAGCCATATCGGTCAACGCTTGAAGTTGAATTGGCAATCCTGTTTGGCGTAATCCAACTTCTCTAATGTCTCCAAAGCCTGGCTCTCTCTCTTCAAGCTGGTCGCGCTGGACGGCTACCTCTCGTCTTGGTCCTGCACAATCTCTAAGCGCGGCGCACATCTTCCCAAGCGGCTCATACATATAATATTCAATTGAGTTGCAGAGGTCGTTGGGGCAACTAAGTGTGATCACATGAGCATTAACATATTCACAGATTGCATCAACTCTCCGCTCTTGAGTATTAATCCTTCTTACCCTGTCAAGAAACCCATTGTTGAAATAGCCCTCCCTCTCTGCGTATAACACTGGGTGCCAGCCTCCGACAGTTGCAAATTCATATAAAGGATCAAGTCGGTCCATAAGAGATGGTACCGGATAAGGCTCATTATTATAATCTGGTGGTCCTTGAACGGCGTGCCTGTTGTTATTATCAATATCTTCTTGATGAAGCCTGGTGGCTAAATCTTGTGCCAGTCGTTCACAATCCGCCAGTCTCCGCTCGGCTTCCCCTAACCTTTCTCTTCTCTCTTCTTGCCTTTCTTCAAACTCTTCAATGCTTTCCGCAGCTATGGCCGATTCTGTGTCGGAAGCTATCATATCATCAACTCCGGCGAAGGCATTAAATCTTGCATCGGCATATTTTGTTGTTGTGGGAGTTAGAACCATCTCGCCCATTAATGTATAAAAAATTCTCGTGACCATTGGGATGCTTTTCTTTGTTTCATTTTTAACAATCGACTCATAATAATCCTCTGAGTTTTTGTCCCATTGGCTGGTGTTGTCTCCAAATGCGGCTTCCGCATTTTCAGATGTTGTTTCGTCGGTTGAGTCAGTCGGGTCGCCAAAGACTTTAGTTATTCCAGCAGAATGTTCGCCCTTTGTGTGTTCAGACTTTGAAAGTTTAACTTCGCCCGTTGGGGTGGTATAGGATACATCGATTGCCTCTATCTCAATTTCACAGTGTTGGTTTAATAGTTGTGTTATTGTTTTGTTAGAATAGTGCTCCGGGGGATTTCGATCCTCAGTAGGGTTGTCGGCTGTATATGATGGTTCGTACACATGGTATCTTGAAACGTGCGGGGCATTGAATTTATAATCATAAAGATCTGCCTCAAGATCAGCGTATTGTTCGTATGAATACATCCTAGTGTTAGTTAACTTGCCAAGACTATAGGGACTCATTGGTTTTCTTCCTGCCATCTTAATTCGGGCAGGTGTTAAATATGACCAAAGATTATCCAACCCTCTTGGTTCTGCGCCCCTTGCGTAAAACTTAGAAACCTCACCGTCTACGCGCTTCTGATATAAATCATATCCGTATCCTTTCAATCCATAATCTTGATCGTTTTGTTCCCACCAAGAAATTAGATCAACGCCTGTTTTTTGGGTTTTCAAATTCTTAACTATTGCATCAAAATCATGGACGTCATTAATGATTCTTCTCCCGCCGATAACATCAGCCGCGGTTCCAGAACCACGAGTACCTCGATATTCATCGTCCGTAAAATCAACCAAGGCTCTGTTAACAGATTTCCTAAATTGATCAGCCAAATATGAAGCAATATCTGCCAACTCTACTAAGAATTTAAAAGCCTCACCTGAAGCATCCGGGCGGATTTGGGATAATAGGTTGTTTATAACTTCCCTAAGCGGGACACGCGGGCGTGGAATTCCTGCTAAAATTCTGACTTCATCGGAAATATCTGCGATAACTGCGGCGGCGGGGCGGATGATTTCTTGTATGTTTTCAAAAGTTTGCTGTTGACTTTGTAAAGTTGTTCCCTCTTCTTTGAGAAAAAATCCTCCCATGGTCTGAGTCGCAATTGCTCCTAGCTGATTTTCTCCGCTAACAAATTTTTCGTTGAAAACGTGGCGGCCGGCGAGTTGGTTATGGGCTTGCCTGATAATCCTAACCTGCCTATCCAGCTTCTTTGCCAAATTCTTAATAAGTTCCGGAGAGTGATCAAAATATGTACTCTCAAGTTTATATTGGTAAATTCCTGGCGCTGTTTCGCCTTTTTTTAGTCTATCTTTGCCGGTATAGAAATTTACTTGAGATGTTCCTGTCCTATCTACAAGCATCTGCTCTATTTGTCCTGCCCTCGCCTCTCTGTAAAGAGGATTAGAAAGATCTTTTAAACCAGCCACATAAGTATAATCTGTGTCTTCGGAGAAGATTTCAAGACTGGTGTCTCCTCCAAGCTCAGTGTGAAGTCTTGAACTATCCCTTAACCTTACTTTGGACAATCTCATATCCTTAAGTTCAAAAACTTGTGATTCCCGAGATCCTGCCATCTCCACCAGCTTTGGACTTCTCAGGAGAACTGGATAAGCGCAGTTTTCTTTTGCAACTCTCGCAACATCAACCCCAAACAAAAATCTAATGTTATCTTTTTGGTCTTTAGAGTGGAAAAACTCCGTGAAATGTCCCTGATCACCAGTCAGCTTATTAATTTCTTTCAGCGTCAATTTATCAACACCTGCGGCGACAGCACCCAAGGTGTCTCTAAACGGGATATCATTAATATTTGCTTCGTTTCGAAATCTTCTTAACGCCCGAAGGTCGCAAAGAATTTCTAGTCCGGGTCCTGATCTTGCCGACCCTCCCACTTGATATCTCCCCAATACATTAACAAAACTAATTTGTCCATACGGAAATTTATTCACCGGATTGTTTATATCAATCTCCAAGTCATATTCCTCGGTCACGGCACTGAAGTCTATATAAATGTAAACGAAGAAGGAAAGATGTTCGGTATTGGCATTTGCGCCAAAATATTGCCCCTCATTTTGAGGGAAATCCAGATTTATCTCAAAAGACTTTATGATAGACGCATTTTCCTCTTCTTGCGTCATATAGGTCTTCGGCTCTTCTGTATCGAAAAGTTGTTGAAGAGGTATATCAATAACCTCCACGTCGGCGGGATCTCTTTGACGGAGTTCGAGATTTGGGCAAAAAAGATCTTTGTATGAAAGATGCTCATCCATTATTAATCGTCGATAGTCCGGATGTGTTTTTGGTAAACGGCTCTTATCAAGAGCTTGTCCAAAATTGACAATGTTTTGTGTTATGACTTGATCAGTACACTTTATTGCACGAAGTTTTAATCCAGCATAATGATTACCATCAATTAAATCAAACCAAACCTTTGCGGCGGGGTCTGATATTTCCTCCCGAAAACTGAGGAATATATTAGCTATTGCCTGAGAATCTGGTCCATTTGACGAAAGGTCTAAAACAACCCTGTCAAAGAAAGCGTTCGGAGTTAACTCATCAAATGTTGTGCAATTATCAGTAACCATCAGTCACAAACCTCCCCCGAAGGACTAATATCCTTACGATATATTTCTGGTGTCTCTGGTTTTGAGCGATCAATTATTTCATCGTCAACCCGGAGGTCAAGCCAATATTCAACCATATTGCTTGTTAACGGTGGGAATCTTCCTTCTATTTCTTCGTCCGACTCGTTAAGTAAATTAATTAATCCTTCCTCGCTGATCAGTTCTCTGTTAATGAATTGTAACTGTTTCCATTGGCCAGAAAAATTAGTGGCTTTTACGTCGTCCTCTATGAAGACCTCTATTTCAAAATTCGCAAGCCTCTTATCGAGGACGTTTTTTTCTTCGACCTGTAAGAGAATTCTTTCCTCCTCTTCAATATCAACTATTTGAGATTCCGCCAAGACGGGTGCATCTTGGTTATACTTGTATCCTACATCAAAACTTAATAATGGAATCATTTGATCATACCAGATGGTCGAGCCTGACGCGTTACTAGTATAATTGGAGCCAGAGCCCTGATATTTTATATCCTCAGAAATGGGCTGGGAATCTCTGATGGGTGTGATTTTCCAGGCTGGTGCCTTACTTTTGGTTAACTGGCTATTTCCAAGCGGCCTTTTATAAATATGGTTAGACTGACGTTCATTGTTATCAAATGTTTGAAACTTATATAGAGATTTTGTGCTTACGGCTCCCTTGATCCGAGTAACAATATCATTTTGTATTTCAGTTTCCCCGATATATTTTCCATCATATGTTATATCAGTGTCGTAAAAAGAATAATATTCAGGATTGAAATCTCCTTGAGAATACATCACCTTTCCGTGCTTGGTCAACTGTATTTCCAAGACGTCTTGTTTTTTGTTGAAAAAGTTAGCCATGTCTTAAATATCCTTTATCCGTAATATTATTGCTATCAACATCACCGATGCCCAGGGCTCACTAAGTGAGTATGGGCAAGATGGTTTCCACTTGGGTCTTCTGCTTGAACAACGCCACCAATAATTTTATGTATGTGGTGTTCAGTGTTTGTTGCCCTTGGTCCAAATATTTGGGAAGTTGTTCCTGTCTTGTTACGATCTAGGACGTATCGGTGATTATGCCCCTTTACTGTGTCCGTGTTGCCGGCGTAAATACTGGTGATGCCTGCTTCATCCGTCGTCGCAGTGTCAATGGCATCTTGAGACAACATTGGCCCTGTTGATTCATCAGATATTTCCTCGCCTCCTGCGCTGTCGTCATCGGCTGAAGTTGTTACGGTGGAGACAGCCGACTCATCAATCTCAACGGTGCCAGGGAAGACATATTCCACAGTGGCGTCTTTCTCCAGGCGACCGGCGTGAGGTCTGAACCTTACTTGTCCTTCTAATTTTGCCAACTCAACAAAGGAGAAATAATCATAGGGCCAGTTGTACCCTCTTTCTACAATATTTGCACTTTTTGGTGACTGGGGGCTAGTATCGGTAATAACAGAAGTAGAATTTAAGACAACAAAAGATTGTGACGACTGATAAGGGGATAATTCCTTTTTCATCATCTCTTGGTATGAGCCCACACCTTTTTGCTTCACCTTAAATACCATCCATTGAATTTCTGGTCTGAATGAATTGGCGTCGTCCTCAAAGCCCTCTTGAACATCCATCAAATCTCTCAACCTACTATCAAGTCTTTCCCCAAACATAGCACTGTCTTGGTCGTAGGAGTGATCGTATACCAAAGTGTGGTCTATCCCATAAACTGTTCTCTCTCCTTTCTTGCCCAACATACGGACGCTTTGTTCTGGCATTATTCCCTGCCAAATATCTGCCAAATCTTGTTTAGAAAGCTCTATTTTAAACTCAAACAGATAACAAGCTAGTGGTCCATCTTCGCCCCTGGTTAGTGATTCCGCACCAAAATTCTTTAAGCGTACTAAATTGTTTTCCAAGGCTGGGGGGAGATTGTATTTCTCCATCTTGTGTATAAGCTGCTTTGTTTCAAAACCAAATTCAGTTGTTGGTGGTATTGTAATAAAATTAGGCTGCTGATTTGGCTCGTTTCCACTGAGGTAATAAGGAATGGCGACTATTGCCTCATGAACAATCTTGGAGTCTGCAAGTTTGCCCAAATAAGCTTCTTGTCCGGTGGTAATTTTAGTTGTAATTAAAGATCCTTCCCCGCTTGGATCTCCCTCTGTCGTCTCAATTCTTTCTGACCTGAACCCAAGGAGTGTAGATAAATCACCCAAGTTAGCCGCGCTGATAGAACTCAGCGTGGTCGTAGTAGTTGATGTTAAGGCGGTACCGGCTGCTTGTCCGGTGGTTGTTGTTGAGGGCGTTATACCTGGGGACGTCCAACTTGCATCCCCGGAAAAGGCATTCGGAACTGCTCCATTGACAGTGTTTGTGATTGTTACTGCTCCACCATCGGCGGATTGAGATGCGCTGCCGCCGGTCGGCGCAGTCACAACCGCCCCTACGTCGTCTAGGGCGGTTATTGCGTCTCCAATCTTGGTCAGCATATTCGCTGCGTTGGCGACACCTGCGCCGGTTGAAATATCAACAGCAACATTTGTTGTGTCGTCAATGTCGGGATCTGGGGCTAATCCGCCATTATACATGAATGCAACATATGTTGTTTGGGCTGACGCTGAATCCAAAGTAACAAATTGGATGTATCTTCCGGGGCTGGATGTTGACCATATCCAATCAGCGACAGTAAATGACGAAGCGCCGCCGTCGGCAAACGTCAGTAATTGGACTGCCTCGTCGGCATCGGTATCGGCTGAAGCTACAAGATTGGTCTCAGTACGCAAAGTTTCATCGGCAGGTATACCTCTTACCGATAATTTAATACCCTCGCCGTGGCTGGGCTCTATGCCATACTGGTGCCACATTCCGTAAGTCTTTTCTGGGGCTGTTCCCGAGTTATAGCTTCCTAAATCTACAGATGCCGAATAGTTGTATTCACCACTGACGCCGCCGACGATGCCTGCACCCGTGTCGCCGACTTCTCTAGGGAAATCTAATATTGGACACTCCCACTTTGGCATAATAACCCACTGGTCTAAGCTTAAAGAATCTCCAGTCAAGTCATCATAATGGTTGCTCAAAACAACACTAGCGTCAAGGGTCATTTTGTTAAGCCAAGCTCGGTTCCAGCCATAATCGGGGCGAAGGGAGGGCGTACCACTGGCGTCTTGATCATATAAGTGGTCATTGGAATTATAATAAGTTATATAGCTGTCTGTTGTTGTTGAACTGTTTATTTCCGCAGTGATTTCATTAAGAGAAACAGTAGACCTATTTGTTTCTCTAGTAAATACAGCATCCTTTGGTTTGTAAATAATTCTTGCAACAGAATCACCGTAAAAGTAAGGGGGAGTGAACGGAGCAAATTCACCTCGATGAAGGGGCCATAGCGTGCCTGGTGGCGTTCTGTCGGCAGGGAGGGCATCCCAATCAACAGACCCCGTGGAAGTCGGAATACCGAAGGCGTAAGGATTACTATACATGTTAAAGTTTGAGGTTTTACTTAATACTATTTCCATAGCATATGTTTTACCTTTTTCAACGGGGATGGCTTGAGGATCAGGAATATTGCTAACTAGCTTGGACATTTGTTGTCCCTTTAAGAAGAACTCCGGCACTCCACCAAAAAAATTACCAACTCCGCTCATATATTCTGTATATCTTTCTTTATCTCGAATATCCCAGTTAATAGATCCGGTGGCATTTAATCTCAAGGGCGCAACTAAATCATCGTTGAGTAAAATAGTGCTGGAATTGTGGAAATGGTATTTAGGATCTAAAATATGATCGAACCTGATTCTGCTGTGCCAATACATTTTTGATGAATCGTTAGTGAGTGAAGCATTTCTAGCTGAATAAACAGGTAATTTGGGGGTGGAGCCGGTAATAGTGCCGCTTAAACAACCTGATAATGGGGCACCTGTTCCTGTTGAATTATATTGATCCGTTGGTCCTCCTTGCCGCACAGGATGATCCACGGCAATACCAGACTTAATAGAATTGAAAAATATGCCAGGTGCAAAAAACGGTTTTAAAACATTTTGCCATCGTCTCTCGTCTGTAGCACCAGTCCAAGCCATTGCCTGCCCTAGTGATTGTGAGAATAAAGTAGCTAACTGCGTTGCCCTGTGCATTGGATAAAATCCGTCGTAAGGGAGGAGTTTTTGAACTGTTTGAGCGGTTAATCTTAAGTTTGTTGGAGGACCATTTACCCCAAAATCTCTTTCCATAACGGACTCAAGGTATACAAAAAGCTCGGTTGTTCCAAACCGCTCAACGAACGATGGGTCGGCAGAGTGCCATGAACAATAAGGGTTGGCGGGACAATCACTCTTTTTGGTCCTTTCATATGATCCAGTCTGAGCAGAACTGCTCAAGGGATCTGATCCAGTTAATGAAAGAAGCTCAAGATTGAAAAGCCCCATTTCTCCACCATCATTCAAAATGGTATTATAAACATGCTCACTTGCACGATATTCAGGAACTATCGTATGGTCTTGTCCTGCTAATTTAACTCCAGAAATAAAGTCACTATATGTATCAAAAAATGGGTAGCGAGAAGTTAAGCTATTTCCCTTCCTTGACCCTGCAACAATTTTTCTATTTTGCCCGGCAGTCCAAGCGGGGCGGGTTGTTGCACCGCCGGGAGAACGAGGCTGATATGCACCAGCAGTATCAAGTATAGGAATGTTATAAACATACTGTGCTGCTTTTATGTCACCTGAGCTATAAAAACTGCTTCCCCTAACTGTACCATATAGTGTACTCATTAATTCGCCAGCGGGAAGGCTTTGTGCATATACTAGTCCCGTCTGGTTTACTAGGTCCTTCATATATCTTGAGTATAAAAAGGAATCCATTGGCCAAATTGATCCTGAGCCATCGCCTGTTGGCGCTGCGCCGGCATTTAGATGTGCCTCTTGTTCGGATCGTAAATGAACATATCCCTGAGAATTTGTGTGTCCGGCTAAAATCCTGGGTGTTTCTCTATTGTAAGATGCTGTAGCAGCCAAAATGCTAGCACTCGTTGTCAAAGCTGCGATTTGAGCCTCGGTTGCTGTATCCGCATCATCATCTCGCCAAAAGCTATTTTGGAAGGAGGATCTCTCTCTGGTGCCAGACAAATAGGTGTAAATATCCTTTGGATAGATTATTTCCTCGTAAACGAACTGTTTTATTTCCCTAATGCCGGCATTAGGGAAAGCATGGAGGTTTCCATTGCTGTGTTCTAGGGATATTTTTCTGAATACATCATAGGGGCGTCGTCCCAACGAGGGAGAAAAACCAGAATAGTCATCCATCCCCTGATGAGCAAACCCTTGGAATTCATTGCCGTATGTGTATCGGAAAGATACGTTTGTAAAGGCTCCCGAAACATCTCTAGCTGCTGATCCGACATAAGCATTTGCTAAGTGATACATTGGTAAGTGCTTTGAAGTAACTGGTGCTGCTCGATAAGAGGCAGAGAAATCTGAGACTTTTCTAGCAGAGGAAGAAAACAATCCAGCGGGTTCCCCTGTCATTGTTTCATATCTGGTATATGTGTTTGATTCTCTTGGTACCCTACCTAGTTCTGTTTCCCCGGTTCTTAATGCTTTCCAAATTGGGAATACGCTATCGCCAGACCAACGGTAAACTTTTTCACCCTTAGTATTTGTGACCATCAACATCCCAGCGGTGTCATCAGACTCTCTATAATCTTTTGAATCTAATTCCGCGTGTTCGTCGATATCCAAGGAGCTTGTTGTTGGAAGATAGACGCCATGGCGTCCAAGTGTTTTAGGATATTTTGATTCATGATCAACAAAAATCGCATAGGTAGTTCTAACGTCCCCTTGCGTATCGTATGGTCTATAATTCAAATCATTTTTATTAATCGATTGAAACCAGTGATATCTATCTGCTTGGGGAATCGGGTGAATTACGAATTCATTATCTGCTATGCTGGCTGTTTTAATGGCGGGGTCATACGCCATTTTTATGCGAGTAAGTATATTCCGCTGTGTTTTGTGAAAGGAGGCAACCGGGAAGGCATAGCTTCCCGTATTAAGATCTTCCAGTGTGGCATATCCAGATGTTATAACAGCAGGATAAATGCCATTTGTAAATCCGCCCCAGCCCTGGTGTGTCGTTAGAAGTTCTTTTAGTGGATTTCTAACACCCAGATTTCTAAACGGAAGTGCGTTATTCGCTGCGAATTGTTGTGAATGAACGTCCATAAAGGCGGGTGTGCTCGTATCCACGCCACCGGGGGCAGAGAATCTCTCGACAAATACTGTTTTATTTGGAACATATGTTGCTTTTTGGTGAGGAACTTCGTAATCAACCAACCCACCGAGATATGGGGAGGCTGTTCCGGTCACTGCATAAGCAGAAGTGTTGTCTCTAAAATCAAGATTGTTGATGTTTCTGTCTTGAGTGTGGACAACTTCATAATTTTTTGTATAGTTGCCCAAAACTCGCACCGTTGTAGTAAAACTAACAGTTTCATCATAAGCCGAGGATGTTTGGGCTCCAGCGGAGGCAGTTGTCGTTAAAATATTAGTAATATTTAGCGGACTCTTAGCTACAAGTCCTCGATAATATTGTCCCTTCGGAATTGTTGACTGAAGGTTTATATCCCCAACGGTTCCCGTTGAACTGGCAATGGCAAGCGTGAACCCTTCTCCGCGAAGTTTAGGGTTTTGTTCTAAAAGAGCCTTGTTATTTCTGTAGATTAGTCCACCAACGTGCTGCTTGGCAAATGGACCTTGCATCGGGACTTCATATTGAGTTGAATGGTAGGAGTCTTCGTGCATATTGCTCAAGTCTTGGTAGGTCAGCCCGCCGGCAACAAGAGTTGTTCGATAGCCTGTGGTAACACTGGAGCTATACAAACTAAACGGAGAGATCAAATCACCAGGGTAGGTTTTTCCATCCATCGTCGTCCTAAAAATAATCTTTTTCTTTTGATTTGGGGCGTATTCGTCGTCACAGTCTTTTACTGTCCTAAGCTCGTCAAAAACAAACGGACTTACGTTCCTTATTTTATTAATTTCTTGGTTTACACCACCGATATAGTCTCCAAGATAGGCGGCTTCTAAACAAACTATCTTTGTTGAACTATATGGACCCTCTTCTCCGGTATTCCTGAATGGGTTCGGTAAAAGATGTGCTCTCTGAAGTATATTCTGTCGTGCTGTTTGAACAGCGGTGGGTACGCCGGAGGCTAGAGTTGAATGTGTTCGTTCTGCTCTATCATACCACCACCCACAATTCGTATCTTGATTTGCAGGGATCGGCGCATGGTTAAACTTCCAGCTATAAAGATTAGAACAGCCAGATCCACGAAGTCCAGCTTCAGGATCAGCCGGGCGAGGCTCTAAAGTCGGGTACTGATGGCGAATTTTATTGCGTTCAAGAACATGATTTTCCACCATAACACGAACATTTTCAGCCACCTTGGCAGAAGCAGGGAACAATTGTTCGATCATAACCCCCATCGAGGAATCTAGCCACTTGAAATAATCAAGATACTTGTCTAAATCCGGAGTGTTCCCTATTCTTCGGAAAAAGATCTCCCGAAGTTTCTCCATATTTTTATAACGAAGCCTGTATTTGTTAACTGGCTCACCTATAAGATTATTGAAGTCTTGAATTGAGGCAAACATTTCAAGCATTTCTCTTGAAATGGCATCATACATACTTTTTTCTACAGCGAAGAAGAAACGATATGGTCTACTATCTCTGGTAAAGGTTTCCTCATCGGAATTTTTGACCTCCACCATATCTTCGGGATATATTTGTTCGGGCAGCCTTTGTTTGCCAGAATAAACGTATTCTTTTTTGACCGGGACGCTGCTCGTCTGGAACCCTATTCCTTTGCCTGTGTGGTGTTTTAAATTCTGTTTGGTAAATACCGCTCCTTGATAGCTTCCTTCATAGGTTGTCCCATCTGATCCTGATGAAAAGTCAGTTACAACAAAATTACCACTACCATCACTACCAGTTACAGTAATAAAATCCCAGTTTAAAGCCAGGGTTTGAATTTCTGGAATAAAAACACCGGGATCATTTGATTCAAAATTATAAACATTTCTGTATGGATGAACTAGTCCGAAACTATCCACGTCATATGAATGTAAATCTATAGTTCCGCTTGGAAGATAGGTGTTCCAGTATTTTATACCAGATGCCCTAATGTCTGTTGCGCCAGAAGTTGCTATAAGAGAACCTGTGAAATTGGTTCTTTGGGCACCAATATATATTCTCTTTGCGGATGTAAGAATATTTGAACCAGCAGTGTATGAAACATCTGTTTTCTCTTCAAATGCTGATTCTTGTTTTTCGCCAACAATTGAATTGACAGCATACAATTCAAGAGTATATGTCTCCGCTCCCGCCAAAGTTGTCCCAGTTGTATCCTCTGCAAATGGATATTTTGTTGGACGAAGAGATAAAGCAAATTTCCAAGGCTTATTATCATATACGTTTGTAAAAACACTACTTGTTAATAGCGTAGTTCCAGCCGAATTTTTAACCACGAAGTAAGCATCTCTGGAAGCTGCTACAGGATTAGGAACTTCTGAAAATGTTCCTGTGGTATGAACTGCATATACCTGTAGCCCATAGTTACTAGCATGCCAAGTTGTTACGGCTGAAGTTGGGTCTGTTACCGATGGAGTGTGAAACCCAAATAGAGAAGAGCTAACATTTGGAAATGCAGTATATCCTGGGTTGCCGGGCTCTGGTTTTCTTGGAAAATATATTTCCGCTTCCACAGTAAACGCATAGCTATCTAAATTTGCACTTCCAGAAATAAAACCATACGAGTCTGAGTTCGAAGAGTCAGGATATTGAAAAACAGAAGCCGATATGTCTGCCTCATTAGACAAACCAGTCATATCAACATATTTTTTGGCGCTTGTCCCCGGCAAATACCACCCCAGGGAGGTGGAAGCATCTTGATCTAATTTATATGTTTCGTTGTCAACGTAGGTGTTAATCTTAAAAAGTTCGTCACCTACGCCGTAGCATCGTACTAAATTCCGAAATGCTTTGGCTGTTCCCTTTGATTTATAGATATATGCCAGATTATTATAGATGTTCTTGTAAATTTCATTTTTTATGTCATGAAGTTTTAGCTCTAATTGTCTTTTGTCATCCTTTTGCAAAAATTGGGATATAAGATTTGCATTACTGAACAACTCCGGAGTTTCAAAGCCCATAGACTGGAGTAGACGGTCGTTATGCGGGAAGGGCTTATCACTGCCGCTAGTGTAGGTAATATCACCAACCTTAAAAAGAAGTGATGTTTGGGCATATAGGGTATCAAGATAACTAGCCATTATTTGAGTCATCTTGTACAATTCTTCGTTAGTAGTAGAATCTTCGTTTATGATCCAATCCGGCATAGAATAATACAGGCTGGCATTATTTTGATAATCGTGGGACCTACCCTTGTCAGTGAGGGAAGATTTTGTAGAAACATAAGTCGGGTGATTTTTCCTGACAATCGGGTCAGCAGTCTCGAAAGCAGAAGCCGAGGATGACACTAGGGCGGAGCCGGTATTTCTACTGCTCCCAGAAGTAAATCCTGTCCAAGCGCCGTTTGAAATCCTTCCAGAATAATCCAGCACGATGGAATCTGTTGTGTTCTCTCCTGTTATCCCCTCGTTGAATTTAAGATAGAGACCTAAATTTGTATCCCCGATTGACTGACCAAGTTTATCAGTTGTAGTGTTTGTTCCACCATAGATATTTGTAAACCAATTTCTGCCAATTTCCTCTGAGCTTCTCTTGTCTTTCCAAACTCGAAATTCGTCTAACGAAGCAGATAATTTACCATAGCCGGACGGGACACTTGTACCAGAAGGGGCAGTGATTAGGGCACCAACCCTTGCTTCAATCGCCCCAGTAACAAGTCCAATATTGGAGCCAGTAGTAATTTGGCTACCATAACAAGTTCCGTCCTTATAGACGTCGATTGACGTTGTGCTTCCAGATGTGCCCAAGACAAAAGCATAGTGGTGCCAGTTACCATCCGCCAAAGAAGCACCGCTCGATGTTACAGGGACTTCAGCCCTAAATACACCCGTCATTGAACCGCTCGTGCGACGCTGGTATGTTATGAAGAAAGAATTAACAACATCAGGGTCCCCGCCTAAAGAGCCAGATTTTACTTCTATTGTGAATCGACCATGGTCATCTGATCCACTGGCTACGCCGTTCCAAGCATCATAGATTATTTCTCTTGTTGAAGTGGCTGTATTAAAGGTTGGCTTCTTAAAAAAGAATTCTACAGTGCTCCCGCTAGGTCCACCGAACTCTAGGTTGTTTGACCGCCGGTCGTAGGCAGAACCGGTGTAGAATACATTTGCAGTCTCGTCTTTGAAGTCAGGAGTGCCATCGGCTTTTGTTTTGGAGCTAGCATTAGGTCCACCCTTAATATGAATATATTCGGCTGAAGCTGAATAATATCCGGATGTTGCACTTTGGGCTCCACGGGAACCATAGGTCACACCCATGATAGCGTAGCCGGTGGAGGTTGGATATTCCTGATCTAAAATATACTTTTCGAGCGGGTTTAAGTTTGTTTTGAACTCTATTTTTTCTTTGGATGTGCCGTCGTAAGGATAATAGTCAGCAACGTATTCTAAAGCATCAATATAATATCTGTATGCCGAGCCAAATTTTACAAAGTTTTCTGGCTTTGAATAATCTAGCCCTGGTACAAATTCAAATTTATCTTCTAGAGCGGCTGCAACTTGGGGTACAGACTCAACTTGTCCAGCGAATTTATTAGTTTGGCCAGGAGCCAGGATCTTGCCAGTTTTCCTTGTCTGCCTACTATCAAATAACTTTTTTATGCTCATTAATCTTGAACCCTGAACTTAAACACTTCTGGTTGCTCCCTATATTGTCCTTGTAGATAATATACAAAGCGTATTCCGTATGCGTATCCGGATTCTAAAAGAGTCATATCAAGATCAAAATAATTGCCGTCCTTATCGTAGGCAAGTTTGGTGCAATTATCGCTGCCTGTTCCATATGGAATTGCTATGGTATCATCAGTTAGTCGGAATACTTCGTAAAAAGCAGAATCCATTATCGATGTAGCAGTGGTTGAGCTAGCTACCGTGTAAATGTTTGGACTCCAGTTTTTGGGTCGAACAAATGTTTGTATTCTTGGCTCTTCTTTTGTTCCATAAGATGCTTTAAGATTTGTTATATTGGTGACATAGGTTGTTGCCACGTCTGCTACGCTAGCCTGCTGTGAAACCGGAGTAAATGATCCAGTATGGAAATTTCTCAAAGTATCTCCACTTCCCGTTGACCACACATCATAAAAGGCTGAGGCTGTGTTGGCAGTAGTAAAAGAGGCAGTGTATATGCCAGTCAAATTTATCCCATTTTCGGCGGCGCGTCCTGCTGTTAGAGAGGTCACGGCTGAACCGTCTGCTTTTATAAGAGTAACAGCGTCGCCAACAGGAGCACCATCTACAGAAGATGAATATACGGTCACGGTCATAGAATTGCTAGTTAGCGATGGTATATCTGCAAGTGCTCCTCTGTGGCGATTATAGAGCCACAATGTATTAACATTGTTTGCGGCAGATATTAAGCTGCTGCTTAATATAAAATTTGATCTTTGATCTTTTCTAGCTGAATCCCAGCGGGCCTCAATAACCGGCTTTTTAAAATGAAATTCGCTTCCACGCCCGAAGAACTTCTTTGTGTAAAATGATCCCAAGGTTCCTGATATTTGTGTGTTGTTGTTTCGAATCATCACGCCGAAATTACTAGCTGGAGTAGTTAGCCAAGCTTCCACTTGGGATGTGATATCGAGTTCTATATCCTCTGTCCCCTTAAGAAAACTTGCGCCGGGCATGTCTGAATAATTTCCCTCACCTCCGCCGGCTGCCCAGGTAGTTGTGCTGTTTCGATTGTCCCAGTTGGCATATCCTATATCTTGGTATTCGTCCATATCAAGACCCTTGCCCTCTTCCCAAGCTGACGTCATTTTTTTAATATCTAGGTCAAAGTTTTCTGGTAGGGTATCTGCATGAGGGGCGTTGAACACCCTAAGATAAAAACTAACATTACCGCTTGTCGGGATATCACCATTGGTTCTATCCCTGTGGATTGTTTCAATATCAGCGTTTGTTCCTGATACCGGAAATTTAATGAGCACACGGGCTTGCTCGGCGTTTGTGGCACTTACACTAGCAGAGGTTTGCCCATGAATAGTGAAAACTTCTAAAATATCAGCCGCACCCATATTTGATCCGGTGCCTCTGACTGTTAGATTTGCCTCAAAAGCGTTCGTTATTGTAGTATCGGCATCTGCCACATATCTTCTAATACCCATTATTTAATTACTCCTGTTATGTCGGCATCAAAATCTTTGATTTCGAACGCAACTTTGTCCGGAGCGTGGAGAACTCGACCGTCATCAGAAAGATGCTGTTTAGCATCAAAAGGGTATTGACTGTACCCGGCTGTTGCTTTTTGTTCAACTACAACACTTGTTGTATCGACAACCCCCGGTATAGCATTTAACGCAATGTACACATCCGAGATGTAAAAAGACTCTCCTAAATTATACTTTATGTTAAATCTGCTCTCTATCGCATTATTGCACCTTGTTAACAAATCATACTTATTAACATCAAACCCAGAAGTAACTTCATAAGATATTTTAAGATTTACAAATTCTCCATCAAAAATATCAATGGTGTCATTCAACATTTTATATCTTGCCAGCCAATTTCTCAAATTGTTCTTTATTGTTGGAGATGCTTTGGTAAAGTTGCCATTGACGTCCTCAGACAAGACATACAAATTCAGGTTTCTTTTAAAGGAGTCCTCGTCTCTTAAAATGTTGATTCTTTTTATTGCGCCAAATTCTGGCGGCATTCGATAACACAGTGCAGCGTAATCCTGTTTTGTTACTGCTCGGTTTTGGGCGGCAAAATGATCATATGCTTTGATCCTCATCTCTTCTGCACTAATGCTAGTAACATCGCCCAAAATTGCCTCTTCATTAAAACATTCTACCGAGGATGTAATATCATCTATTTCTGTTACCTCGCCTCGGTCCTTAAAAACAAGGTCAACATCTATAGGGGTGGTTACAGAGCCAACAGCAGCATTAACATTATCTGATGTATTTGATCTATAGGTGACTGTCAATACTGTATTTGTTGGAACAATCCCAAATTTATCTGTTTGAATCAATTTTGATGGATCGAAAGAGTCATCTGTCACATGGCTTCTCCCGAATGTATTTAAAACAACTTCCGCAGGATCAGCAACTACATCTTCCGTAAGATTACTACTTGAACCATAACCAAATTGAAGATAGGCGTTTCCTTCGATAAAGTCTACAACAAACCTTCTTGGAGCGGGGGCTGCCCTAAGCACAAAGGGTGCTTTAGCCCTATTCGATGCGTCAGGATCATAGTTTGGGACTTGTGAGTAAACAATATCTTGGGACAAAAAAGGAACTTCTAAATATTCTCTCCCATCAGAATCTTCTACGGAAATTAATTCTGATATGTTTGCTCCTGCTAATGATACTCGTAAAAATCTTTGATATCCACCAATCGAAAATGTTTCTTGCTTGAGTTCTCCTGAAATAACTTTTCCGTAAGCTTTAATTGCGTAATGGGTCGGCTGACCCGTAGTGTTATCAACCCTGGCAACAACGACCTCATTATTTGAATCGGCAAAATCTACGCTTTCTGCAAGAAGAAAACTGGTACCACCAGTTGTTCCTACCGCAGAATCTTTTCTAAGAATTGGAATTTGTTTGGGATCGGGTCCCTCACCAAGAGGATCAATTGGAATGATGGCATAAAAAGCTACAATTCCGGTTGACGACGGCGAGCCGGATTCTCTAAACCCAAGCTGCCTTCCAACTCTAGCTATATTTTTTGTTTCTATAGCTGAATCTAAAAAGTTTTCGTTTGTCTGATAGTCAAGATAAAAAGAGAGAATATCGCCAACGTAGGCGACTGTATCAATCATCAATGACCCGAAAGATGCTTCGTTGAAATCCTTATAACTGTCCGGGTAGTAACGCTTGGCATAATCTACTAGAGATGCTTTGATCGTTTCAAAGTCTCTGCTGGTATAACTTATGGGTCTTTTAGCCATCCTAAATTCTCCTCTGTGCTACAATATTTAGTTTGTTGTTGCGGTTATTGAAAGGGTATCCTCGGCATCTAGAGGAAGAATGTTGTATTGGATAAAAACCTGTACATCGTTTGGCCCAAGTTGAGGGTTATTGTCCATGGAGTCAAAACTAATATGCTCTATGAAAATAAAAGGAAGATATGCCCTCACTTGTGCTCGAATTCTCTCCGCAACCTTGGTGAATAACCTGTCACTTATCGGTTCAAAAAGAAAGTTTCTTAACCCGACGCCAAATTGAGGATTCATAACTCTTTCGCCTGGGGCTGTTAGAACAAGATGCTTAAGATTTTGTCTAACTGCTTCCTTGGTTTTTTTGTTTAGGCGGTAGGGTCCATCTTCCGGATCGTATGTCAAGGGAAGTTTTACTGATATGCCGTGTTTTGAAGTCATTCATTTATCCTCTATAGTCTAGGTAGTTCCGTCTCATCATCTTCAAATATTTTTTGGACTATTAGAGATAGCGATTTTTCGTAGTTCCTAAAATTAATGTCCGTGACCTCGTGCGGGTCGGTGCGAGTTTTAGCAGCATAGGTCGTTTGTCGCCAACCATTATTATCGTAAAATTCCTTTATTGCTATTAAGGCAACTAAAGCCTGGACGGGAAATTGAACTTTAAGATCAAGCCCCTGAATACCTTTGTCGGCGATAGTTGGACCCATCCAAGATTCCTGAGTCATTGAAATCCGGTCCTCCACCCCGTCGCCGGGGTATGGTAATAATAGATTAAGTAACAATGAAATGACTTTTTTTGCAACAGCCTCATCTTCGTCAATCGTTCCTGTAAATACTTGATTGTCATAATGTTCTTCAATGCCAGGAGTAATAGTAGGTCGATCTTTAAAGTTGATTTTGGAGATACTCTGGTATATGGAGGGCAAGCTTTCTTTCACTACGTCGGCATAGCGATGTTGGACGCCGTGGACTCGGACGACGCCGCCGATATGGCTTTGAGCAAGATTATTATTTCTCGTTTTCTCATACAGGTCTTGGGAGACACCCCTGTACCACCAACCGTGGTCTCCAAACATTAACTCATATAGAAAATCTGTTACGAGTTTATTTGTTATTATGTCGTTTGGAAACCAAATTGGAGTCATCCCACCTGGGTTGGCGGCACGGTTCACAGATCTCCATCCAGAAATTACAAACGGCAAAATAGATCGTAAAACATACCCCAGAGAGGCGATTTTTTTAAACCTATTTCTTGTATCCTGATCTGCTTTTTTTAGAGATGCTGTTCCTTCGTCTTGAATCACCAAGTTATGCAGTTCCAAAAATACGTCCTCTATTTGTTTTCTATAGAGTACCCTTCCATTTCGGTTTGCAATAAACCGACTTCTTATATCCGTTTTTACTGTTTCACTAGAGTTTAAATTTGCGTTTGTGAATAATTGATTTAACACTACAATTGGTGCGCCGTCTTCGTCTAGGGCGTGGCCAAGAGCCTCATTAATTGCTGTTCTTGTAAGCTCGGGAATGGTATCTGGTAATGATAATCCGCCCAAATCAGTAGTATATGAAATTTGTGGTTGTGGCCCAACTAATTCAGCAACACCTCCCCTATTTGCAATCCGAAATGTAACATTTTCTCCAGAAGACGTAACATGCAAAGCCCAGGAGCCAAGTCTAAATATAGAATCCCCATTCCATCCAAATTTAATGGCAAAATAACCCTCATCAAAATAAAGTCTATAATTATCATCGGACTGCGTGGGTCTTTCAGTACCATCAAACGCATCGAGACATGGCTTTAATGTTTGTAGATGAGCATCTCTAATCGCGTTTTCGGCGATGGCCACTGCCTCTTTCACCTTGGAGGGTATAGGCATCTCTGTGATTGCTTGTGAAAGAGCATCTTGAGTATCCTCTTTTAGTCCACAAAGAGATTTTAGTTTTTCCTTGTTTCTATCAAAGGCAGCTTTTGCTTCCTTTGCTGCACGATCTCCAAGAATATCTTTCATAATATCGGCGGCATCTTGATAATCTAAATCGTTGCAAAGGACTGCTTCTGTTTTCGCTTCAAAGATTTTATCTTTTGCCGCCTCGGGCATATTGTCACCAACTCTTCCGAGATATGCTGCCAATACTTCTATTGTGATATTGGCAATTCCTTGTAACGTATCTCCAATAACAGGAGCCAATCTCCTAAGCACTTCTTCGGAAGCCTCACCATTGAGAAGTGTTAACATTTCCTCTGGAGTGGTAACTTCAGATATAGCATTATTAATGGAATCTATTTTATTCTCAGGAATCCCAAGCGACTCGGCAATATTTTTAACGGAATCTGGCGGAATTAAATCCGCTAAGTTTGCCTCTCCAAAGGCGGCTTTGGAAAATGGATCAAAAAGACCCCCACCTTTATCTTTAATTCCATCTACCGATATCAGTTTTTCGCAATTAAGATAGTCTTGAACCATTTCTGTCACCATAGAAATCAACATTGATTCAATCATCTCTATAGCCATCTCTTCAACTTTTTGACGAATGAAAGATAAGAAGCTCATTATTTCGAAAGACGGCAAGTCAAAGGTCATCTCAGGTAATTCAAAATTCGATAATAAATCATTTACCCCCGGCACCTCTTTAAGAGGAGATAAAAACTTGTCTTCTAATTTCCCCTTTGCAATATCAACTCCGCACTCTAGTTCTTTGACAACAGAATCAACTACTTTTTTAACTTCGCTTTCTATACCCTCCTGTACATCTTCCGTAAAGATGGCGGCCTGGTTCCTCATCTCGTTTTTTGCTTTTTCCGCAGCACCGGCGAGGAGATCTTTAAAAGAAAATTTGTTTAAGATAACCCCATATAAATCTTCTAGATCGGCTATCATATCCGCTAAATCAGAAGAACAGTTAATCGAAGGGTTTTCAATTATATTAAATTCTTCCCCTCTTTTCGCCGCCATCTTTTCTTTTACATCTCCTGTGGCGGCATTATTATGTTCTGTTACTTCAGCAGAAGTATTTGTGGTTGTCTCCTCTAATGAGTTTAAAATCCGTGGTTCTTCTTCTTTTTCTTTTATCTCTGTGGGTTTTATACAGGGGTTGGGATAAACACATTCTGATAAAAACTGAGTCCATGGCATTAGATCGTTTGTGCCTATGTTTTTTACTTGACTTAATATCTTGTCTGTGTTAGCTAACAAAGAAAAGGTTGCTGGACTCCAACCCCTTAGCTGGTTTCTGGTTCTGTCCAACATTATGTTATTTGTTTTTGCTATTTTGTTGGGCGGCAAGTCGGGATCGGCACCTTCTGGAAGAAATACAGGTATTGATCCTGTAACTTCTTGCGGTGTTAAATCTCTTCTGTCAAAAGCATTATAAAATGTTCCCTCTGGATTGCCGTCATTTGATGCGGGGTCAGGGTTTTGGATTTCATCGCCTTCTTCGGCTGGTTGCTTTTTCTCCAAGTCTACTCTTCCGGGTGGTCTTTCCCCATAAAGAAAGTGCAAAAGATTATACTCGCTGTCAAAAACGAATTCCAGCTTATCCTCGTCCGTGAATTTAGCTTCTTCAAAATTAATATTGTTCTTATCTAAAAGCTTTTTTGCTTTTTTGTAGGACTTTGCATATAATCTTGTTTGTTTTGCTATATCAAACCCGCTGAGGTCTTCGGGAGATACGCCTTCACGTCTTAAAATTTTGCCGTACTCTCTAAGCACCTTTTCTGCGTCTTCTATGTGCTGCGCCATCTCATTTAATTTAAATGCTTTTCTTATTTGAGAGGCGGCAGATGATTTAGTCTTCTGTTCTATTCTCTTTTCATCGCGATTGAATGCCTCAATTCCGTCGCCGTTTTCGTCAACAAATTCTTCTCTCCCGTCTTCTGGGGCTTCAGCTTCTTCTTCTGTTGGTTCTGGATTTGGCGGGTTTCCGAAGAATATCCACTCATCCACATAAGCCTGGGTCATTTTAATGCAAACAAGATATTTTCCTTTTGGATTTTGCTCTCTAGAAAATTCAAAAGTTAAACCCTTAGCTTCTGGGCTGCCGAACTCTTTAATCCCTGGTCCGTAATTAATGCCGTCCCTTGCCTGATCCCCATCTCGCCCCTCTACTCTATATCTGGTTTTTTGTATATTGTATCTTGTCTTAAGGACTTTCTTGGTTATATGCCTGATGCCGTATCTGGCGTGATTGTAAACTTCATCACCCAACCCATACTCGTTTTCATCATCGCCAACTAATTGAGCGGTAGTCATGGGATCATCATTTGTAAATGGTGATCCAGTATTTTTTACAGCATAATAAGTGTTGTCGTTCGGATTCCTATACGAAACCCAGACACCCTGTCTGCGAGCAGTATTCTTTGTCCAATCACTGTAGTTTATGTCTCTTTCTTTTGCCATGATTAATTCGTGTTATTATATCTGCTGTTGATATATTTCT
>Ga0315318_10000246_pt1 | contig 21913 bp, 23 predicted proteins | sample M1200m3416metaG_FD_203703 | JGI IMG/M metagenome (GOLD analysis project Ga0315318, IMG submission 203703) | Ammonia-oxidizing marine archaeal communities from Monterey Bay, California, United States - M1 200m 3416 | ecosystem: Environmental > Aquatic > Marine > Coastal | place: USA: California... | reverse complement strand
TGCCTACCGCAAGTGGCTCATTGAGCGCGAAACGACGTATGGGACGATCTACGAAACTGGCTGACTCTGGAACGACCGCCGAACGGGGGTGTCACGGTTTGACTGGGGGCGTTCAAGTCCCCCCCCTCCGACACCACGAGAACCCCTATTTGGTAGGGGTTCTTGGCGCGTCCGGGGCCGTTGTGGGAGGAATCTGGAAGGAAACCGTCCCCCGCCTCGCTCCAACGAACCTTCATCCCTAGGAAAGAGATCAAGGACGAAAGCGATCGTTAGCCTGCTTGGACCGCAGGCAAGCAGGAAAAGGATTGGACGAAACAGGTGGGTATTAAGATCTCGAGAGCGGAACGGGTTCCGTTAATTGTTCGGCTCGCCTATCTGCTCAACAGAATTCCGCGTCGCTCCAACAAGTCGAGATTGGGCCTCCTTCTCGACTTGGAATGGATCTTCAGCCACCTCTGCCACGAGGCGTCCTTTACCGCGTTCAGCAACTCCGAACATCCATTGCGGATAGTTACCCGGGACCTACTCCTACGGGTGTTTCCCCGCGAGGCACAGGTGCTTGACCTTGGATGTGGATCCGGTGACCTGTTAGCCATCCTCGGTGAGATATCTGCCGATGTCGTGGGAGTCGACCAGTCGGCTGAGCAGGTCGACCTTGCTCGACTTCATCTTGCAGAGAAAGGTTTAGACAACGTCCGGGTGTTCGCCACGGATGGTGTGGAATACCTTCAAGGGGTCGACGCACCTGTTGACGTGGTGGTCATGTCACACATCCTGGAACACCTCGAGGATCCGTCAGCGATCCTTAGGGATGTGGCTGAACTCTGTTCATTCGTATACGTGGAGGTGCCCGACTTCGAGAGTCAGATCAGCAACGAGTTTCGACGACTTCTTGGACGGCCACTCATCTTCAGTGACCTCGACCACATCTGGGAGTTCGATCGACGGGAGATCACCGAGTTGCTGGAGGGGGCGGGACTCATGGTCTTGGAGACTGACCACCGACTGGGCATGCTCCGGCTGTGGTGCTCCTCGTCGCTGCTGGACACATGATGTAGGTCTGCTGAGAGGGGTCTGACGGATGAATTCCGGTACGTCGCGAAAGTCCCGATGGAGGTACCACGGTTTGAGTAGGGGCGTTCAAGTCCCCCGCTGACACCACGAGAACCCCGTTTGGTAGAAGTTCTTGGCGCGTCTGGAACGGGTTTGGAAGGGATCTAGGACGAGGATGCGTTTAGGGCCTGTCACACTTTGACTATTAACCGATCAGTTGTTCTTCTTTCATTGGCAGTCGCGGTAACCGCCTGTACTAGTAGCGGTTCGGGTGATCAAGTTGCCGTCAGCCCAGCTACGACTCGACTTGAAACAACAACTTCGCCTCAATCGGAAGCAACTCAGTCCGCTCCGGCATCAACGGTTCTGTTGTCAACAACCACTTCATCTCCCACGTCGACTCTCTCCCCACGGGCCTCAAATGCAGAAGCAGCCAGCACGGGGTACGGCATATGGATTGACCTCGAAGAAGACACCATGACCAGCACGGACTGGGTCGACACCGATGAGGATGGAGTCGATGACAGATGGCAGAAAGGCCCAGGAGAACCGGATTCACGTGCCCGCTCTGTTGAGCAACCAACAGCCACAGAAGCTACGTCAACGAGAACCGGTACAGCGCCTGCGACGACGGTCGATTCGCAACCCACCACTATTGAACGTAAAGCCGACGAACCGCTCCGGGTAGTCCTGACTGGAGACTCCATCGCCGACCAGTGGGCGCCGTACTTCGAGTGGATCCTGGGATCGACAGTCACCATCGAACACCGACATTTGTGGGGAACGGCACTCTGCGATTGGTTTGCCGAAAGTGGGGGCGACCTTGGGCTCGAGTACCTCGAGTCGTGGGATCCACACCTCTATATCGTCGATCACGGTGGAAACGGCATGACGCCGTGTATGGCTGACGCTGCCGGTCTTCAGCTGGCTGGCGAGGCTTACACGGCAAAGTATCTGGCCGACATCGGCTACGTGCTGGAGTTGGCGTCGCGGACCGACAGCCGAGTGCTCTTAGTGGATCAACCGGTCAGTCGCGGCAACCTTCGATCGGGGACCGGTGAGCTTTATCGGTCAATGCCTGTTCGGTATCCGGGTGGCCTAGTTCGATATTTCTCTACCTGGCCGGCGATCACCCCTAATGGCCAGTTCGTTCAGTCGGTCCCCTGCGAGGTCCATGAGCCGGGATGCGTTGATGGTCAAGGGGAATTGAGGGAGTCGTTCCCTAACGTTCATTTGGAGACGCTCGGCGCATGGCGTTACGCGATGGCCATTGTGGATGAGTTGGTTCTTGTGGGGTGGGTGGGAGCTGAACTGGTCTACCCGGGTGATCGACCGATGCCCTGAGATCAGTTGCCCGGGAGTGCCCAACTCCTCCTCCGACACAAGCCTCAATGCAGTTCCGTAGTGGCCTCTCATGGAAGGGTTGGGTTGTGAAGGGCGCCCATTCGTTCAGTGTCGATGTTCCCGACGGGACACTTGACCGGATCCGCACTCAGGTGGCCGGCTACCCCTGGCATGAGATGCCTGACGACGGCGGTTGGGCCTACGGCACGAACCTTGATTACATGAAGGAACTTTGTGCCTATTGGATTGATGAGTTCGATTGGCGAAAGCAAGAAGCGGCGATCAACCAGTTTTCCCACTACAACGCTCCCATTGATGGGATCGACCTTCATTTCCTCTACGAGAAGGGCAGTGGGCCCGCACCGCTGCCCTTAATCATTAGCCACGGCTGGCCGGGCTCAATCGTCGAGTTTCTAGACATCGTCGAGCCACTTGCGCATCCAGAACGGTTTGGAGGCAGCGAGAGGGATGCCTTCGATGTGATCGTTCCTTCGTTGCCCGGGTTTGGTTTTTCTGGCCGCCCACCGCGCCCAATCGGTCCGCGCAGGATGGCCGACTTGTTCAACACCCTCATGACTCAGGTCTTGGGATACCGCAACTACTTGGCTCAGGGCGGAGACTGGGGTGGCGCAATTTCAAGTTGGCTCGGGTTCGAGCACGCACCCGCATGCGGGGCCATCCACATCAATATCTTGACGATGCGCCATTCAGGTGGCCCCCAAGGGCCTGAAGAAGAGGTTTGGGCCGCCGAATTCGAGCGCCAGCAATTGACTGAAAACGGCTATCGAACCCAACAGGCGACTAAACCACAAACCCTGAGCTACGCGATGATGGATAGTCCTGTCGGCCAGGCCGCGTGGATCATTGAGAAGTTCAACTCGTGGTCGGACACCGAAGGCGACGACGTCGAGAGTGCGCACAGCAGGGACTCGTTGCTGACCAACATCATGGTCTATTTGATTACCGGCACCTTCAACACCGCATCATGGATTTACTACGGCCGACGCGAAGAGGGGGGACGTGTGCTGTCTCCGGCCGGGAGGCGCGTCGAGGTTCCGACTGCTGCGGCACTCTTCCCTGCGGAGGTCCTGTCCTGGCCCCCGCGCTCCTACGCAGAACGTATTTACAACATTGTTCGCTGGACTGAGATGCCCTATGGAGGTCACTTTGCCGCGCTAGAGCAGCCCGAGTTGCTGGTCGACGACCTCCGAGCTTTCGCCCGCACACTGCGTTAGGGCCTGACGTGAGCAAGGTCTAGATTTGAGGCTCAGCGGTCACCCGGGGTGAGGTAGAACCACATTGGCTGTGGTGCGTCTTGATCTTGCATTGCCTGGCGGGCGGCCATCATCACCTTGCCGGTTTCGGTCTGGTCGAGAAACCAGCGGGTACTAGCCCAGGCAGCAGGAGCGTGGTCGACCATAGCAAGGGCAGCAGTTTCGTAGTAGCTACGGATGTCGTGGCTGACCCGCATCGGTAGGCCTGGGATGCCGGCCTCAGACCAAGGAGTGCCTTCAGAGACACGGATGAAGGCCTCGATGGCGGCGGGGATGTCGTCGGCCGCAACGACGCGACCTGCACTAAATCGGCCGTCGCTCATCTTGACGCCTCGGACGTAGGCGGGGAGCAGGCCACGAGCCTCATCGATGGCCGGATGGGCGTCGGGGTCGTGACGTGGGGGGAGTGGACAGGTGAGGACCGTGTCGCCACGATCGGGGATTGATTCATCGAACTCGACGAGGATGGGTTCGGTGGCGTTCAGAAGGGAGAACGCAACGTCGAGCACGCGGTGCTGGAACTCGGGATCGCCCGGCTTGCCGAGAGGTCGCCCGAGCGGGAAGTCACACCACAGACCTCGGGGCGGAGCCGAACTTTCGATCTGCTTGCGGATCGATCCGAGGGCGACAGTGGCAATCCCCTCAGCCTCGAAGACATGGGCGAGCGTACTCACGGTACGCGTGCACAGCGGTCAAACCGGAGTGAGGAGCACGACGTCGACGCCCTGATCGCGCAGGAACTTGGCACCGGCCGGTCCGGAGTCCATGCGGATGGTCGACAGGTCGAACTGATTGCCGGCATAGGCGAGATGCTGATCGGCCACGCGGCCGATCACGCAGCGATCGGCCAACTCGTCGAGTCGGTCCACCGGGAACACCGTGTTCATGTCATAGGCGAATCCCGACCCGTCGAAGTTGGGACTCCAGTGGCCGGTCACATAGTCGCGTCGGCTGTCGTCGAGGACGCGGTAGCCCGTGTCCATGACCTCGAAGTCATCCTGGTCAGGATGATGCAGCGACGCTGTCGTCACGACCGCGACGGTCGCATCAGCGAGGGGTGGTGGTGTCGTGAACGCTGTCACCTCGAAGCTCTCCCCTGGGAGTGCTTCAGTCAGCGTCTTGATGTCGGAGTCAGCCATGAGAGCGAAACTATCTATTGCGGATTAGTGGACACCCACCCGGACCTCAATGTTTGGAAGCGAGCTCTGTCCATTTAGTGGCACCGTCCTGGGACGGACAGTCGCCGGGACGATTGGATCTCGATGTCTTGACGGATTTGTCTTCCCCGGCTGCTCACTCCGATCCATTTAGGATCAAGATGTGCCCATGGACATGAGCGGCCTGGACATTGCCGGATCGGTACTTGAACTCATCGGGAAGACCCCAATGGTGCGACTTCAGCGCGTCGACGGCGGGCTGTCCTGCCCGATCGTCGCGAAACTGGAGACCACCAACCCGGGCGGCAGCGTCAAGGACCGGCCAGCGGTCACCATGATCCAGGCCGCTGAGGCCGAGGGCCTCCTCAAGCCAGGCGGGACGATTGTTGAACCGACTTCAGGGAACACGGGCGTCGGTCTGGCGATCGTGGCCTCGCAGCGTGGTTACGACTGCATCTTCGTCATGACCGACAAGGTCAGCGAGGAAAAGGTGGCGTTACTGAGGGCCTACGGTTCTCAGGTGGTGGTGTGCCCGGTGGCGGTACCGCCCGACGACCCGCAGTCCTATTACTCCACTGCTGAACGCATCATGCGTGAGACCCCGGGAGCCTTCCGGCCGAACCAGTACCACAACCCTCACAACCCGCGGGCACATTATGAGACAACTGGCCCCGAGATTTGGGAACAGACAAAGGGTCGGATCACCCACTTCGTGGCGGGGGCTGGAACCGGCGGCACCATTACCGGCGTCGGCCGCTATCTGAAGGAACAGAATCCCGACGTTCAAATCGTTGTTGCCGACCCTGAAGGATCTGTCTATTCCGGAGGTTCAGGCCGCCCGTACCTAGTGGAAGGTGTGGGCGAGGATTTCTGGCCTGATACCTACGCCCCCGAAGTCGTAGACATGACGATCCCGATTAGCGACGCGGACTCGTTCAACATGGCCCGTCGAGTAACTCGCGAGGAAGGGATTCTCATCGGAGGCTCAGGTGGTACTGCGGTTGCTGCGGCTTACGAGTTGGCCTCCGGGCTGAATTCCGACAACTTGGTGGTCGTCCTTCTACCTGATACAGGTCGGGGGTACCTCTCGAAGGTCTTCAACGAGCGTTGGATGGCCACGATGGGGTTCGCCCGCAGCGACGGCCTCGTTGTCGCCGACCTTCTCGAAGCCGCGGTCGGAGACCTTCCTGACCTCATCTATCTTGAACCTACTGACAGCGTGCGTGAGGCCGTCCTAACCATGCGAAAGTTCGGCGTCTCCCAGTTGCCGGTCGCTAAGGGTGAGATGCCAGTAGCTGCAGCGGAAGTAGTTGGTGCCGTCTCTGAACTTTGGCTCATGAACCAGGCCTACGAGCACGAGGATCTCTTAGATGTGCAGATCGAGGACGTGATGCAGTCACCCCTGCCCACCATCGGTATCGGCGAACCCGTCGACCGGGCGGTTGGGATGCTTGAGAGCGCGCCAGCGCTGCTTGTGATTGACGGTGGTCGACCGCGGACCGTCATTTCTAGAACGGATGTACTCGAGTACCTGTCGCCGGAGGCTCTCTGACATGGCTGGTGGCGAGCCCCTCCTCTCTGGCTTCGAGAACCCCGAAGAGTACGGATTTGAGACCCGGGCAATCCGTGCCGGGCAACCCCACGATTCGCGTACTGGAGGCGTTGTTACCGCCATTGCGCTCTCAACGACCTTCGCCCAAGACGGCATCGGTGAACCCCGCTTTGGTTACGAGTATGCGCGTACCGGGAATCCCACCCGACATGCCTACGAACAGTGCATCGCTAGCCTCGAAGGAGCGAACCACGGTTTCGCATTCGCCAGTGGTCTGGCTGCCGAAGATGCCCTGCTGCGCTACCTCGAACCCGGCGACCACCTCCTACTCGGTGACGACGCATACGGCGGCACCTTCCGACTAATCGATAAGGTCCATGGCCGTGGTGGCTTACATAGCAGTGCCGCTGACCTGACAAATCCTGAGTCGATTCGCAACGCTTGGACGCCGTCGACTCGGCTGGTGTGGTTTGAAACACCTACGAACCCGTTGTTGACGATCATCGACATCGAAAAGATTTGTGCCGTGGTCCACGAGCTAGGTGGCCTGGTAGTCGTAGACAACACCTTCGCGACTCCCTATCTACAGCAGCCGATCAGCCTTGGCGCTGACGCTGTAGTGCACTCAGCGACCAAGTATCTGGGTGGCCACAGCGACGTTGTCGGTGGGGTAGTGGCCACGAGTCACCCGGACTTAGCCGAGCATGTCGGTTTCGTGCAGAACGCCGTCGGTGCTGTCGCCGGACCGTTCGATTCATACCTGGTGCTTCGCGGCATGAAGACACTTGCTGTCCGCATGGATCGTCACTGCGCGAACGCTACGGCGATCGTTGATCTGCTCAGCGGGCATCCCCGGGTCTCAAAGGTGCTCTACCCGGGCCTCGAAGACCATCCGGGCCACGATGTGGCCGTGAGCCAGATGTCAGGCTTTGGCGGAATGGTGTCGTTTCGCCTGATGGGGGGCCGAGAGGCGGCCGAAAAGCTCGCTATGTCGACACGGGTCTTCACGCTCGCCGAATCACTGGGTGCAGTCGAGTCGCTGATCGAACACCCTGGGGTCATGACCCACGCCTCGGCTGCTGGATCCGCCCTGGAAGTCCCAGACGACCTGATTCGGGTATCGGTAGGCATCGAATCCGTCGACGATCTCGTCGCTGACCTGGAACGCGCTCTGGCCACCGTGTGAGAGCTCGCCAGGAACTGGAATAGAGGGGACACGCGGGCATGACGTACGCAGGTAACCGACGGATCATCGACGTCGACAGCCACCTCTTCGAACTCGATGACTTTCTTTATGCGGTCGCGACCGACGAAGAAGCAGCCTTCATCCGGCCGATGGAGGCACAGACCGAGCTACCGGTCTCCCTCGAGGCCATAGACCGGGGCCGTGAGCATCTCGATCGTCGGAACGCTGACCCCGAGTTGATGGCGAAGTTCGAAGCGGGCATGTTCGACATCAGTCGTAGCCCCTGGTCTCGTCTTGGTGCGTTCGATCCGGTCGAGCGGTCTCATGCGCTTGACGTTCTCGGCTTCGAGCGTCAGATCGTGCTCGGAACGTTCTCGTTTCATCAGATCGCTCATGAAGACGACGCGAAGGCGCTCGAAGTTGGTGCCCGGGTCTACAACCGCGCTATGGGGCGCTTCTGTGCTCATGACGAGCGGTTGCTTGCCGGCGGGTACGTGCCGCTTTCACTGGGTCCCGAAATTGCCGACGAACTTCTTGACCAAGCGTTTGCTGACGGTTGCTACACGGTCATGTTGGACACGAACGAGGCTGACCCCCAAGCGCGCTCGTTCACGCATCCCGACTTCGATCTGGTTTGGGCTCGCTTCGCTGAACGGGACGTACCGTTCCTGGTGCACATCGCAGTGAATGGCCACTACGACCCTGTCTCGCCGAGCTTCAAGAACAACGGGCGTGGCTCCAGCGCGGTTGGCGGTGATGCGCCGGACTCGAACCTAGGTCTCGTCGCGATGAACAACTCGGCCGAACTGTTTCTGTCGGCCATGGTCCTAGACGAGGTCTTCGAGCGTCACGATGGCCTCCGATGCCTCTCGCTCGAACACGGGGCGTCGTGGGTGCCGGGATGGCTCCACAAGCTCGACTACGTGGAACGTTCGAGCCGTCCTGTCGCTCCCCGGAACCGTAGAGCTTCCGAGGTCGCCCGCGAGCGCGTCCGCTTTGCACCGTTCGCCGGCGAACCGATTGGTTGGCTCATCGAGCAACTCGGTTCCGACATGCTCTGCTTCGCTTCCGACTACCCCCATCCCGAAGGCTCAAGCGATCCGATCCGAAGGTTCGAGGTCACCATGGGTGGGGTCGATCCGGTCGTGGCGGAGGCGTTCTACGCCGGCAACGTGGAGCGCTTCCTCAATACCACGCACCCTCCAGCTTGATCGAGCGGAGTACCCAGTCGTCATAGTGCTGCTGTAGCCCTCATTCTCCCCTCCGACCCTTCTCCCGGAATTGGCTGTTCCGCTAGGCCACAGAATTGCCCGGACTCCTCCTAGTCAACGACTGGCACACTGAAGCCCTTGAAGCAAACAAGAGTTGTGCACAATCAGGTTGACGAATACGACGTGTATATCGGACGAGCTGTCGTCGAGTACGGGATTGAAGATAGTAAATGGGGAAACCCATTTGTCATGGCTGACGACAGCGATACTGAGCGCAATCGGGCGATCACCGCCTACCGGGAATGGGTGGTGGCCCAACCTGAGTTGATGCAGTCACTTGAGGAGCTCCGGGGCAAGAGGTTGGGTTGTTGGTGTGCACCGAAGGCATGCCACGGCGACGTGTTGATCCAGCTCCTAGACGGGGCCTAGTCGCCCATCAGGACGGGTAACGAAATGCCCAACAACAGGGGTAGCCGGACGTTTGTAGAGGGGACCGTCTCGTCGGTGGCATTCGCCAGCGGAGACCGGTTCGTCATTGGTTGCTGGTCGCAATCACCGATCGGCCCTTTCAACGACATCATGTGGATTGATGGGAGTGGTCTCAGGACCTTGATTGCTTGCACTCAAGACGCAGCCGACCTCATATCGAACATCTATCACTTCGACCACGTCATGGTCACGCCGCTCAATGTCCAAAGCGAGGGTTCGATCACGATTGTCAAGAGCTCGGGCCTTGAGATACGGATCAACGGAGGTCGGCTGCGTTCTTTCTTGCCTCCGCGACCACTCGCCGTGACCCGCTACGTGGAAGCCCCACTGGCCAGGTGGCTGATGGGAGTCGAAACCTATGGTTCGACCCCGTCCGGCGTAACTGAGTGGTATCAGGCTCGCGGTTGGAGGCGAGTCAACTCTGCTGGCGCCCGATGGGGGTCACGAGACCTAGGAGAACTGGTGGAGGACCTCAGACCCATTGCTGTCGGATTCTCGAATCCACCGAAACTGGCCTCGATAGTTCCAATCAAGGTCACGATTGAATACCCCGTGGAGTTTCCAACGGTGTGACATGACTATCCGGAGTCGTCTTCGTCGAACCTGGTCGTCAGCAGTTCTACATCGGCACGATGGGCCCGCTCGACGCACGTAGGCAGTTGGACCAACTGGCCGTAGGACCACGGACACCTGTCGCCGGCGTCGCCCATGTCAAGAGCGGCTCTACCACCCAGCGGAGGTCGCACCCACCTCTGCTTCACGAGCGCAGGACTCCCGACGGATCGCCTCGAATCCCCGAATGTGAGAGTGTGCCGCAATCGATACAGCGGTCAAAAGGGAGGTTCTCCATGGCCAGCCCACCCGTGAACGAACACGGTGCCGAGGTTTCCTTGAGGCGGATCTTCGCTTGGAATGAACTCGATGGGGTCCGCTGGGACGACGAGGGCGTTGACGCACAGATCATCACCGGCGAGAACATGCATCTCATTCGGGCCGTCTACCCGCCAGGGGCCGTCTACGAGATACACAGTCATCCCCACGAGCAGTTCAGCTTGCTCTTAGAGGGTCGACTCCGCCTAACGGTAGGCAACGAGACACGCGACATCGGTCCCGGTGATGGTTGGTATGCGCCCGGCGGCGTCCCTCATGGTGGCGTGGTCTTAGGCGACAAGGCGGCGGTATTCATCGACGTCTACTCACCGGCCACCACCTGGATCATGGGGGAGTTCGCCTCTGCCCGACAGGTTCCCGCCGTCGACGGCGGCTAGGTAGGGAGGCCGAGCAGGTCTCGGAGGCGGGTCCGTCCGGCAGTGAGTGCATCAAGATGTCGTTCGACGTAGGAGACTCCAAAGAGAGTGGCACTGGCCATCGTCAGAGCACCGAACACGTCCAGTGGCCAATGGTTCAGATCGCTGATCCGGGTCCACGCAGTGATCGCGGACAAAGCAACAGCTAGAACGGCCAGCCGTCTAGCTACGCCTGGTGACGAGTAATGGCGGGCCAGTAGCGCCACTGTGCCTAGCACGAGCACCGTAAACACGACGTGCCCGCTCGGGTAGCCGCCGTTACCAAAGTGGTGGTCCGTCCAGGCGCCGCTTGTCGTGGGTCGCGGCCGCTCGACGATGTCGCCGATCCGAGTCAATGCGGTGAAGGCACCGGCTAGCCCGAGGACGATGGCAGGGTGACGCCCCCAGCGCCACCAGACGGCCAGAAAAATGGTTGCAAACACCATGGGGGCCGTCAGGTCAGTCACCAACGGGTCAACCGCGGCGCCCATCCAGTCGAGCGGTGCCGGCGAGTTGCGATGCATCCAAAGGGTCAGATGGCGCTCCCCGGAGAATGGTGCCTCTCCGCGGGCGGCCAATGTGAGAATCACCGAGGCCACGACGAGCAACGCGGGGGCCGGCCAGATGACCCGTGCTGGTGGTCCCACGGCAATCTCCTCGTTCATCGCCCGCTCGGCATCCCTTCTGATCGCCCTTTAGCCCACTGCGGCCGTTCGACTTAGTGGAGCGTAGGCCCGATAACTATTGATCATCTGGACCTAGTGTCCGTCGAATGAAGCCCACAACTGGCTATCCGACTCCACCCGATGCCTCGCGACGGTCCGACGCACCGGTCGTAATCTGCTACCCACCGGAGACCATTCCACCACTGGACGCCACGGTCGTCACCGCCGCGCGGGGCTCGATGATCAAGGTGGACGAGGTTGTCGTACCGCCCCGGGAGGCCGCCACCTTCGAAGTTTCGGGAGGCGGAATCTTTCGGATCCTCAGCGTGGAGGGTCCCCAGGTAGGTGACCTAAACCTATTTCACGCGCACGACTTGACTGAACGCTTCTGGTCCGGCAAGACCCGGGCCATGCACGGCACCCACGTCTCAACTGGCGATCGGGTGTGGAGCACTGTGCCCCATCTGCGACCCCTGGCCACCATTACCGACGACACCCTGGACTGGTACGGCTACGACGCCGACGGGGGAGGGGTACATGACGTCATCGGCACACGGTGCGATCCGTACACCCAGCACCTGCTGACCGGCACGGACTACCACCACTGCTGTCACTCCAATCTCACCAGAGCCGTAGCCCGGCACACCGGCCGTCCTGAGCGGGACGTGGAACCGCTAATCCACGACGTGATGAACGTATTCATGTGCACCGGCTTCACACACGACACCCACCAGTACTTTATGAAGGCCAGCCCAGTCCGGCCCGGGGACCACCTGGAATTCCTGGCAGAAGTCGACCTGCTGGGGGCCTTGTCGGCGTGTCCGGGCGGCGATTGTGGGGACGAGCACTCCTCAGACGTCGCGGCCTGCCACCCATTGATCGTGGAGATCTACGAGACATCGCAGGTCCACGAGTGGGAGCCGGCGGCGACCTCTGGGTATCGCTGGCCGACCTAACCGCTCAATGCGGTGGTCGGCTAGAAGTACTTGGATCGCGGTGACGGTATTGCTTCTTCTAAGCCGTCGTCTGAGGGACCCGGATTACCGGTCTCACCGGTAGAGCGTTCGACTCGAGGATCTTGCCGGGGACTTGCCTCAGGCACGTACAAAGGCCCCGACCGTCTCCACGTGTGACGTGCCGGGGAACAGGTCGACTACCACGAGGCGAACCAACTCCAGGCCGGCGGCGACCAGTAGGGCTGCATCGCGGGCGAACGCGGAGTGGTCGCAGCCCACCAGCACAAACAGATCTGGTTCACAGCCAAGCAGGGTCCGGGCAGCGTCACGGCCGAGACCGGCTCGGGCCGGATCGGCGATCACGACGGCAGCCGGAGCAGCGCGCCATCGCTCTACGGTCGAAGAGACGATCTGGACGGTGCCAGCCTTCACCCGGTCCTGGAGATTGACCTTGGAGTCGGCCAGAGAATCCCTGCTCCGTTCCACTGCAGTGACCGTGCAGTTCCGGCCGACCGTTGCGGCAAAGATCCCTACGCCAGCGTACGCGTCAACCATCGGCCCGGAGATCTCACGTCCCGACGCCAGATCGGCCACCATGCTGTCGACCACCTCGACCAGAGCGTCAACGCCGGCGGGCCGATTCTGAAAGAACGACCGGGCCGAGATCCGCCACCGACGGCCTGCCGCCTCCTCGTAAATCCACGCCCGCAGTCCGGCATCCAGCTCGTCGATCGACACAGCGAGGACGTCGTCGGGGACGTCGACATCCTCGGGGTTACCTCCGTCCAGAACTACCAGGCGGTCGCCGGTTCGGGCACCCACCCGGATTGTCACCTCAGTGGCGTCGCCGAACCGTCCATCCAGAAGAAGCTCCTCAGCAGCTGGATCGATAGCGGTACACGACAGGGGAACCACCACCTCATGGGAACCGCCAGCCCGGTAGCCAGCCCGTCCACCCCGCACGGCGGCCCTCACTGTGGTACGTCCAGCGTCGTCGACGAGGGTGCGGACGGTGCATCCTGGGAACGCGACCTCGGCACGTCGGAGTTGGTCCGCGACCATGCCGATCTTCATGGCAGCCCGATGATCGCGATTGACGTGTAGCAGGTCGCAGCCGCCACAGCCCTCGTGGGGGGGGCGCCACGACACCTCCACGCGGTGGGGGGACGCCTCGATGATCCGTTGAAGGCGGGCCCTGGACCAGCGCCGTTCTTCGTGTACGACAGCCGCCTCGACGACCTCCCCTACGAGCGCGCCCTCGACAAACACCACACGACCGTCCTCGGCCCGGGCGATGCCGGCACCGTCGCGGGCTGTGTCGGTCACCTCCAGTTCCACCCTGGGGACGGTAACCGCGGATGCATTCCCGGCCGTCCAGATCTAGAGGACTACGGTCGACGGCAGTCGAATCGACCGGTTCGACAGGACCGAACACGAAGGTATGTGACATGCAGGATTCGACGTGGGTGGCTATACAGGCGAGCAGGAGTCGCGAGGGAACGGGGCTGATCCTGCCGTTCGTCATTCTCCACAGCGTGTCCCTGGCCATCATCGCCTTCGCCGGGGATGCCTTGGCCGACTCCAGCACCCAGCTTGCGCTCACCGCAGCCCTGGTCATAGGGACGATCTGGATAGCGATGAACTTCGATGGTGTTATCTCGGACATGGGGGCACTGATCAAAGACATGAGTGGCGACCTCGCCGAGTCGCATCTCGCCGGCAACTGGAGGAAGCTCCCGATCGGGATGATGCGAGGGGTCAATGTGGTCTTTCCTGTCGTCCTGCTCATCGCCCAGCTGATGGCCATCTACTAGGAGACCTCCCAGCCTGCGATCGAACGACCTCCCATTGGCGGGATCCGACCGGAACGGTCCGGTGGACTGGCGGGCTGCGCTCGCCGCCGTCCGCGTCGGATCCACGCCTCTGGTGCGCCTCACACGGGTGGTTCCCGAGGGGATCGGAGAAGTGTGGCTGAAGTTGGAGTCGGTTAACCCGACCGGCAGTTACAAGGACCGGGTGGCCCTGGCCATCATCCGGGGAGCGTTGGAGCGAGGTGACGTCGTGCCGGGCGACCGCCTGGTCGAATACACCGGCGGGAGTACCGGCACCGCGCTGGCCCACGCTGCGGCCCGAGTCGGCCTCCGATTCACAGCCGTCAGTTCCGATGCCTTCGCCGCGGTCAAACTGCGATCCATGGTCGCCTATGGCGCCGAAGTATTGGTCGAGCCGAGCGAGGATGGGGCGATCACCCCGAACCTGATCGCGCGGATGCGCGACCGGGCGTACGTTCTGGCTGACGAGCCGGGCGCCTGGTACACGGACCAGTTCGGTAACGCCGACATTCGTCCCGGTTATGCCCCGATGGGCGCCGAGATCGCCGACTCGCTGGATGGCCAGCTGGACGTATTGTGCGCCGGCGTGGGGACCGGCGGGGCGCTCATGGGCGCCGCCGACGGTATCGATGCGACTGGATGCCGGACCGACGTCGTGGCACTGGAGCCCACCGAGTCGCCCCTGTTGACCACAGGCACCGGCGGCCCGCACCGCATAGAGGGGATCGCTGTGGGGTTCGTTCCGCCGTTCTTGGACCGCGATCGGATCACCGAGGTTCGGACCGTCGACCAGGTCGACGCCCTGTCCATGTGTCGCCGATTGGCTGTCGAAGAGGGTCTGCTATGTGGGCCGTCTACCGGCCTGAACGTGGTGGCAGCCATCCGGCTGGCGGTCGAACGGGGGGAGGGGTCGGTGGTGGCGACCTTTGGCGTAGACAGCGGCAGCAAATACCTGGACGGCGATCTGTTTGGATGACCGACTCTGACCATGTTGCCCACGAGTTGGCCATCTCCTAGCAGTTCCGAACGATCACGGTGACCGGATGTTCCCCCGCCCGGCTATGACCACCGAACCGGCCGCCGCCAGCGCGGCTAGCAGGATCGGCATCCTGTAGGCATTTACCGCCTCGAACAGCAGGCCTGCGCCTACCGGCCCAACCAGACCAGCGGCGCCCCACGCGGTGAACATCCGTCCGTAGGCCAACGGATAGCCATCTACTCCGAAGCGGTCGTGAACCACTGCCGGATATAGGGCGATGATGGCGCCGTAGGTCAAGGCCACGATGGCCACCACCGCTACGGCCACCATTCCGTCGCCACCGTGGAGGGCAAGTCCGCCGATCATCAGCACCGCCGCGGTCGTCGCAGGGAGGACGACCAGGAGTCGCTGGCGGGCACTCCGCCTCATCTGAGACATCCACACGCCCCCGACTGCGTTGGCAAGCCCGGCCATCGCGACCGTGGCCCCGCCTGGACCACCCGCCTCGTCCACGATCGTTGCCGTATGTCCCAAGACCATGAGACCGGCCAGTACGGCCAAGCCATAGGAGCTCCATAGACCACGCACGACCCGCCAGTCGGCTAGCGCCGATTCCCGGTCGGCCAGACTCACAGACCGTCCGGATCCGACGAGGCACACCGCTGCCAGACCCGCCAGTCCCACGACCAGAGCTAGGAGCCGGAGACCGTAGGTGGGTCCGTGGTCCTTGATCGGACCGTCCAGCAAAATGGCCGCCAAGGCTGCCCCGAGGGCGTAGGCCGCGGTAGTTAGGCCGAGGGCTTTGCCGGCCGACCCCGGGTTCGCCTCAGCGGACCGTTGTAGGGCAAAGGCGTAGCCCAACCCATTGGCGAGGCCGAAGACCATGCCGTATCCAAGTAGAAGTACCGACCACGACGTTGCCGCAGCGGTGATGAGGAGGCCTACGACGGACCCCCCAGCGGCTAGGCCAACGATGGTCCAGCCGGGGAGACGGCTGAAGAGTCGGTGTCCGACGAGAACAGCCACGGTGATGGCTACCAAGGCCATCGAGTACGCAGCACTGACCGTTCCCCGGCCCGCGTCTAGGCGGGATTCGAGGGGCTCCAGGAAGATGCTCCATGCGTGGACGGTGCCCAAGGATCCACTAAGCAGAATGCAGCCGACCAGCGGCCCCCGACCTCTATGGCCGACCTCAGTCACCTTGTCGACGCTAACGGTCGCTACTCCGGGAGAGTTGTCACCCGATCTGGTGGGATGGTCGAAAATGTGGTGCGATTGGAAGGTGTCGGCAACCGTCGACGTCAGGCCGAAGGAGACAAACGAGATGCCGCACTATCTGATCCAGGGTTCATACACGGCCGAAGGGTGCCAGGGCTTGGTTGCCGAGGGAGCGACGGTGAGGTTGGAAGAGGCCTCGTCCCTGATCGCCGCCCTCGGGGGCACGATGGAGTCGATGTACTACATCTGGGGAACCGACGACGTGATCGGGGTCTGTGAGATGCCAGACGACGCATCGGCTGCTGCAGCGAGCCTGGCCGTTTCGAGCAGCGGGAAGGTCGGAGTGCGGATTACGCCACTGATCCCCGCCGGCGACATCGATGCGGCCGCAGCCAAGGCCCGCGAGGTGTCGTACCGGCCACCCGGAACCTGAGATACCCGTTCAGGGTGCCGTCGGACAGAGGTTCGGACGGCGGTGAGGATCCCGTTTACCTCGACTAGCCCACCTGGAAATGCTCCAGGGCGGCGTCCTATCCGTTATGTCCTCGTAGCCCAGGAGCGGTCGAAGTGTGTCGGCCGGGGGCATCAGGGGGCGAGGCGGGTGCGGTCGACCGAGAGTGACAGCACGTCTGGTCTGCTGTAGTGACCGGTTGGATCGAAGTTCTGGCGCTGACGTGCAACTTCACCCAGTTCGAGGTCGGCCCACACGATGCCGATCTCATCTCTCACGGGTTCGACGACCCAATGGCCGTCCGGCCCGGCGATGCAGGTCCCGCCATTGTGGAACTTTTCGCCATCCGGCAACTGGTCACGGAGGGGGAAATCCTCGGGGAGGTCGTCGGAGGCGTAGGGGGCGCCCACGCTCACCACGAACATGCGCCCCTCCTTGGCTATGAACCGGGTGATGTCCTCAGTGAGGCCGACCGAGCCCGGCCACGCGGCAACATGCACCTGTGAACCGGTGGCATACATGGCTGTGCGGGCCAGGGGCATCCAGTTCTCCCAGCAGTTGAGGCCAGTCATCCGTGCGCCGGCGTGATCGTGGGCTACCAGCCCCGCTCCGTCGCCATCGGCCCACACCAGTCGCTCGCCGTAGGTGGGCTTGAGTTTGCGATGCACGCTGACGACGCCTACCTCGGGGTCAATGGCTACCAGCGAGCAGTAGACCGATCCGCCCGAAGCGGCACGCTCCACCACACCCACATAGGTGAATGCGCGGACCTCCCGCACGGCGGCGACGACCTGGCCGAACTCGTCTCCGTTGATGTCAACAGCCTGGTCTAGGTAACGGGCGAAGGCCTCTTGTTGCTGTGGGTCTTCCCATGCCGAGCCATTGGTCCGGTCCAACCAGTTTGGGTAGCCCGATATGAAGACCTCGGGAAAGGCGATCAGGTCAGCACCGCCGACCCCGGCTTCGGTGATGCGCTCAACCACACGTTCCGTGGTGGCGGCCCTGTCGAGGTAGACGGGCGTGTCCTGTACGGCAGCAACTCGCATGGCGGATGGCCCTTCTGGTCGGAGACGCCTGGTCTAGGCGATTGGTACGGCGGCGCGGTCAGGAGCGTCGAACGTCATCACGCCGTCGTCGATGGCGCCCCGCCGGATCATCTTCACGTCCCGCCGGTAGTCCTGCGGGTTGAGCCACGGGACGTGGTCACCTTGTCGGGGCAGGAGATGCATGCTCCTGGTCATGTAACCGGCAGGAAAGTCGTCGATCCATGGGCGTTCTGGCATGTCGGCATCCTCGGTACGTAAACGCGGAGTGCAGCGGGTCGCCCCGACGGCGGCCATGTGGTTCAGCAGGCGACACACGTACTCCGAGGTGAGATCGGCCTTCAGGGTCCACGAGGCGTTCACGTATCCGAAGGTGGACACCAGGTTGGGAACGTTTGAATAACCAAGGCCCCGATAGGTCCAGGTGTCGGCGAAGTTCAATGGCTGACCATCGACCACGAAGTCCATCTCACCCAGAGTGACCAGATTGAGTCCAGTGGCCGTAACGATGATGTCGGCCTCCAGTTCCTCGCCCGACTGGAGTTGCACGCCCGTCTCGGTGAAAGTGTCAATGTGCCCGGTCGCCATAGAAGCCTTGCCCGCCCGGATGACCCGGAAAAGGTCGCCGTCGGGAATCAGGCACAACCGTTGGTCCCACGGGTTGTAGGTAGGGGTGAAGTGTGTGTCGACGTCGTAGTCGGGGCCCAACCCGGCCCTGACGCCCGACAGCAGGAACTCCTTCACCTTTTCCGGCTCGGTGCGGGTCTTTCGGTAGACGAGACCCTGCCGGAACACGTTCTTTCGTCGGACGATGGCGTAGGCCAGCTTGGCGGGCAGGAAGCGCTGGAGTCGGTTAGCGATGGCATCCGTAGCAGGCCGGGACGCCACATAGGTGGGGGAGCGCTGCAGCATCGTGATATGGGCGGTGTCGTCGGCCATTGCAGGTACGAGGGTCATCGCTGTGGCCCCCGAGCCGATCACTACGACGCGTTTGCCTGCGTAGTCGAGGTCGTCGGGCCACTCCTGTGGGTGCACGATCGTTCCTTTGAACCGTTCCCGACCTCGAAACTCTGGAGTAAAGCCCTCCTGATAGCTGTAGTAGCCGGAGCACATGAACAGGAACCCACACGTCAGGGTGACCGAGTTGGAGACGCCAGAGTCCGGATCGGTGTGCGTGGCCGTCACCGTCCAACGGGCTCGTTCACTTGACCATTTGGCGCTTGTCACCCGATGGCCGAACCGGATGTGGTCGATTAGGTCGTGTTCAGCCACCGTCTCGCGTAGATAGTCGAGGATGACCGGCCCATCGGCGATTGAACGTTCGTGCTTCCATGGCTTGAATCGGAAACCGAGGGTGTGCATATCGCTGTCGGATCGCACTCCCGGATACCGAAATAGGTCCCAGGTACCACCGATGTCGGGGCGGCCCTCCAGGATGGCGAAGGATGTGTCTGTGCAGCGGTCCTGCAGATGGACGGCGCCGCCAATGCCGGAGATTCCTGCCCCCACGATCAGGACGTCGAGGTGCTCGTGTTCCACCATGGGGCGGACAATAGGAAAGCTGTGGGACGGGTAGGGAACCGGGCTCGACACCAGATCCAACCCGGTGTGTCCGGATCGGCACCTGACTGGTGGTTGAGTTGGTGCCGTTCGACTCTTCAGAGCGGTGAGCCGAAGGCTAAACTGGACGATTGTTCAGTTCGACGGATGGGACGATTCTCGCCATGGCAGAACCGGGGACCATCAGCGGCACCCAGGAGCAGATTCTGGACGCTGTCCTGTCCTGTCTCGCCAAGGGGGGTATCGCCGGAGTGAGTATGCGGGCCGTGGCAGCCGAAGCGGACGTGTCTCTGGGCCTGCTCAACTATCACTTTTCGGGCAAGCAGGCCCTAATTGCCGCGGCGGTACAGATGGCATGTGATCGCCTTCTGGCCGAGTCCATGGTTTCCATTGATGGGGTGACAGGTGCTGACGAGCGGGTTAGGACGTTTATCCGGGGGACGATGGCCGAAGATTTCCTGTCATCGGAGTACCGTCGGCTTCGGCTGGTTATCTGGGCGGCGGGCCGGCAAGACCCGGAGATCGGCAAGACGGATCTGAAGTTTTACTGTGAGTACGTGGACCGGATGACTGAAATGATTCTCGAGGCCCGTCCCGAACTCTCCACGACCGGAGCACGGGAACGAGCCGTCGACGTGTCACTCACCCAGAATGGGCTTTGGCTCAACTGGGCTCGCTTTGGAGACCGGGAGGCCCTGGAGCGCGGCCTGCGGCGCTGCGAGGCCATCGCCCTGGGTGATGGCTGAACCGTGGCTTCGAACACAGCACACCAGCGGACCCACCTCCAGCAACTGGAGGCTGAGGCCATTTACGTGATGCGTGAGGTCGTCGCCCAGTTCGAGAGGCCGGTCATGCTCTACTCGATTGGTAAGGACTCGTCAGTGCTCCTGCATCTGTCCCGTAAGGCGTTCCACCCGGGACCCATTCCGTTCCCGCTGCTCCACGTCGACACCACCTGGAAGTTCCGGGAAATGATCGAGTTCCGTGACCAGACAGCCGCCAAACTGGCTCTGGACCTGATCGTCCACACCAACACCGTCGGTGTAGCTGAAGGCATCAACCCATTCGACCACGGGTCGAGGAACTACACCGACATCATGAAGACTGTGGCCCTGCGCCAGGCGTTGGACGCCGGTGGTTTCGATGCGGCGTTCGGAGGCGCCCGGCGCGACGAGGAACGGTCCCGGGCCAAGGAGCGGGTGTTCAGCTTTCGGGACCGGAACCACCGATGGGATCCGAAGAACCAGCGACCTGAGCTTTGGAACCTCTACAACGGCCGGATCCACAGGGGTGAGAGCATCCGGGTGTTCCCGATCAGCAACTGGACCGAGTTGGACGTCTGGCAGTACATCCATCTGGAAGGCATCGACATTGTTCCCCTCTACCGTTCCGACGTACGGCCTGTTGTGGAACGCGATGGGACCCTCATCATGGTCGATGACGACCGCTTCCGGTTCACCGACGGGGAGGAGCCTCAGATGCGGTCCGTGCGCTTTCGTACCCTCGGTTGCTATCCGCTTTCGGGAGCAGTGGAGTCCATGGCCACCACGCTGCCCGAGATCATTCAGGAGATGCTGTTGGCCACCCGGTCCGAACGCGAGGGGCGAGTCATCGACCACGATCAGGCCGGTTCGATGGAGGACAAGAAGCGCGAGGGGTACTTCTGATGTCCCACGCCTCCGAGCTGATCGCCACCGACATTGAGGCCTACCTTGCCGAACACGAGCGCAAGGATCTGCTGCGACTCCTGACCTGCGGCAGCGTCGACGACGGCAAGTCGACCCTCATCGGACGTCTCCTCCATGACTCCCGGATGATCTACGAGGACCAGCTGGCCAGCCTGAAGGCGGATTCAACGACCATGGGTTCGGCAGGCGATCACCTGGACCTGGCATTGCTCATGGATGGCTTAAAAGCTGAACGGGAACAGGGCATCACCATCGACGTGGCCTACCGCTACTTCTCCACAGCTCGTCGCAAGTTCATTGTGGCCGACACCCCCGGCCACGAGCAGTACACCCGCAACATGGCCACCGGGGCTTCGACCTGTGAGTTGGCGGTCATCCTCGTGGACGCCCGACATGGGGTACTGGATCAGACCCGTCGGCACAGCTACATCGCCAGCCTGCTTGGCATCCGAAACGTCGTGGTGGCCGTTAACAAGATGGACCTCGTGGCCTGGTCCGAGGATCGGTTCGACGAGATCCGCGACGACTATCTGGCCTTCGTCGCCGGCCTCAACCTGGCCGACCCGTACTTCCTGCCGATGTCGGCCCTGCTGGGCGACAACGTGGTGGAACGTGGGGACCGCCTCACCTGGTTCGATGGGCCGACGTTGATGGAGTACCTCGAGATCGTCGATGTGGCCGTTGGCGCCGACCGGGACCGGTTCTGCCTGCCTGTGCAGTTGGTGATGCGTCCGGATGGCGACTTTCGAGGGTTCGCTGGAACGGTGGCCTCCGGAGTGCTGCGGCCCGGGGATCCTGTGGTAGCGGTCCCGTCCGGGGTGGCGTCCACCGTTGAGCGCATCGTGACGTTCGACGGCGACCTCGAAGAGGCAGGGTCCGGTGATGCGGTGACCGTGACTTTGGTCGACGAGATTGACGTCAGTCGGGGCGACCTGCTGGTGGGAGACGACGACCAGCCGGCTCGGGCCC
>Ga0315318_10000245_pt1 | contig 21922 bp, 46 predicted proteins | sample M1200m3416metaG_FD_203703 | JGI IMG/M metagenome (GOLD analysis project Ga0315318, IMG submission 203703) | Ammonia-oxidizing marine archaeal communities from Monterey Bay, California, United States - M1 200m 3416 | ecosystem: Environmental > Aquatic > Marine > Coastal | place: USA: California... | reverse complement strand
TTGCTCCTGACCTTTTTGCACCAGCCTTTGCATTGTTAAATCTCATTCTTATGTTTACATTCCTCATCTCAATACAGTCGGTATGCGTTTCCTTGTTTGTGTCCAAGTCAATTACGGTAATTGGATCACCATTACTTTTTCTTACCTTACAATACCAAAGTTGTTTTCTCATTCTGATTCCTCCTCAAATCCTTCAAAGGTGTAAACCTCAACACCTGTTTTCTTACACTTTGAGCAGTGCACATCTACAACGTGTCTATCATCGTCATCACTGTAAGGGGCAGATCCATTCTCCCCATCTGTATAACACCAATCATGTTCATGTTTCATTTCGATTCCTCTCCACATGAACATGGGATGTCATCACGTATCTCCTCCAAGTCATCTACAGCACATAACAATTTTTTCTCATCTTTAGTTAGAAAATCGAGTTTACGCCCCTCTTCACCACCCTCATTGAGGTGGTAATATGGGCTGTCTCCTCTAATCAGATTTTTTGTAACTACGGTATTATCAAGTACCTTATTTATCAAATCCATAACAACATCAATCCGATCTTGTAGATTATGGGACGTCTCATCAGTCATTAAATATCCTTCTTCAGTCATAAGTGCTCCACCATATCTGCAATGGTTGCCAAGTCATCCGCATCAAGCCAGATATACTTGTAATCATCATCATTATCTGTTTCAATTTCCACAAAGTCGCCACCATCTTTAATTTTTACATTAAGTATCTTAGTCATTTCGATTCCTCCCTGATTAACATATCCAATCTAATCTCTAATTCAGGTGTTTCAGCGTGTCCCATACCTTTTTGATACTGCAACCATGCCAAGTAATCTGATGATGGTGGGTGTCCAGAATATTCTTCAAGCCATTTATTATAGTCCAACCAATCCTCTCTTGTGAATCTAATTTTTTCATAATAATCTTCACGTTGTTGTAATTCATTCGTGTATGTCATTTCGATTCCTCAAACAACTCCAATTGAATCCACAGCCACTATATTTGGTCTAGTCGTACCCTCATGTACATAATACTCTGGTTCATTCTCTATCATTTCTTCATCACATTCAGGATCTATTGTTTCTTTAAAGTTTAATTCCTCTGCTTCATTTTTAGCTACATCACACGCTAAAAGTGCCAACTTATCTTCTGTCGGATCGTCATCATAATATCGTGCCTTTGCTTCAAGTTTGCTTGGGACTTTAACTTCTACTTCAATAACTCTACGCAATACTTGTGTTGCTGGAATAGATTGTTCCACTTGAACTCTATAATATCTGTATTCAGTCATTTTGATTCCTCATCTTGGTAAAATGATTTCTTGCATACACCACATTTGTTAATTTTACCATCTTCAATGGTAGCCATTACTATGGAAGTTTGACATTCTTTATGCTCGAATGTATAAAGTTCTTCACTCATTTCAATTCACCCATCTTCCAACTCCTCCTTTGTGTACATTGCTGTATGCTCAGCACAATACGGTTCACCCATATCTACTTCTTGACCACATTCATACATGTGTTCGCCAATATGACTGCTTGAATTATCCCTTAGTTTGTTGCCAACATAATATGCTTCTTGACCAGCATCAACATAATGTGTGCAGTATCTACTCATTTCGATTCCTCTCCCTTGTAAAACGAACAGAATTTGTAGTGAGTGTCTTTGTAGTTTCCGTCAAGTTTTTCTGGTTTTCCACAATCCCAACAATATTCCCAATATTCGTATCTACTCATTTCGATTCCTCACCATGATAGAGTTTCAAGTTGGAAGTATTCAGGTTGTAATTATTATCTGGATTGCCCTGCTCAAATCCTGAACCAGAGTGTTTGTAAAATGCCTTCATCTGTCCACCATGTTCTTTAATGACTTTGGCTGTTGGCTTTCCTGAATTTTCTGGATTAATCAAATCAACAAAATCGTTGCCACCATAAATCGTATGAAACTCTGGCTCTGTATCATCGTCTTGTAATATTTCAAATCCCCACGAGTAACCTTCCTCATCATCGGTGGCTTCATACAATATCAGAGAGCATTGACCTTCATCACTGTCCTCATAAACTTCATTTCGACCTTCATATGTAAGATATGTTTTCTTCACATAGTCTACTGCATCATCAATGTTTTTTGCCTTGATTACCGCTTCTTGCCCTCTATCGTTTTCGTCAAACTGATAGACTCGGAACATATGAAATTCACTCATTTCGATTCCTCCTTACAAATCCAAGCGTCTTTCCATCTTTCAGTACCCTCTTCATATATTTCATCAATGATAACTTTCAATTCTTCATATGCCTTTTTCTTACTTGTAGCATAAGCAATAAAAAAACCATCTACAGTAAAATGATATTCTTTCATTTCGATTCCACCTCTGGGTCAATTCCTCTAGTATGCCAATTGTCTTCAGTATTCCAATGTTTGCCTGCGTGTGAAGTTAAGCTCTCACACTTCATTCCGTCATGACAAATCTGGCATAGGTCCAATTCGGCTTTTGTTTTGTAATCCATTATTGTTGTACCCAACCGTCCTCATCAATGTTATCAAATATTGATTCGGTATCATAAAATCCGCCACATGAATCAACACTGTTTGATGTTGTGTTTTTACATGTTGGACATGTTTCATCCTCATAAATATGATACATAAGAATATCACCGCTAAGATACTTTGAATATATAGAAACCTCATTTTCTAATATTTCTTCAATGGGCTTTGTCGAACCCATATGATCAGCAGCGGCATCTTTTGATACTACAATCCAGCCAACCTGACCACTATCCCAGTGCTGTGCGTCCGAAGCAAATTCTCCTGTTTGCATTGCCAAACCGCTGTGGTCAAGCAACCATAACGGTAATTTTACTATAGGTTCTAACTCTAATACTCGTTCTTCCAGTTCCTCAGCAGTATTAAATTGCTCATCACCAAGATCATATTCTCTATGTGTACATAACATTATTCCAAGATTATCCCATTCTCTTGGACTCTCAGGGATGTCGTCCTGATAAATCTCAAGTCTTTGACTGTCTTTTTTCCACACTTCTAACGGATCCATATTAATCATTAAATTGTATAGGAAAAAAAAGATTAAAGTTCCATGCCAAAGGATTCGGCAACAGCCACCCAATTCTTGTATTCTTCCAGATATAATCTTCCGGCTTGCGTGGTTACAAACGTATTATGACCGTCATACTCTATCTCGTTAATTAGTCCCCGTGAAGTCAAAAGTTCTACAACCTTCAAAAGTCGTCCATGAGAAACATTTGCCTTCTGACATAATGGAGTTATGCGTAACCCGTAACGGTCATCAGCACACCCTTCCAATACATCGGCTAATATCTGATGTGTGGTTCTATTTTTCATTTCAATTCCTCACAACCTTTCTGTTACGTTTTCTTACTTTAATTGCTATAACTGTTGCAATTGTTACTGCCAGCATTGGAATATAATTCCAAGATTCTGCTGCGTCTGGATTTGCAGTCACGTCAAAGTTTAGCAATGTATCAGGTGGAAATCCATATTCGGTTAATGACAATTGTGCGACAACTATCCACATGCTATGTTTCATAAATGTGCAATCATTGTTTCCAACTGGATTATCAACTGCACTAGGACAGTCAACCATGTATTCTGCAAATGGATATATGAATACAAACAGCAACAATGCCAATGGAATTAAAACTATTTTCATTTCTTTTTCCTTCCAATAAGACCTTCTGCAATAAGAACAAGCACCAAGACCATGGCAGCCAATAATGTTTCACCATAATAAGTTAATGGATGCTTTGCTCCATATTTCTTGATTGATGTTCCTTTAAGTTTTGTATATGCATATACCCATTCATATCCCCGTCTTGTCAATTCCTTGGTATCATGATAATGCTCATCGTCAAAAACTTCCTGTAACAAATCCAAGTGATAGAGATGTCGATCTCCAAGGGTTTCATAACCAAGTTTTTGCTTTTTCAATTGCTTCAAAGTTGGACCAGAAAACATCTTGTCAACATCCGTAAGCATGCAAAGTTTTTGGTAATGACGCTGTCCCCACTTTGTGGGCTTTAGGTAACGCTTGCCATTCTTTGGGCTGTACGCATCTGCAAGCCAACCGGAACCAATTAACTGTGTTCGCAATGCTCTCATCTCCTCATTGCTTAGTTTTGGTTTTTTCATTTTTACCATAACTCCATAGATGTTTCATATCTCTTGGCTTTCCGCCTGTTGATTTATCAATTGATTGACCAAATTTTGCAACTGCTTCCATTCCATCAAGAATCTTATTCATAACCTTGTTCATCGTTTCTGTCTTATTGCCTTTCTTTGACGGCTCTTCTGTCCCAATTAATTTACCTAATACTGCATACCATTCGGCACCCTTTTTGGTAATCATGATGCCTGATGTCTTTGTTATAGGATCATAAATTTCAGCGATAAGACCGGCATTCTTTAGCACCCTTAACAGTTCTTTGGCTTGCTTCTCTTGTTTTTCCTTACTATTCATCAGCGTCGTAATCTGTTGGAGGTTGCTGTGGTTCTGGCTGTACTTCGGGTACATCTGATGTCAGTTTGCTTTTCATTGCGTCAAGATACTTCAATTCAGATACCTTCAACTCCATTCTACGACGTGCATCAGTAACAAGTTCGGTTGCCTTTGTAACTTTTCCGTTTAAGGATTCAAGTTCTTCCTTCAGCCTTGACATTTCCTTGTCAATCTCGGCTAAAAATTCACGACTCAATCAATGCACCTGTCCTTGGTCAGTATTGAATTTAATAAAGATTTCATTTCTTTCTACCTTGATTTAATTGAAGCTCGTCTCTGAATGATGTAACTGTACCGTCCATTATAGCAATAATTTCACCAACTGGTTTTTCTACGTTCTTGCCCCAGAGTGTGAATTTTATCTCACCGCTATCGTCCTTTAGGAATACTGTACATACTTTTGTATCACCAAATTTGGTAGTTACATCACGTACCTCTTCCTTTCGATCAATCGGTGCCATAAGATTTACTCCTGTATCACCATCTTTCAAATCCTTAATTTTTGTTATATCCATCTAATCACCTCCGTTCTGAATTTTGTCGAAATAGTCATTTTAATTCATCTCCTTTCTCATCACAAAAGCTTACCCAAGTAAACTTGATACATTCACAATCATTACAAGATCCATGTCCCTGCTGAAAGTGATCGTTATGCATATTGTTTGGTGACATTCCACCAAAGTGTCCACACGAACACATCTCATAAAGTGTACCACAATCTTTTCTGATTTGAATGTCTTGTCTATTAGTCATCATAGACCTCCAAACATTGATTGCTGTGAATCTGATTTCTGTGAATCTTTCTCACCAAGACATTTGTTACATAATTTTCCTTCAAAATCATAACCTGAAAATCTATTAAACTTCTCTCCACAGTCCTCGCACTCTGCTGAGCCTTCGGCTTGTTTTTTCTGTCTTTTTGTTTGCTTGCCTTTAGCTGTGCCTTGTTGTGAATCTACTTGTTGTGAATCTTTCTCACCAAGACATTTGTTACATAATTTTCCTTCAAAATCATAACCTGAAAATCGATTAAACTTATCACCACAGTCCTCGCACTCTGCTGTACCATCCATAGTCATAATGATTTTTCCTCCGTTAGATTAATTACCATACCAAGAGCCTCAATCCGTCCTTGCTGTTTTTGTATAGTAGTTTGATCATCCAAATCATTCAACTCTTCTATTCTGTTATCCATATTTCTCTTTAAGAATCTTAAAGCCAATTTCTTTTCATCAATATCGCACATGTTTCTATAACAACTTATGTATACGTCATTCATTCCCTGTGCCTTGTGATATTTTGCTGGGTCTAACTCAACATGTTGTTTAATTAGATAGTCCGATGTTTCACCACATTTTCTTTTTAACACATCCAATACGTTTTCATATTTCATATAAATCACCAAATTGTATAGAAAAAAAAAGAGATTAATTTTTACCCAGATCCTTTTCCAAATCACCAATCAATGAATCTATATCGGTGTTCTTCTTAGGTTCTGGTTCAGACTCAGGTATCTCTGTTCCTTCTGTTTCAGTCACTTTGCGCGTTTGTTGTCTGTTAGACATCTTATTTTTCACAGCCATTATTGCACCAATGGCAATAATGGATATAATCAATAACATGGCACTCATTGAACCTACGCCTTCTATTTCTGTCATTATAATAACCAGTAAAATGTATAGAAATAAAAAAGGTTATCTATTGGCTTTTCTTTTTGCATGCCATTCTCTCATGTATTTCTTATGCCCTGCCTTGTATTTCTGACCCTCTCTATACTTTTTGTTAATCAATGAAATCTCTTGTCTATGAGATTCACGGTATCTTTTTTTTGTTGCTTTATGTTTTGCATTGACTTCAGGCTGTAAACGATATATCTTGTCATATTTTTGTTTATGCCCTTTAGTTTTCCAATTATACTCCACCCCATGCTCCTCTTTGAATATCTTTTTGACTCGGTCTCTAGCAGCGAATGATCTAGCACCTATATTGAGATAATATGTTGCTGGGCTCTCAGGCACTAAGTTAATTGGCACTATCTTACGTTTGCATAATTCATAAAATTCTTTTTCATGTTTTACACCTGTCTTTTTTATGAATACAACAAACTCATCAAACGTGATCATTACTTTTTCTTACCCCATGTTTTATACGCTCTTGCGATAAATCCAGAGTCAAGTAACTTTCTTTCTGTTATTTCTTTTCCCTCGATGATTGAGTCAAGAACTGTCGCCAAACTTATTGATTTGCCGTCAAGCGTAAGACTCTCTGGATAATTTCCGTCAAGTATGACATCTGCATACATTCTCTTTGTATGTATTCTGTCCATCTTTACCCTTTTGTCATATTCGAACCCGTTGATTGTTGCATAAAATGTCATTACATTAACATCATGCTCTTGACCTTTTCTATATAATCTGCCAATTGTTTGCTGTCTTTCGGCTGCTGTCCATCCATGAACTAAGAACCAGATATTATGACAATGATCTTGAAGCCTGTCTATACCCTCCGATACTGCTGCTGATGCAATCATTACCTGAGCACCGTTGTAAAACTCCTCATCAAGTATTCCTTGTTTTTTGGTACCGGTAAAGTATGTATACGATATACCGTTCTTTTCTAACGCTTCGGCAATTGTGTCAACCATTCCTGTCACAAACTTTGTAAACAGTATTACCTTTTCACCATTCAGTTCTTTTATCATCCTGATACATCGGTCCATCTTCGCCTCATGCAAACCAATCTGGTCTATCAGATGAAATGAACTATCATTAAGTACTTTCTTGTGTTCTGCCAATTGTAATTCTACAGGACAATCAACATCCATCTCATGACATTTTATTGTGGACTTGTCCCTAAACCTTAATGCATTTTCGACTAGGTAACTATGCATAACTGAAAGATTATACATGTCATGCTTATTGTTTATATCAGCATATTTCTTACCTGTACTCAACTGTAATAGTGACTTTGGTTCATGCACTGCATTTACTACCGGTGTAGCAGTCAGCATTGCCACCTTCAGTTTTCTTTTCTTGCGTATTCTTGTAATTGCGGTTTCGATTTTGGCACGAGTTATGCTCGGCACACCAAACTCTTCCCTAACTTTTGTCCTATGTGCTTCGTCCAACACAATACAGTCAGCACTAGCAAGTTTCTTTAATATGGTATCACCTTTAGGACCACTAATCATATTGTAACTGACAAGATAGAAACCTCTTCTGCCATAAGAAAACGGATGAAATCCTTCATGAATAATATCATCTTGTCTGAATATCAATGGGCTCTTAAACATGTGTTTGATCTGGTTTTCCCATTGTTTGTTATGAATGAGATTAGCTGGGCATATTATTACTACTCTACGCAGATTACTTGCAGCAACCGAGGTCAGTAATGCTGCTGTCTTGCCTATGCCAGTTTCTGACATGTCAATCATACCATACTGCTTTTTGAAGTAATATGCTGCCACTTTTTGATGGTCTGTTAAAGGTCTCTCACCATCAACCAATGGTACAAAGTCATGTGGTAGATTCTGTTTAATGTTATCAACCCACTCCAACTCGTTCATGAACCTTTCAATTACATCTAATTGCATTTCAGATTTTTTGTAATCATACTGCCTTAACTCGTCAATCTGTTTAACACGATCAACATCTGAAAGCACTTCCCATATTTTCTTTACAGTCCAATCTATATGGCTGTCCCATAATGCACTATGCCTTTTTACCCAAGGCAAATTTGGTACGAGACTTACAAGTATTTTTGGTGTTAATTTTTCCTTTGGCAGTTTCTTTTGCTTTGCAAATTTAATCTTGGTTGATAGTAACTTGCCAGATTTGGATTTAATTATAGCGTCAAACACATCATCCACAAGCAACAAACCTTCAGGTAAACTTGGAGCACCATCAAATTCTTGACAGTATCTTTCAAGAAATTTATAACTTTTAGGATTTGTATGATTCGATTGTTTAGCCATATCATATAATGTTCTATACATTAATGCCCTGCCCCACAATTTGTACAGTGTAAAGTTTTTCTTTACCAGTTCTTTTAATTTCTTTGAAAGTAAATCAGGAGTTCTTGGTCCAAATGTTTCGCCAAAATCTTCTGCCCATGATTTCCAGTATCTTTCCTTTTTAACGCTCATCCTAATCGCCCCACCAAATTCCATCTGGATGTTCTCTCGCCCAGCCTAATAGAATATTCAATGCCCATCCGGCATTGCCCATTGTGGCTTTCCAATAATCAGCATTACGTCTTGTTCCTAAACGTTCAACAGCTTTTTCTAAAACAGGGATTGATTCTTCTCCTGTCTTTCCGTATAACCACCGAATCCCCAAGCCATGGTCTGGTGCAGATGATTCAGGAAACACTTCATAGAATAGTGGACCGTAATTGTATGTGATGTTTAACTGACATTCGTTTGTTCCAGCCATAACTTGTGTGCCACCCTCTTGGATTTGTTGACTGCTTGTGTGAATATTCATACGCTCATTACTGAGCCATATGTCGTAACTCATTTCGATTTCTCCTTGAGTATCGTTTCAAAGATTTCTCTAGCTTCTTCATAGTTATACTCTTCATACTTTGTAATGTCTAAGCCTTTGTTATTGTTTTCAATGTTTCTTTTATCTTGTAATACCCACAGTCTTATTTCATTAGTTATGTCATTCCTATCTCTTTGCTCTGGTTTTAACCACATATCATCTATCTCTGTCATTTCGATTCCTCCTTCATCTCTAGTATAGATTTTATGCAGTCATAACAAATTCCATTATCAAACCACTTCTCTCCCAATATTTTACTTTTGAATCTGGTAAATGATGGTTCTCCAGTGTATTGTAATTCACCACACATATCACATCCTAATTCCAATTCTTTGTATTCTTTGTATTCTTCTGGGTAATCCTTTGGTTCTATCCATTCGTTTGTAAAACAACAATTGAAACATAGATAATCTCCTTCTTGGTAAGGAGATGGAAGATCCCATTCTCTACATTCAACGCATTGATATTGTGCCATTATTTTTTCACTTTTATCTCCATGAGTTGTTTTTGAGTTTTTCTTTGTAATCCACTGCCTTTACACTTACTGCATTTACCTCTAGGTGGTGGCTCGTCAAAATCGACACCATGACCTTCACATTTCTGACATTTATTGTAAAATAATTCTTTGATGAATCTTTCTCTCATTACATTTAGAAAATCAAAGTTCTTCCAATACTTTGTAAATTGACCTTTCCAATATTTTTGTGTCCTTTCACTTAGATGAAAAACTTGATAGCCATCTATTTTCCTATCATTCCAACTAAATGGTTTTGCTCTAATACTTCTAAGTAAGCTTAAGCCACTTTTATTCATCGAGCCATCATTCTTTAAGTATTCTTTATGGGTTTCCCCAAAAATATGATTTTCAATAATATCATCTAATATCTTTTCATGTTCATCCATATCTCGTCTAAGTCTCCATCCAGCCAATTACAACCCCTCCGCACATTCTGGGCATCTACCGTCAATCCCTATTTCATGATCGAATACTTCCCTCTTGCATACTGAACATTCTTCAAAGTGCATTATCTTCCTCCAGCCACACGGCAGCAATCAATATGGTAACTTTAAGTGATTTACTTTTTGGTACTAATCGGACATCATCAATATATGCGTATGAATATTCCGTATGCAGTTTGTCCAATGCTTCAAATGATACTTCCTTTACATATGCAAAAACTCTTACAAATGATTCATAAGGAGTTTTATCTTTATTACTTAATCGATATATTACGGCTATGTCATCAAGTTCTGCCATGCCGAAACTTCTTTCTACTGCACTTCTGAATTTCTCCGAGACTGTCTGATCAACCAGCTTAAACTTTTCACTTTCTAGGTATTGTCTTGAATACCCTATCATCTCTCCGTCATTCATACTTGGCTTCCTCTACTACATTATCTATTTCAGCTTCAATAACAGCCCAAAACTGTTCCATGACATAATCAGATCCTTTATGAACTAATCTTTGAAAGATATGCTCCACTTGCTTTTCCGTTAATTTTGTCTTATGCTCTTCGGCATAACCACGAATATCATCTTTTGCACAAATGAGCATTATTGTTTCCTCACCATCTACTGATACAGATCCTTGGTGTAATTCCACACCTTCTCCATCATCAAGTCCTATCCTCAATTTTGTATATCCTCAATTAATTTGTCAACTTCTTTATTTTCGTATTTCTTACCGGTATGATCCTCATACACATCTCTCAATGCTGAAAGAAATTCTACAGTTACATTATGTCCTAATAATGACTGTGCCGATTCAACTGCCGTTACTACCTTTCTATTGTTTATTTCAGATGCTACGGTTCTTGCAATTATAAGACCAAGCAAGATTCTAAACTCATCTGCAATTTCTGATTTGTAAAGTAATTTTCTTATCTTTTTTATTGTCATTCGAAGTGCAATAGATTCTTCCTTAGTCAGCGTCAAAGTTTATCACCGTCTTGGACCCATTTCTTTGCCCTTACTGTGGTATCATGCTTCTGTAAAACCTCAAGAACCATTTCATAGAATGTAATACCTCTTTTACCAGCCTCACCATCAAGCCATTTTATACCATCGGATAATTCTTCATCATGTTCAGCGAACAGGATTAAATCATCAACCATTTTCGAATAGAATGAATTGTCTAATGTCATAATTATCACTAGATTGTAGAGAAAAAAAAAGATTACCTATCAAGTTCTTTGGTAGGTACTATGGATTCGTATTGACTGCAACCTAGTGCGATCATGTCTGGTGCCATGGGCAATTTCAGAAAATCACCATTTTGTTTTTCAATCTGTTTAAAAGTGATTGCAACTGTTTCATATGCTTTGCATACAATAACATGTGCGCAACTTTTACATGATCGTTTTGGTGTTTCTGCTTCGCTCATTATTTCACCATTACCTTAATCACTTCTGGTTGTGTCATGAATATGCTATCCAATTCTCCCATGTGATTCAGTGTACTATTGAATTGCAAGCCACCATGGCTTAATGCATCAGTTACCTGATTGTATATCTGCCAGTTGTTTTCTGTCTTGTCTTCAATCTCTACTATTTCACCTGAGAATTTTGGCTTACCAAATTCCATGACAGGGTTGTCATTTTTATCGAGTACTGGTTCCCATTTGAACCCTTCAATACCGTTCTTCACACGAATTGGCAACCTACTGTTTGCTATCTTATTAGCAATGAATGTTGATATTTTCAGTTGCGATAGAACCTTGTATGCATCGGCAAGGTTTAGAACCTTTTCCACTGCTAATTCTATTTGGTGCGTCATGAACTCTTCGTCCAACAATCGTGTATGCCTCACTCCTCTTTGTACCGTCTTCATATCACGAGCTGTGCTCTGGAGGTTATCACCTTCAGTTATGACATTTTTTATTGCTTGGTCGAGTGGTGTATTACCATCTCCACCATAACTACCAAACTGCCCGTCTGAAGTGCCAACCTTTGACCACTGCAAATCACCCTCCTTGGTGACTGTTGACATTCGTACATGTACCATTGAATTGATACAACCAGCACGATCATGCATTGGGTATACAGCAAAGCCTCTACTCAAATCAATTGAATTGCTGATGGCAATTCCAAGTGTTAGTTCTCTGCCATCCCCAGTTGGATCGATTTTTTCAGGAAATGAATATCTTGCCAGCATGGATGCTCCACCCGCAACATATTTTGTTGGGGTTGATTCTAAAACATTTCCATTCTGGACATACCATCTTCCTTGAGGCACGCCATTTCTACCTCCGATTGTGGATGTATTTGGCAAGAGATTCCATCTGGTATTATTTACCAAGACCTTATCTGCCAGTTTTACAATTTCCTCATTCGGAATAAGATTGTAGTGTGGTGTCGTTGTTGCACAATATTGACCTTTGTACTCGGTTATTCTTCGTCCTGTGAACTTTCCATTCAAAAAGATGTCATGTTGAAATAACATGTGTTCCGGAAATTGCTTACCTTCAGTTGCCAAAGAGAAAAATCCTTTTTGTGGGATATCTTTTCTGGCATCTTCAAATAACTTTTTACGTATCTCTTTGTCTCTATTTGACTCATCATCGTCAAATGGATTGCTAACAGTTGTTTTGTTATTAGACACATTAAATTGTATAGAAAATAAAAAATATTAACTTATGCCAACAATCTCATCACATTCTGTGCAACGTAACTTATTCACACCCAAGATGGTGTCACCGGTGCCCTTCCAACATGTTGGTATCCCCTCGGTACGTAGCCCAGAACCACATGTATCATCCCAGTTACCGTCATCATTATACCAATGATAACTATCGTCAGTGTACACACCTCCACATGAACAACTCATATGAGCGTCATTCATTAACCAGAAACATTCATCAGTCAAATCAAATACCTTATAGTTACTATACCCACCTCGAATATCTGCACCACCATGAACTGATATGAATAACTTGCAGTTATTTTCATCATCAGTAAAATACGTATATGCAAAGTCTTGAGATAGCATATTTTCATCATTGTAAGTATTTCCAGTTATAAGATCATCCTCTGATCTCTCATACACTTCCATGATATAATCCTCAATTGCAGTAGGAGAATTAGTGTATTGATCATTCTTTCTAATCCATCTCATTAGTTTCTTTGTCTCTCCATGATCATATACTACCCACTCATCAAGCCAATGAAATAGAAGTCTATGTATTGTCAAACCATAGCGGTCCTCATACTCATAATTTATTGGCAATAGATCTCTAAAGTCAGTAACCTTCCTGTTACGCTGCCATTGCCGTCCTTCATCTCCACCACTGTCCATCATATGAGTGCCGCAATCTTCCATAAGCATATCATATATTGCTGATTGTGTTTCGGTCATACCTCTTGGTCTTCGTGGCTTCTTAGCCTTTGCTGATGCTTTCTTTGACGAGTCTGCGTCTGCTACCGTGACCATTCCCTTGATTAGACTATCATTACTCACTCCCATAAGTGCGCCCATAATGCCAATTGATCTCTGCTCTTTTGACAGATCCTTATTCTCGGCAATCAACTTTGCCCGCTGCATATCATCCAAGGTCTATCACTCCATATGTTTTACCACCATTTTCGTCTGGTAATGGGGCTCCATCAGGCATTAAACAACACATTTTTTTGTACGTATTATAAAAACAAACTTCATATGCCCATGTCTTTTTGGGTTGTATTAGTTCTTTATACAATTGAGAAAGTCTTGATCCGGCGTCTCCCATATCAGCACCGGCAGTTTTAACATTATACTTAAAATCAATAATTTCCAGTCCCGTCGCCAAACCATTATTACTGAACCAATCCAGATCATGTTTTTCCTTATCATTTTTCTCTTCCATTCTCTTTACAAAATAAATGAATGATGGTATAACTATCTCCATATCAGTCTCTGATATTATGTACTTGCCCTCCATCCACTCAAAATACTGTCTGAGTAGGTTTGTTACATTATCAGGAGTTGGAAAATATTTTTTCTTAAATGTATAAATCGTATCCGTACGCGCTGAAGTAAAAATGATATAACAGTCATCGGTCCATGCTTTATCCATCCAAGTATTTTCAAGTTCGCTATCTGTTGTATTTGTACTAATTGTCAATTCACCATCCTCTTGAAATCATCCCACCAAGGCATTGCACCATCTTCCATATTGGAACTGTCATTGTTTTTATACCATTCTGCTTCAGCCAGTTCACATTTTGCCTTGCATACTTCACACCAACCACCACGTTTAAATCGTGGATCTTTGCTTACACCGTCTGCTCCACATATATCACAATGGGGACAAAAATTTCCAAACCAATCACCCTTTGGTCGATTCGGTTTACATTCATCACATACCATATCATCCACCTCCATTAACGCTTGTATTTGTACTAATTGTCATTGTATATCACTTTATTGTAAAGGAAAAAAAAAGATCATTGGCAATAATGATCATCACTCTTAATTATTTCGTAACACCACATACACTCATCGCCAATTTTTGTTCCTAAACGTTCCAACTGTCGTCCCGTTATATGCAGTTGGAACTTCAGATCATTCCAATTAAAGAAATGAATTTCACCTTTTTTATATCCTGACTTTATGTGACAATCATCAATCTCAATAAGTATTCCATGATCATCAACGTCACGTATAATGGCTTTTTTCCAATATGTATCACGCGGAAACAATTTAATTTTCAATCCCCTTTCTATGAATTTCATATTATTATTTTACCTCATCAACCCAGCTTAATGCCCAGTCTAAATACCAGTTAGCTTCGGCAACTTGTTCTTTATCACTCATATCATGTTTTTTGCCAAGACGTTTCCAATGATTCTGCAAACATAGTTTTGCCATATTTATTCCAAATTTAGTTTCTCTGTATTCAATGGAATTTTTATTTATCATTATTTCCATACCCCAAATAACAGCCACATAGCAAGGCTAGGATCATTTTTTAATCTTTTTAAGAATGCGTCTGCCTCCTCCTCAGTGTAATTTTTTCCGTCAGTCATTTCGCTTCCTCCAAATCTATAAGGGTTGTTTTTGCCAACGGAATGAAAACTATATCCTTACAGGCATTACAAATAAACAATCTACGATTAAACGAGTTTGATTGGTTATCTGAACATTGTTCACACTTTTCATTTACTTCTAACTCTGGATTATAATCTATTTGTTTTTGGGGTACGTGATTTATAATATTCATGTCTATACTTGGCACGCCATTTAATCCGCAAAAATCACAATGCAGATACTTTCCAATTATACTTCTACTCTCCATCTTAACTTCCTCTCCATTGTTCATTGCATACCTCACATACACAACACCTAGTATCTACAACACGATTTGGATCATGCTCATTCAGATAATTTGATATACAAATATCGTGATTATAAGTTTGACACTCATCACAAACGATTAGAGTTAACATTTTTCACTCTCCTCTTCCTCATCCTCTTCATGTGTTGATTTAGTAGGTCTACGTGGTATAAAGATTTTAGTCATCATTAAATTGTAAAGAAAAAAAAAATTATTGCGTAATTAGTTTTTGCTGTGATAACACGAAACGGACTTTATCATTACTAGCCTTGATCATTTCCTCCATGCTAACAGGATTTAATTCACGAAATGCCGTTCTATGTTCGTCACAGATATGGATTCTTTTGCCTGTACGCATACTGCCAACTCTTGTCGATTGTCTAACAGCATTATTTTTTACAATACAAATATCGCATAATTTTACTTCGACCATATTATATCTCTATTATTATTTTATGGCATGAGCATTTGCATATTATTTTATCACAATATGTTGTTGCACAATGTGTACACCTTAAATTATTTTCATTCATTTTTTATTATCTCATTAAATTGTAAAGAAAAAAAAAGAGTCACTTATTCAGTGACTTGGGGTTGCTGTGCTATGATGACCGTTTTTGCGTTTGCTTCTTTTTCTTGTGCATATGCCTTAAACTGTTTCCAGCTAAGGTCGCGCATTGCTATTGCAATGTCGATTAGTGCAGAAGCACTTGGGGAACTTGGAACAACAATTGTCATTGTGCCATTTTCGGCTACACTGATACTTGCTTTGTTGTCTTTCCCTGCGGTCTTTTTCAGAGCGGCAGCAATTTCTGCAACGGTTTTAATTTGCGGATCAGTTGCCTGACCGTTAAACTTCCGTGCATATTCAACTACGATAGAACTTGTAGGGTAGTTGGTTTTAGAGTTTGTTTCATTGCTCATTGTTATCACTCATTTGTAAAGAAAAGAAAAAAAGTAAAGTAAAATAGGGACCAGTATTTTTCAAGCGCCCTACGCACACTCACGGTGTTGTAGATCCGATATTGCATGCGTTTCACTTGCGTTTAACCGTACGACCCCTCACATACACACCACATGCATGCTTGACTCGGTGAGAGTCTTTGAGGGCACTACTTGCAAACGACTAGCTTTGGAACCCAATTAACCATCAATAGAGCAAGCAATTGGAAGCCAGATGATTACCTTACATACTTAGTTCCACTAAGCATGCTCCAATAATCACGTTAAATTGTAAAGAAAAAAAAAAACTTAATGTAAAACTGTTGTTCCAAACTCAATCGGTAGATTGACATTTGCAAAGGAATTGTCCTGAAGCATATTTTCCATTGCTAGTTCGAAGAATGGTCTTATTTGATCAGGCGTGTACCCTGCGAGTCCACAACCAATCTTAGTGACGTTAAACTCCATTTCAGGATGCTCGTGAGCGAACTGAATGAACTCATCTATGTACAGTTGGATTCTGTCCAACGGGAGAACCCCCAAGTTCTCATCTTTTGTAGGAATTGCATAACTGTTTCCCTGCAATCCAATTCCCTGTCCATATACTGCTCCATGATTCTGACGAGCGGCAAGTGCTGCGCCAGCGCCATGCCTGCCAGCGAGATTACTACCGAAGACAAATATTTCTCTCTTAGCGTTCATGTGACTGTCAAGTATTATCACTTCATAATTACCACAAGCCTTACCGGTGTAGCAACCACCAGACTTTTCATGATTGGAATTCTTACCGACCTTTTCACAATGGTAACAATTCTGTTTAGTGAGTGGCATAACCAACGAATACACCTTGTCACATTTTTCGGCAATCCGCAGATTGCGAGTTTTATAATATTCCCAACCAATACCATCTGGTTTCATTTCGATAAATGGCACGTTATTATTATTACACACAATGCGAGCAACCGTATCGACACCTTCGGCTCCACCAGAGACGAAGGTGCAATTTTTATTATTATTTATAATCTCTTTTATAATTGCATAGCCACGAGCGCCAGAGTGAGAACTGCCCACGATACCTATAAATTTCATTACACTATCTTGTAAAGAAAAAAAAAGAGATTAAACTAATCCCAAAGGATTAGTTGTTGGTTGCTTTTCCATAGCAATGAACTGTCTGACTCTGTTCAACGTACGATGACCTAACTCATCGGACTGCTTGTATGCTTTGTACTTTGGGTTCTTGTACCACATGTGATAGCCACCACCCATTGCAAACAAGAAGTTGTTGATCTTTGTAGGATCATAGTCGCAGAACTTTTTCACTAACTCCATATCGAGACCACGCTTTTTGCAGTGACGTTCAAACCAGACTGACAACTTCATTCCACCATGGAATGCTTCGTAGTGCAATCTGGCTTTCTTGTTGGCACAGTTTTCGAGAAAACTGTCACGGTTCTTTTTGAACTGTTCCCAATCTCCTTTTACTGCTTCAACAAGATTGATATGCAATCGCTGTTGGATACCAGATGTCGTCTTACCAAGACGATAATGGTCTTTGATTCCACCCCACGAACTTTCGCGCAAGTCTTCATGACTTGCACCGTCCGCAGCGTCTATACGCCACTGACGATTCATTCCCAAGTTCAAGGGATCTGGAACATACCATATTCGGTCGTAACTCTTGTAGTTACTTTTTACGGAAGGCACATCAGATGGTGCAATATGTTTCACAACTGCATAATCCACCCATTTGTCAGTGACGTCGGATTTTGCATTTACACGCTTCCACTGTACCTTTTTCCATTCCACGTCAGTGATTGGTTCAGGAAGTGGAGTATGGTTAACTTCTTCAAACTCTTCAACCGCACGAGTTTCCGCAGAAACTCGTTCACCGAGTTTGAAGGTCTCACACCTAGGCAATAAACAAAGTTCGCCCTTACGGTGTTCAATACCGATGTAGCCGTCATTGTTAAGAGGACTGCCGTTGTCATCGAATCCACTGAACCTTTCTGCTGTTGAATTTTCATCAACTCGATACGTAGCACCAGTGCAATACTTGCAATGGTACGTACTGTCAGACAATTTGTACTGCATTCTAAAACATTCATTGCAGTACATTTCACAAGGACCTTCAACTTCAGGGGCACAATCTGCAAATTGCAACTTATGCATTGAACCTTCAAGTCCTGTTTGTGGAACTGTTGTATCTTCAAACATTTCGTTTGTTTGTAAAGAAAAGAAAAAAAGTTCCTTTTTACTCGTGGAATCCGCAGATTCCTGACAGGTAGTTTCAGTCATACTGCCTTGACTTGGAAAGAACGAATCAAGCCTTTCAAAAGTACACTTGACTGCACTAGGAGAAACCCGACCAGCAGGGAGGGTTTCTTCTTCTTTCTTCTTCTTTATATATAATATACCATATACATCTGTCATATATGGTACATCACACGATTTTTTCGGATCCATCTGGGGAACCCAGTGGAAACGGAAAAATCGTCCAACACTTTCTTCTTCTTTAAAGAAATCCACTTTTTTTTAAGGCTAAAAAAGCAGAAAAACCAAGTCGAAAAATGGCTATAACTGCTTGCGTCTTTCCTTCTTACGTACCTTACTTGGCTCTCCCTTAGTACCAGCGGTGCCAAATACGGTATATTCCCTAGCAGCATATGGCTCGCCGAGTGGTTGTGATGGTACATCCCAGTAAATCTTTTTCTTCCTACGTTTTTTAGGTGCCTTCTTTTTTCTTCGCTTACGAAGTGAAGGTGGCATTAAGAATATGGGCGGAATAGCAGGCGGTAAACCGTATACTGGTATAAGCCTTGGTCGTGGCATTTCTTGAACAGGTACCAACGGTACAACATGTATTGGTGGTATTCTGAGTGCTTGCCCTGTCACTACTGGGTGTATTTGACCCACAACTGGTGTTTGGATTGTGCCGAGAACATTTTCTACTAATGGTCGTGGTGTTGTGAATATACGCTGTTTATAGAGAGAGTCTATTGCTGGTAATATGCTCTTCAATGGTGCAATAGCCTCTACACTTGTTGGTATCTCTCCTTGTACATTCTGTGGAAGAATAAGAGGATTATCTAGGTATAACCTTGGAATCTCAAGTTCTCCCATCATTGGTTCTACAGATCCTGTTTTCTTCTCACTATCCAAGGTTGCATATGCAGTAAATAACTTGGAAATTGGTGCTGCAACAGCTTGTGGAGGAAGCTCATAAACACCAGAATCAAATGATGCCATTAATGACCCTAACGTATCTAAGGAGGTTTTTTCTCTCTTTTGTTCATAGACTGATTCTTTCTTTCCCATGACTTCTTCATAGACTGATTTTCGCTGCATACCATATGGATCTTTTTGGTCTCTAACTGGACCAGTTTGCGGTTTTTGTTCAAATACCTGTTGTGTGCCACTTGAGCTTGTTGGGTCTGTGGGTTTTGGTGGTATATCACCAGCGGCAGGGCTTTTGGGAGGACGTTTTGATAGGTCGCTTAGAACATCAGACTGCATCTTAGCATCAATTTGTCTATTCGATAATGCCTGTTCTTTGACCAATTTAACCATATACTGGCTGTACTCATCAGGAACAACTCCAAGATTACCGGAAAACTGTGCATAATACCATTTATCTTGTGCATCTGCAAATGCCTCCTCAAACTTATCCTTCTCAAACTTAGCAAACTGCAAATCTTCTTCATATTCTTTTGTCCAACCTGTTTTCTTATCTTTCTTTGATGTTAATTCAGCAACCCTAAACTCTTTTTTACTAAGGTTTCGCTGCGTCTCAATCATCTCCCGCACTAGTGTTTCTGGGGATGAAAAACCCTTAGACCCTACCACATCACGGTCTTTTTTAGGACCTCTGTATATTAACTTCAATGGGTCACCACCCTGACGGCTGTACTCTAATTCAGGTGTTCCAGCAGCACGTAACCGTAAATTTTGGATACGTATTCTATAATCATTAAGAGTATTTTTCACAGTTTTGACTGGCGCTGTTGCTGTAATCCTGTCCATGAGTGTTTTTTGGTTGAATGCTTTTGTGTATGCTAACATGTATTTTTTTTGGGCAGCCGTATCAGAAGTCTTCCATCTTGTTGTTAATAATTTTTCAATAATCCTTTTCTGAATTGCTTTATCAGAGAAATCTATAACAGAACCATATTTCATGTATATTTCTTTTTGAACCTTTTTGACATGATGTACTGTTATGCCTTGACTCTTTGCCTGTACCTTTGCTCCAGCCCAAGGTGACTTGAGAAACTCTTTAAAGATTCTAATTCTTCCTCCTTCTATAGTACCAACCTCAGAACCAAATGTATCAATAACAGCCTTAGACGTCCACAATCGCTCCGAAATGTCAGCAATATCATCATCAGTCCAAGCCATTGGTGCTTTAGTCTCTTCTGGTAGTCCTTTTCCGGATGTTCTTAGGTATTCTAATGTCTGAGTTTTTAGCATTATTTGTTTACGATTAAACGCTTCAGCCGGAAGAAAATCAATCTGCCCACCGTCAAATGAAACAATTTGCCATCTGGTGCCTGCTTTTTCTCCTGTCTTTTTGGCATAACCAGCCCCTGATGGCATGGTAAGCCTTTCACCACGCATGAATTTGCCATACTCTTGAGGGTCTGCCATTACATCCTTGAAGGAAGCCATTGACCATTGACTGTTAAATCTGTTGAGTGAGCCTCCATATGCTGCTTCTTCTGGGGTTAACGGATATTGATTCTTTTTAAGTTCCAGTATTTCTTTCTCAATCTTTTTTGTTTGTATGGCTTTCTCTCCAATTTTTATTCGTTTGTTTAAACTAGGTATTAGTTTTTGCTGTTGAGTTATCTCACCGAGGATTTTATTGCCAATATTCCATGCCTTCCATGAAGGGATTCTAAGCTTCTGGGTGATATAATTGCCCGTGAATTGTATACCTTCTGATAGTGTTCTTTCTTGATCAAGTAAGTAGTTTAATTCCGCATATTCACGTCTTACGTTCAAATCAGTTATTATACCATCTTTTTTCTTTGCTTCTATTGTTTCTATCTGTTTTCTAAGTGATTCAATTTTCTTTTTATCCTTAACTTGGTCACCTGTTTTCTTTATTGTTGCTCTGGTTGGACCATAGACCCCACCTGTCCATATACCAGTCCCAAACTTTTCAGGATCTAACTCTTGTTCTAATTCAACCTTTAAACTATCTAACCGCTTTTGCTCCCATCCGTGGGACTTTTTGAAAAGTCCTTTCTCTTCAAGTATTTTGATGGTCATTACCTTATTTGCAATCTTATTCTGTAATCCCGATAATTTTCCTGATGCTGATAGGTGTAATATCTGTAAATCCTTTGCAAGTGCTTCTTTCTCCGCTGTAGTCATATGGAATGGTAATTTGGAACCAGATGGTGAATTCTTCGTAATACCCATTATTTCAGCAAAGTCAGGGTGTAAACTCCGAATAAAACTAAGATCCATATCTGTATCTGGCTTTACAGCGTCTTGCTGATATCCAGCACGCCATCCTACTGGACCTCTAAATGCTTTAATCTGACCAATAGAGGATGAACCTTTCCACTGACCTTT
>Ga0315318_10000244_pt1 | contig 21924 bp, 20 predicted proteins | sample M1200m3416metaG_FD_203703 | JGI IMG/M metagenome (GOLD analysis project Ga0315318, IMG submission 203703) | Ammonia-oxidizing marine archaeal communities from Monterey Bay, California, United States - M1 200m 3416 | ecosystem: Environmental > Aquatic > Marine > Coastal | place: USA: California... | reverse complement strand
TTTCGCTTGGTTGGCCGTTTCCTGGATTCTCCTCATTTCAGTCATCAAAAGGACCAGAATAATCCGACCCAGCACGCCATTAGGTCAGATTCCTTTGCCGTGGTTCGGTTCCACTGCCCTGCTTGGAATATTATCCTCATTCATTATGCTCTTCCTAATCGAGTGGCTATTCGACCTCCTCGTTATTAGCATGAGATGGGACATAGTATGGGCAAACCGCGTATCTGTATTGATTGGTCCTAACTTGACCGAGGCAATGACTCAGGATTACCTCGTTTCCGAGAACTGGAGGATATGGCCCATCATCTACCTCATTTGGGCACTGGCCGGTGCTGCGTACGGAACATCGAGCACGTCCATCAGATCCTATCTCATTGGCTTCGGGATTGTATCAGCCGTAGTCCTGATTTTCGCTGGAAACCCACTGGAGGCCAACTACAACGTCGACAAGGTACTACTCAGATTATTACTGGCCACAGCACTATCTCTAGCCTGCTTCTTCGCAATGAGGTCTTACGCTGGACGTGTTGAGGAGTACAAAGTAAATCTCGCTAAGAAGAACCTCGGTATAATTGCGGTAGCGACTTTCTTCCTCACAATCATACTACTCGATCCTCCAGAGATAATCAAGTCCACAGCATCGTTCATTACCGATCTCGGACTATTCGGATCATTCCTCGAGCCCATTACCAGAGACGGAGTCCCCCCTGGAAGATGGGGTGGCCTTCTAGTGAACTTCGTTGTCGCAGCCGCGGGATGTGTACTGGGATTCGCAATAGGCGTCGTCCTAGCGTTCTCTAGGAGAAGCTCCTCGCCCATACTCAAGTGGCCTGGAATAGCAGTCATCGAGATTGTCAGGTCAGGCCCCCTGATTTGCTGGCTATACTTCGCCATGTACCTACTTCCAGACCTTGCCGACCCGCTCTTCACCAATCCAGAAGACTTCGACAACATCGTCAGGATGATGGTCATCTTCAGCCTCTTCGGCGGATGTTACATCGCCGAGGTGATTAGAGGGGGCCTACAGTCGGTCGACAGCGGCCAGAAGGAAGCCGCCTTGGCATTGGGCCTCAGCCCTCTGCAGATCAAGCTCCAGATAGAGCTCCCCAATGCAGTCAGGACCACCCTCCCATCCATAGTCAGCGTCTTCATAGGGCTATGGAAGGACACCACGCTTCTGTTCATTATCGAGATCATAGACTTCTTCAGAATCGCCAAGACGATGGCCAACACTGACCTCAGGTTCCTAGGTGACTTCCTAGAGCCGGTCTACTTCACTGCCCTAGTATTCTGGGTTTTTGCATTCTACTTGTCAAGGACCTCTATGAACGTGGAGAAGGGCCTTGGACTGATTAAGGAAGGAGGAGGAGACGTAGCATGAGTGAGGGTAAAGAAGTAATAATCAAGACTGAAGGAGTGAAGGTAAATTTCGGAGATTTCTGGGCACTAAAGGGAATTGACATAGAGATCGCCAGAGGTGAGATTATTGTCATCCTTGGTCCATCTGGTTCGGGCAAGTCAACATACATCAGAACTCTGAATAGACTGCAGCCCCACAGTGGAGGGACGATCGAAATTGATGGAATTACGATAGACGAGGACACGTCCATCAAGGATCTGAAGTACGTAAGATCAGAGATCGGATTCGTCTTCCAGCAGTTCAATCTCTTCCCTCATCTGACAATAATGGAGAACATCACACTTGCTCCAAGGAAGGCCAAGGGCGAATCTAAGAGAGATGCGGAAGCCAATGCGATGAAACTGCTTGAGAGAGTCGGCATTCCCGAGCAGGCCTACAAATATCCGAGTGAACTTTCCGGCGGACAGCAGCAGAGGGTTGCTATCGCCCGCGCTTTGGCAATGGATCCGAAGATTATGCTGTTCGACGAGCCTACATCGGCGCTCGACCCTGAGATGATCAAAGAAGTTCTGGATGTCATGATTGATCTCGCGAAGCGAGACATCACGATGATTGTCGTTACTCACGAGATGGGTTTCGCCATGGCAGTCGCAGACCGAGTCATTCTATTCGACGAGGGAGAGTTAGTCGAGCAGAACACCCCGGCCGAGTTCTTCGACAACCCGCAGCACAAGCGGACCAAGTTGTTCTTAGAACAAATCCTATGATTGCCTCGTTCACCGAGCAATAGTATATCGGGTCGTTATGGCAGCAAACATCGCATGAGTTGCCTTGATGGTTTTCCAAATGGTCTTGAATTGACCTACGCCTGCGCCTCGGAATTAATGGAGACGGGACCGGTTTCTGCGCTGCTGATAATCGTCATCGGCATCCCTCTCATCAAGATAGCCAAGAGATACCTCAGGAAGCTGTTCGACAGGACCGAGTTCGACGAAGGGCTCGAGAATTTCATGTTCCGCATCGCCGGTGTTGCAATGTGGGCCCTCGTCATACTGACAGCCGCCAACGAGCTCGGCATCAACGTCACCGGAATCGTTGCCGCGCTGGGCATCTTCGGCCTGGCCGTGGCCTTCGCCGCCCAAGACACGATGGAGAACGTCATCGCTGGCATCTTCATCATCATCGACAGGCCCTTTCGGGAGGGCGAGCGCATCATGCTGCCCAAGAAACTCGGGGGAATCTACAGCAGTTGGGGAGATGTCAAGGAGATCGGCCTGCGCACCACCCACGTCCGCTCTACCGACGGGGTGATGCTGACAATCCCCAACAAGTTGCTGACAAAGGACGCCGTGGCGAACTTCAGCCACCGCAGCGACATGGAGCTGCGCGTACGCATACGACTGGGCGTTTCACCGACATGGAAAAACGTCACCAAGGCCGAGGAGATCGTCGAGGACATCGCTGCCAACCATCCCGACATCAGCCAGAAGCCAAAGGTACCGGAGGTTGTGCTGAGGGATTTCGGCGAGCACGAAGTCATCATGGAGGTTCGCTACTATGTCGACAACGCCCGCAAGATGAGGCCCTCGAAGTCGTTCTTCGTGACCGAGATACTGCGTCGATTCGAGGAGGGTGGAGTTAAGCTCTCAATCCCTGCGAGTATCCAGATGAACGCAGATGTGGACCTTGATGATCTAGGACTTTAGGGCTCGATCCAGTGAGCGACCCGATCGTGAATGGTCCTGCGAAAGGTCAGTAGTTGTAGGGTCGGGCCACTCAGATCCACGGTAACCCTAGCGCCCCTAGTGAAATGAGTCTCGTCCCAGCCATCACTGACGATGTAACCGCGGTGCATGTCGCTTGTTATCGCCGTCGCCTCGTTCGTCCAGGACCAGTACGAACCGTCATCATCCCTCGAGTCGCGAGGCAGGTCTCTCGATGCGAACAGATACCACGAGTCAAGCTGCCCAAGTGGGAAGGTCGTACCTTCGATGTTCACGACGTGTCGGAACCACGCCCCTTGACCAAGGAAGGTGGAGAACAGGCAGCCCGATGAGCGCTGAATCACGTCTATCTCACTCTCGCTGTCCACATCTCCTCTCTGCAATCTGTATCTTGAGGGCTGGTACTGGTGTGTGTTGGCAATGATGAGATCGTTCAGTGCCGGGTCCGAGAGAACCTTTTTGCCACTAGTCGTCACAATCTCGGCCTGCAACCTAGGCAGAACATTCACTATCGCATCGCCATCTAATGCGACCCTGATGTCCGAATCGAAGTTCTCGGGGTCGCTTCCCATATAGAATCCGTACGAACCGTCCTCATCATCGTCTTGGGGGTGACTGTTTACTCCCATCACAGGAGTATCGGAGTCAATAGAGTGAGCAATCGAGGTCAGCGTCCCGTCACCTCCGAGTATGACCACGAGATCACGGCTGGCGAAGTCCTCTCTGCTGACCGTTTCGCGGGCCTTGAAGGTGATTGCAGTGCCCCTGTCACGGACCAGTTCTTCGAGCGATTTTCGGACTGTCTCGAGCGATTTGTCGTGCACATCCTCAAAGTTCTTCTTGTAGACTACTAGGATGTCCGAGACCATCTCTGCACACTCCCTGTGCCCTTCGCTCCGTGGGCGTCCCATATAGGCGCGACGCAAGCGTGAACACCCCCATTCGAATGACCGCTGTCGCATAGGCTCATCACCCCTACTCGCCCGCAAGCGGCCGTGAGAGGCATCATTCTGACCGTCTTCGTACTGCTCTGCCCCCTGTGGGCAGGGTGCCTTGCAGTTCCCGAGGAGGCCTGTCCCGAAGGTGAGTGCTTCCCACTGGATTCGGCAGCGCTTTCGGAACTCCTCTCTGCTCCAGGTGCCTTCGATGTACTCTCTTACGCAGAGAACTTCGAACGGTTGAGGGTCGAGACATCCACTGTTTATGATAACCAAGGACAGTTCGCTGAGGTCCACTGGAGTGTCGCCAAGGATGATACGGCAAACCTGAGATCGATAGCGATGAGATTCACCGTCGGCGCCTCAAGTATGGATAGCGAAGTCATCGAGGGACAATATACTACCAACATCAGGGTTGGTGGAGACTGGTACGAGGGTCGCGATGCCGTTCCTCAGTACGCCGACCCGTTCACAGAACTCGCCCAACTTGCCAATGAACAGCCCGAAGGGATGTGGCCACCGTTTGGCTTCGATGTTGCCTCGGTAGCCGAACTCGACTGGACGATTTCAGGGGACTTTCTCTCACTTCAACAAATCGCCACAACCAGCAACGATACACACACTATCATCCTCGAACTGATGGGCACTCCTCCAATGATTACGGGGATAGAGGCCTACTCGGGCGACGAGGAGCAGTTCACGCTCAGGGTCGTGACCGGCGATGACGTGGTTATATCGCTGCAGGAGGATCTCCCCCGCACGCCAGTGGAGTTCAGTCTGGATGCAGAACCAATCCAAGTGGGTGATATCACAGTCTGGTCCGCCCCCGTTCCTTCGGGGATGGATTCTGATATCGAGCCGTCTGAACTGGAGTTCCATGGCATCTCGGAAGAAGGAGGGGATGCGGCCTCGGTAGCTATGATGCGATTGGATCAAGGCACTTCCAACATCACATTGGATGACGGCACATGGTGGGAGTTCACCTGGATTGACTACCTCTCACGAGGATATTTCTCCCACAGTGACTTGTATCACATTAGTACCAACGCGACAGGCCAACTTAGCGTAGCGCTCTATGATTCATGGGCCCAACAGTGGACTGGAGGTCCGCTGCAGGACGAATGACTCTCGGGCCCGATGAGTATCTTCAAACGCCTAATCGGAAACGCTCGGGCATGACTGAGAGCAGCCATCCTCTGATGCGACTGCTCTCGCATCTCAGGCACTACAGGAGCATGGTGCTGCTGGCCTCCTTGTGTTCAGTCCTCAACAAGGTCTGGGACCTAGCTCCGCCCGTTTTGATTGGCATGGCCATCGACGTCGTTGCCACCCGTGAGGACTCGTTCCTCGCCCAGATGGGGTATCCAGATGTCTATGACCAGCTGTACATACTCACAGGTTTCACCGTGGTCATCTGGGTGCTGGAGTCGATGTTCCAGTACTTTTACGCCGTTTTGTGGCGCAATCTGGCGCAGACTGCGCAACATGAGTTGCGAATGTCAGCTTATACTCACATCCAAGACCTCGAGATGCAGTGGTATTCTGAGCAGTCTACGGGTGGTCTGATGGCCATAATGAACGACGACGTCAATCAGTTGGAGCGCTTTCTAGATCAGGGTGCGACCGACCTGCTTCATGTGGCTACCACTATCATTGTGGTCGGCGCGATTATGATATCGGTAGCACCCGAGGTCGCACTCCTAGCCATCCTTCCCGTACCAATCATAGTCACGGGCTCGTTCATCTACCAGCGAAAGATAGGCGTGCGTTACACCAAGGTGCGCGGCAAGGTGGCAGATCTGAATGCGTTGCTGAACAACAACCTCCATGGCATCACGACAATCAAGTCATTCACCGCAGAGGATCGCGAGGTCGAGAGGGTGAGTGCAGCCTCGACCTCATACAGGGACGCCAACAAGGAAGCAATCCGCCTGTCTGCATCCTTCGTGCCGATAATCCGCATGGCCATACTATTCGCCTTCACTGCGAACATGCTGGTAGGCGGCTGGTTCGCTCTGGACGGGCGTATCGGCCTCGGTGCGTACTCTGTCATCGTCTTCATCACCCAACGCCTTCTGTGGCCGCTGACTAGGCTCGGCGAGACCTTCGACCTATACCAGCGGGCCATGGCCTCGACCTCCCGCGTACTGGACCTCCTAGACACTGAGATTGGGATAGTAGAGGGGGAAACCCGACTCGACTCGACCCGCGGCGAAATAGAGTTCAGCGATGTTGGATTCTCCTACCCGAATCGCGAAGTAGTTCTGAACGACATCGACTTGACGGTGCCCGCTGGCAAGACGGTCGGATTGGTCGGCTCGACGGGCTCGGGTAAGACCACTCTAGTACGCCTACTACTGAGGTTCCACGATCCTGACTCCGGCATAGTGACGCTCGATGGCCACGATGTCAGGGAGTTGACTCTGGAATCTCTCAGAGGCTCCATAGCTCTAGTAAGCCAGACCACCACGTTATTCCCTGGCTCGGTTCGAGAGAATGTGCGCTACGGTGACCCGGATGCTGATGAGCAAGCGGTCATCGAGGCAGCCCGCATAGCAGAGGCGCTGAGTTTCATCGAAGATTTGCCAGATGGCTGGGACACCGACATCGGCGAGGGTGGTCACAGGCTCTCAGGCGGCCAGCGCCAGAGGATAGCTATCGCCCGAGCAGTCCTCAAGGATGCACCGGTACTGGTGCTTGATGAGGCGACGAGTAACGTCGACAACGAGACTGAGGCAGCCCTCAAGCGTTCCATCGAGAGAATATCGGTGGGTCGCACCACACTAATCATCGCCCACCGCCTGTCCACGGTGCGCAACGCGGATGTAATCGCCGTCATCGGTGAGGGCGTAATCTCTGAGACAGGGACACACGAGGAATTGCTGGAAAGCAACGGCCTCTACTCACGACTATGGGCCGTTCAGACTGGTGAGGTATCTGCATGAGCGAGGATAGGGGTCTGCCAAAGCTCACGGAACTCGCCAAGACAATCGGATTCGAGATTACCGAATTCAATGAAGGCTCGTGCGTTGTCGAGTGTACGATTCGCGAGGATCATCTGAACATGGGAGGTGTGGCCCATGGAGGCATACACGCCACCCTGCTAGACTCTGCGATGGGAGGCACTCTAGTCTCCACTTTGGCAAAGGAGGAATGGTGCGCCACTGCACAGATAGACATTTCTTATCTCAACGCAGTGGGGACAGGAACTCATCTGATAGCCACGGGGGAAGTCATTCGCAGAGGCAGGAACCTAGCCCATATGGAAGGCCGGTTGACTGCTGAAGATGGGACTTTAGTGGCCACTGCGAAGGGAATCTGGGCTATTTGGGTTGTACGCCCTAGTTCGGAAAGAGAGTGAGTGGCCGGGAACAGGTTAATTTCCTCCTTGCGTCTCCGATTACTGATGGCAAGGTCCAACTCCCCACTCTTCTTCTTGGCGGGCTTCACACAGTTGTACGTAGGGTCGGCTCTAGGAGATGATGCAACTCTCGCACTGCTCGGAACAATTCTAGAGATAACAGGAGGGAGTTCGGTACTGGTTGGCTTATATCTGCTGATTTTCGTTGCTAGGCATCACAAGGAGTTCTCAGAGTCATACAACAAGATCGAGAACTCTGTGATGTCTAGGGAGAATACCGGAGCCCTCCATCGCGTGGATCCGAAGCCAGCTTCTACAAAACTCATCAATGTCATCATACCAAGCATTCTCTCATTCATAGCAGCATGGGCATGGCTAGCCAACTAGTAGGTGAGGCATGGATAAGCCCAAGCAGGGCCTCGACGAGATGGTCGACCGTGTTCTCAACAATCCAGCATACGATATGCTTGGAGGGTATCACATGTTCCTCCGCAGAGTTACCATCCCAATCCTTCTCATTCTAATCTTCATGATTGTATACGATTTTCTCCTGGGATATCTTTCAAGTGACCTCACACTGATACTGAGTGCCTTGGTAACTGGTCTTTCAGTTGGGCCAATTTTTGGCCTTGAGACGTATTTCGCTATGCGCCGACAGGGTAAGTGACCACTCACTGACCTTTCCCACATGCCGCCGAATGGGTAAAGGGGGGAAGCCTCCCCTTTCACGACAATGGGATTGCTTGATTCGTTCGATATATTTGAATTTCTAGGTTTTGGAGAAGCCACTGGACTCGAGTTACTGTTCGCCGCCTCAGCCTTGGTTGGAGGTATTTTGTTTGTACTGTGGTTCGCCCTGATGATGATTGGTGGTGTGGCTGCGGACATATTCGAAGGACTCCTTGGGATGGAAGGGGTCGGCGATCTCGGAGCCGATGCCTCGTTCAAGGCGCTGACTTTTCAGGGCCTCATGGCCTTCTTGATGTTTTTCGGCCTCGCTGGGCTGTATACTCTGAAGTCCACCGAGACTTCGACGATTGCCATCGCAGTAGGAGGAGGTGCTGGTTTCGCATCCATGTATTTCACCGGCAAACTGTTCCAGTTGTTCATCACCCTACAATCAGACGGGACAGTAGAGATAACAGAGGCTATTGGGGCCTCTGGAAGCGTGTATCTTCGAATCCCTCCCAACGGCTCCGGACAGGTTCAGGTTAACTACGGCGGCAGTAGGAGGACAAAAAACGCCAGGTCCCATGATGATGCCGAGATTGACAGCGGCGTATTCATTGAAGTAGTCGACACGATAGGCGATGTTCTCGTAGTAAAAAGAAAGTGAGAAGACCCCTAGGAATTGGTTTTCCTAACCGTGCAGGGAAAGCCTTCATGACCTCATGAGCCCTCTTGGGGCTAGAGGCGATGCTGAATGGCTGATTCTGGAGCACTTTTGACAACGATGATATTTGCGACTGTACTGGTACTTGTGGCGGTGACGATATTCTTTGCACAGCGTTACAAGAGGTGTCCGCCTGACAAGGTGATGGTCATCTACGGGAAGACCGACAAGGGCCGCTCGTCGAGGACTATACACGGAGGTGCAGCACTAGTCTGGCCACTAATACAGGACTACGCGTACCTGCCCCTTACTCCAATCACAATCAACATCGACCTGAGGAACGCACTATCCCTTCAGAACATCAGAATCAACGTACCCAGCACTTTCACCATCGGCATCAGCATCGAGGAGCACATCATGCAGAACGCTGCACAGAGACTACTCGGTTTGAAGATGGAAGACATTGAGCAAATGGCTGAGGAAATCATCCTCGGCCAGCTGCGTTTGACTGTCGCCTCAATGACCATCGAGCAGATCAACCAAGACCGCGACAATTTCCTCGCCGGCATCACTCACAACGTGGAGAAGGAGCTTGAGAAGGTCGGTCTGAAACTCATCAACGTCAACATCGTCGACATCACTGACGATTCTGACTACATCGAGAGCATCGGTAAGAAGGCTGCAGCAACTGCGGTTGAGAATGCCCGTGTTGATGTAGCCAACGCCGAGCGCGACGGTGCTATCGGTGCTGCACAGGCTGACAAGACCCGAGAGATTCAGGTCGCTGAGAATATGGCTTCAGCCACTAAGGGACGTAAGGCAGCTGAGGCTGATCAGCGTGTTTACGTCGAGGGCCAAGAGGCTCTGGCAGTCTCCGGTGAGAACATGGCTCAGGCTGAGATAGCCAATGCAAACGCTGACCTCAAAGAGGCGGAAGCCGGTGCTAAGCAGAGGGCTGACGTCGCTACGGCGCAGTCCGAAGCTGCCATCCAGCGTGCTTTTGCTGGTGAGGAAGAAGAGCGTCTGAAGGCAAGTGAGATTGTCCGTGAGAACATCCAGAAGCAGCAGATTGAGATTGCTGCTGAAGCCGAAGCCGAACGCCAGCGACGAGTTGCACGTGGTGAGGCAGATGCTATTCTTGCAGTCTACGAAGCAGAGGCGAAGGGTATCCAACAGGTTCTCGACGCCAAAGCGAAGGGATATCAGAATCTCGTCAACAGCGCTTCTGGTGACCCCAAGGCCGCCGCAACTCTGCTGATGGTCGAGAAGGTGGAGAGTATGGTAGCGGCTCAGGCCGAGGCCATTCGTAACCTGAAGATAGACAAGGTCACCGTCTGGGACGGAGGCAACAACGACGATGGCTCATCTGCCACCAGTAACTTCGTGAGCAGCCTCGTCCAGAGTCTGCCTCCAATCCACGATGTGGCCAAGATGGCTGGAGTCGATCTACCGGACTATCTCGGCACCATATCCGAGGAAGAAGACGGCGAGTGAGCGACTGTCCCTTTGAGACAGTCAGGCTCATGAGGCGGCCTGCTATGGGCATTACATGCGCGACGACGATGTAGTCATCATTGGAGGTGCCCGGACTCCGTTCTGCGAGTGGCTGGGCGGCAAGCGAGGCGACGGAGAAGCAGGAGGCCGACTCGCCTCAGTTTCGACCGAGGAGCTCGGAGCGATTGCCATCCGTGCCGCATTAGAAAGGACAGGTACCGACCCATCCTCCGTCGATCATGTGGTGATGGGTCACGCACTGCAGACCTCTGGCCAAGCCATCTACGGTGCCAGGCACGCTGGGCTCAACGCCGGCATACCCCAGGAGGTTCCGATGCTCACTCTCAACCGCCTGTGCGGCAGTGGCGCGCAGTCTATCGTGACCGGCGCCCAGATGATTATGCTGGGCGAGGCCGACGTAGTGGTGTCTGGCGGTATGGAGAACCTCTCACAGGCCCCCCACGTCCTTCGAGGCATGCGTGAATCGCATAAGCTCGGGAGGCCGCCTCAGGAGGGCTATGTTTTGCCCACAGACATGGAGGACTACTTCTTCACCAACCTCATCGACAACACCTGCGACTCGTTCATGGCGCAGACCAGTGACGAACTGTGTCACCGTGTCGGTGTGGTTCGCGAGCAGGCCGACGAGTTCGCAGCACTCAGCCACGCTAGGGCCGAGAGCAGCGTCGACTCTGGCTTGTTCGAGACCGAGATTATCACAGTAGAGACTCCTGATGGGCCGGTGAGCGCGAGCGACGAGGACCACTTCGTCCGAGGTACCACCATCGAATCGTTGTCCGGGCTACGTCCGCACTTCGGTCCCAAATCCCTCGTCACTGCCGGAAATGCCTCCGGAGTAGTCGACGGGGCGGCTGCTGTAGTACTGAAGTCCTCCAGCAGAGCTGCAGTGGACGGAGACGAACCGCTTGCCCGGGTCGTAAGTTGGGGCATCGTCGGATTAGATCCTGCGATAATGGCATTCGGGCCTGTCCCGAGCAGCAAAAAGGCACTTGAGAGGGCCGGTCTGACTGTTGACGACATAGATCGATGGGAGATCAATGAGGCCTTCGCAGGCCAGACTGTGGCGTGCATGCAGGAGCTCGGTCTGGATGTGGGCAAGGTCAATGTGAATGGAGGGGCGGTCGGCTTGGGGCACCCTCTGGCTGCGACCGGCACCAGGCTAGTGCTGACACTGGCGCACGAACTGAAGCGCAGTGGTGGGCGTTATGGCATAGCCACCGCGTGCATTGGCGGCGGACAGGGAATCGCGGTCATCATTGAGTCAATTTGACCATTTTTCGTTAAATTCCGCCGTAGGAGAGGTTATCCCTCATCGTGCTCGGCAAAGAACATGACCTTCGCGAAGCCTGAGCACATTGTAACCGAACATATCCAAGGAACAGGGCACGCAGGCAGAAAACGCAGTCTAGTGAAAACCTTGACTTGGAGAACCGTTGCGACTACAGACACCATAATAATCGCCAGACTCATTACCGGAAGTTGGACAGTAGGTCTCGGCATAGCCAGTATCGAGGTAGTGACAAAGATGCTACTGTACTACTTGCACGAGCGAGGTTGGGCAGCGTTTGATTGGGGTCTTGAGGACGTCGATGTAGATGAAAAGGCGCTGCAACTTCGCCCTGTTCACTGAACTCCCGTGGCCCTGTTGAGGGGGAAATCCCGGGTAACTTGATTTTCCTGACCACATAGGTTATTTGCTATACGCTCAGGCCTCGGCCGTTAGCATGGGGGGGACTCGCTCTAGTGACTTCGTGAAGGCGTTGTGCTGGAGGGCCATAGCAACCCTGACCGGAACGAAAACTCGTACTGTTGCCCCTAGGCCGATAGACTCGACGGGGTGATTGGGATGGATTCACAAAAACGCACCATCGTCAAGACTCTCCTGTGGAGGTTCATTGCGAGTGGCACAACAGTAGTTGTTGTGTTTACATTATCAGGAAATATTGCATTGGGATTGACGGCTGCGGCAATAGGCATCCCTCTCAAACTGTTCATGTATTACTTCTATGAACGATTATGGATGACGACTATTGAATGGGGGAAGGTCTCAGATGATTTCCCGGAACTTTCAGTCAAGGATGTGTCATCAGGTTCTTCGGGCCGGCCAAGAGGCGCTTTGGCGCAGCGGGCACGCAAACCCTGAACTCCAATGTTCACTCGGGGATGAACCAGTGTTCCTTCTTCGGTGAGAGCGGTCTTTTCATCCACAATGGGCGCCGCTCTCCCCGAGGATGAGTCTCACGTTGCTTAGCCATCTGGTTCCAACGCTTGTAGTACTCGAACGATTTCTCGGTGTCGACCTCGACATCGCCGTACTTCTCATCCGCAGATGGCCTACTCAGCCTTACCTTTTGGAGCCAGCAGTGAGCACCGCTAATAGGGTCTGGCTGCACCGCGTGGGTGATGTTCTGGTGGACACCTCCATCCCTCCACCAGACCCTGTTGGTATCGGGGTCGTCTGATTCCCACGGCCCGACTCCAGAGACGGTCCGCATGCGCTTCTTGCCGTCCCCGATGTCCTCAATCGAGACCTCGTTGCTGAGGAAGCGGTTGCCTTGATCTTGGGCGCGCCTCCATCGTCCGATGTGGTGCGAGCAGCCGACCACTCCTGGCTTGATGCCCTCGGTGACCCATACCTTGTCGACGAACCAGCCAATCTCGGTCTCTATCTTGAGCAGGTCACCTTCTGCTACACCAAGCTTCGCGGCGTCTTTAGGATGTATCCATATCGGGTTGCGATGTCCGATTTCGACTAGCCATTTGGCGTTGGCCGAGCGTGAGTGTATGTGCTGTGGTAGGCGAAAGTTTGGCAGCAGGCAGTACTCGTCTTCGCCTTGCAGGTTGTCAGGGTGGACGTGACTGCGGATGCGATAGTGCGGAATTGCGTGCTCGGGGTAGCCGAACTCGACCATCGTCGGAGAGTACAGTTCCTGCTTGCCACTCGGCGTTGGCCAGCCCTCCTGCTCGTGCTTGGAGTAGGTGGCTTCCTCAATCAAGAAGGCTCCGTGCTTGCGCATGTAACCAAGTGCGTCCAAACCTTCAGCAGCAGCTGCCTCGGGTAGACCGGGTACTCGCTCGAAGGTGTACTGGTAGTACTCGTCGACAGTTATTCGCTCGCCCTCGCGGTACGGACTCATGAAGTGCTCGCGGATGCCCATGGTGCCATCATCGATGCGCCATGATAACTCGTTCCAGAACTCGTCCTCCTCCCAGACCTCTCCAGGGTTGACCTCGCGCGTGAACTCGACCTCGCGACCTTCTCTACGGGCGTACTCACGCAAAACCGGTTGCCTGAAGGCCACCCACTTTCCTGCCGATGTGGCATAGGAATTGATGTCGTGGCGCTCCGAGGCGTGGCCCATGGGCAGCACGTAGTCAGCGAAGAATGCCGTCTCATTCCACGTCGGAGTGAGTGCCACGTGGCAACCGACGGACTCCTCGTCCTCCAGCATCCCAATCCACGAGAAGCCATCTGGGTAGGTCCATACTGGATTGAAGACGCGGGTGAAGTAGACGTCCATAGTGCCGCGGCCGTCCTTCACCAGATGTGGGAGGATGTGACTCATCTCGTAGTGCGACAGCGTGTACTCAAGCGGGAAGTGCAATTCGTTCCAGCCATCCGGAGCAGGAGGTTCGTCGAACAACTCCGGGCTGAATTTTGACCATGAGTTGGGCGATGTACCTCCTTCGGTGCCAACGCTACCGGTTAGAACATTGAGCAGGTGTAGCGTTCGCGCCACCTGCCAGCCTCCGAGATTGCCTATTGCCGCTGAGCGCCAGACGTGCGTTGACAGGCGACTGCCGGCGTTGGCCACAGCCTCGCCGGCCTCAATGACCTGCTCAACCGGGATGCGGCACTCTGCAGCGGCAAATTCGGGAGTGTACTCGGCGTATTCCTCGAGCAACAACTCGATGAAACGCTCGAAGGTGGATGGTTCATCAGGGTAGTCTGCCTCAAGCCAGTCCTCCCAGTTGACCCAGTTCTCGACAAAGTCACGATCATACAGGTCGCGCTCGAGTATCATCTTAGCCCAGGCTAGGAAGAGAGCTGACTCTGATCCCGGCCAGGTTGGTAGCCAATGGTCGGCCATAGATGCGGTGTTGGATAGTCGAGGATCGATAACGATGAGTTTAGCACCGTCCATCATCCCCTCGAGAATTCTCTGAGCGTGCGGATTGAAGTAGTGCCCTGTCTCAAGATGAGAGGAGGTCAGCAGGATGACCTTGGCGTTGGAGTGATCCGGAGATGGTCTGTCGTGCTTGTGCCACAGACTGTATCCGGTACGGGCACCCGCAGAGCAGATGTTGGTGTGACTGTTGTGACCATCGACGCCCCAAGCCTTCAGCACCCTCTCGACGTAGCCCTCATTCCCTGGCCTACCGACGTGATAGACGACGCGGTCCTTGGCCTCAGTCTTCAACGAAGTCCGAATCTTCGCAGCAATCTCGTCGAGTGCCTGGTCCCAGTAGATTCTCTCCCAACCGCCTTCGCCACGTTTGCCAACTCTCTTCATAGGGTACAGAATCCGCTCAGTATCGTTGATCTGATTGATTGTAGCCGGACCCTTGGCGCAGTTCCTGCCACGGCTTCCGGGGTGGTGCGGGTTACCCTCGAATTTGGCGACCTGCCCCGATTCCTTGTCGACGTAGGCCAGCATCCCGCAAGCCGACTCGCAGTTGAAGCAGGTGGTTGGCACTAGGGAGTAGCGTCGCTCGACGCGCTTGGGCCACTCGTTTGCGTCGAGTTCGATGTGATCGTGCCAGTTCTCGGGGTCAGGGTACTTGCGGAGGTCGACCGACTCTGAGGATGAGTGCTCACGATCGAGGTTAGGGATGATTCGCAGTTTCTGCGCGATGTCCTCGATAAGTGTCTTTTTCATACGTTTCACCTCAGTGCAGGGTCTCTAGTTGCGGCTTGATGACGGTACTGTGGGCATGGCTGGAGACTGCGGCTAGCATCACAGCGGCGGTGATAATAGCGAGGACGCCAAATGAGGTCAGGAGAATGAGTCCAGCGGCACCGGCAATGAGCATCTCGACCAGCATCTTTGCTGTAAGGAACCTGTCTTCGGACCACGAGCGTCCGCGCGCTTGCCCAAACAGCCAAGCTGTGTAGACTCCGGTCAGGACAGCTAGGGGAACTCCTGCGTATGCGAGGTACTCGAGATAGACGCGGTCCATGTCGAAGAACAGAACTGCGCCACTGCAGGCCAGAATTCCCCCAAATCCTGCGAGGATGTAGGCCCCCTTGACCAGCCAGGAGTCCCAGTTCGGACGCAGCATGACGTAGAGGAAACGCTCAGGACGGTCGAGGTCCATGACGAGGAGAACTCCTGTGATTCCTAGGAAGGCGGTGCAGCCGATGACCAACTGCCACCACATACCGTCGGTCATCTCTAGCATGCCCGCGAACATCATCACCATCGCTACGAGATAGGTTCCCGCTGCGATGGCCTTGGTCATGACGTAGGCAGAGACCTCCCACCCCCACAGCACCCCCTTGGACGGTTGGTCGTACGAGCGCTTGGGCTTGCCAGCATCTTCCTCCAGCTTGGACATTACGTCACGTATTATGGCCTGGTCCCGAGGAGCCGCTGCTCGAGCCTTCTTCTCTAGGGCCAGTTGGATGATCATCGACTGGGTGTTTGCAGCCCCGGCCCGCTTGTCGGCGTACTTGGCGAAGTGACCCACTCCGGCCGCTTGGTCCGTCCACAGGTACTCACCGGAACGCTCGGTGGCGTGAGGATCTAGGCTCTCCTCACTGGTCTCAACATAGAACACGTTTGGCTTGGCACCGGACTCAGGTTTGCGCACAGTGGTCTCGTGCTCGGTGAGGTAGCCGGAGATCGATGAGTTAGGGTCATCGAGGTCGCCGGAAATAATGGCCTCGACCGGGCAGACGATGACGCATGACGGCTCGTAGGAGTGCTCGACGCGGTGGGCGCAGTAGTTGCACTTCGCCGCCGTCCCCTTGTTTGGGTCGATGTACAGGGCATCATACGGACAGGCCTGCATGCAAGACTTACAGCCGATGCAGCGCTCGTCGTCGAAGTCCACTATCCCATCCTCGCGAGTGAACAGCGCGGTAGTAGGGCAGATAGTGGTACACGGTGAGTCCTCACAGTGGTTGCAGCGGTGGACACTGAACTCTCTGGTGACATCAGGGTAGGTGCCCTTCTCGATGTACTTGACGTGAGTCCGATTCACTCCGATGGGAACGTCGTGCTCGGACTTGCAGGCAACGGTGCAGGCATGGCAGCCGATGCACTTCCTGTTGTCTATTACGAAGCCGTAGTTGACCATAATCCGCCCTCTATGAGGGCGGACACTCCATCCCGGCAAATGAGCCTTCCCAGCCTCGTCACAGTATGATGCCCGCGATTCCCGCGGCTGCAATCCAAGTTCCCGCTACCGATCCTATGTTTCCTCCTATAGTCACTAGTAGCACCTTTCCGACACGATTTCTCCACAACAAGGAGTACTTGTTCATCGACAGGAAGTCGCTAGCATCCTTTCCCGTAGGGGGGTCTACCTTCAGTTGGGTGTATCCAGCTACCCAACCTGCCGCCACAGTCGGATTGAGCGATGTGAGAGGAGATGCCAGAGCGCCCACCAGAATAGAGAGTGGATGCCCTCTGGCCAATAACACGCCAAGCCCTGTTAGACTCGCGTTTATGGCCAACCAAATCTTCCCTGACTCTATTATTTCATCCATCATTCCGTGGTAAGAGAGCCATGCCAGTCCCGAGATGAATAACACGGGTATCCCCCATACCACTGCCTTTGGCCAGAACGACTTCGATGGGACCTCATTCAACTCAGTTAGCCTCGATGCCACCTCCATCGACGGCTCTCCTAACTGGTGCTGCACCCCCCCGAGGTGCCCCGCGCCCACTACTGCGAGGACCTTACCCTTGCCTCTGATTTGCTGTAGCCTACCAGCGAGAAAAGCATCCCTCTCGTCAATCAGGACCGAGCCGGCCGCAGGCGCCACCTCGCGTGCCTCCTCCATCAGGTTGCTCATCATGTCGGAGTCCTCTAGCAGCTCCTCGACAGAAGCATCCTCTTCGTCATCGTCCTGCCACAACAGGGCGTCCAACACTCGAAACTTCTCTCTGAACCCCATCTTTGACCATGCCCTCCTGAGAGTTATCACAACGTCCCTGTCGATCAGCTCCACAGGGATTCCCACCTCATCGGCGGCCTCTATCGCAGCGAGCAGCTCGGCGCCTGGTTTCTCACCCGACGCGATTCCCATCCGACGCTGCTCTGCGGCCAGTGCCGATTGCAGGAGTATCATGTGCGACCTGCCTTCATTGAGAATCTTCAGCAGGTCTTCGTTGTCCAACGCATCTGGCTCTAGCAATGCAGCCTTACGAGACTCGCACAGCTCGATTGCGACTAGATCGGGTTTCCACTCCTCAATCTGCTGGCGAACCAGTTCGACCGAGGCGCTGCTGATGTGAGCTGTTCCGACCAGCCTCAGACTGTCATCGATGTCGACTACGTTCTTCTGAACCTCTCCCATTCAGTCGACCTCCAATGCACTCATCGCCGAGAACAAGTCCGAGTGTTCAGCGACATCATGGACTCTGATGATGTCGACACCGAGATCAATCGCCCTAGCAGCGATACCGAGACTACCGGACAAGCGGTCTGAGGTGTCTTCCCTTCCGAGTAGGTGTTGAAACATTGACTTACGGCTGACACCCCAGAGCAGAGGCATCCGCTCATCAGGCACTACTGAGCGCCCCGCTGAGAGCAGTGCGAGGTTATGCTCCAGCCTCTTTCCGAAGCCGATACCCGGGTCAGCGATTACCACGCTGGGATCCACTCCCTCATCGAACAGACTCGTCGCGGCCTTCTCCAGAGCACCTCTGACCTCAGTGACTACATCACCGTAGGCAGGGTCATCTTGCATGTTCTCCGGAAGGCCCTGCATGTGCATGATGCAGACCGGGCAGCCGCGCTGTGCGATCAAACCAATCATCGCCGGGTCGGAGAGCGCGGAGACGTCGTTGACCATGTCGGCACCGGCGTCGAGTGCGGCACGGGCGACGCTCGCCCTGCGGGTGTCGATGGAGATGCATACGTCCGGAAGGGCCCGCCTCACAGCCTCGACCACGGGAACCGCCCTGTGTTCCTCCTCTTCGGGGTCGATAACGGAGGCGCCGGGACGGGTTGATTCGGCGCCGATATCTATCCAATCCGCACCCTCATCTGCCATCTGGCAGGCCCTGACGACCGCTGACTCGAGCGAATCCACCCTAGAGGCCGCGTGAAACGAGTCCGGAGTGAGGTTCACAACCCCCATAATCCGAGGTATTCCCCCGTTTCGGCGGTTCAGCATAGGTCGCCAGTCAGCCATCTTCGCACACCCATCCAACGCATGCTTTATGATGTGACGGAGGGGCAATCCCACGATGGTATTGGGAGATGACACGCTTGAAGAAGCACCTTCTGCTAACGCGCTCGCTGCTAAAGCAGCGGAAACCAACGACGCACCATCGACCTACAACGTCGAGATGATGGAGTCCATTGTGCAGCGCCTGCGCCCCGAGGATAGGCATCAAATCCGCGATATGATTTCCGATAGAGGGAGGATGTCCGGAGCCCTCGGTATCGCCTGTATCCTATTCTGGTGGGTGGCCGTCCACATGGGCGGCGAATCACTGGATGACTCTGATCTTCCCGCTTCTATGATTGGTGATTTCAATTATTACAGTCTCACCTTGGTTGTACCCGCAATTGCACTCGTCGCCACCATTCTGCTGACCATGGGCAGGGAGAAGGGGCAGTCGCTCACATCCAACGCTGGAGGCGTGCTGGCTGTGCTGGCGTTGTTCCTAGTTCTAGAGCCCCTAGGTAGGATGATTCTATTGGGGGACTTGGATACTCAGGTTGCACTGACGGCCTCAGGGCGACTAGCAATTATTGCCACACTTATCCATCTGGCGACCAAGATGATGGTCGATTCCATACTCCTCGAGTGGGTCAGGGGTTCGATGATGAGTATGGGCATCGATGTCCTGCCTGAGAGGCAGGACTCGGTAATTGAGGGTCATGCTGATGAGGCGCCCCCTCTCGTCTGAGCCCGTGACAGACAGTTCCAGTACCAGGCTCTCCGTGCTCAGACTTGGCCATAGGCGTGAGCGAGACAAGAGAATCACCTCGCATCTCGGACTGACGGCCCGGGCCTTCGGTGCGGACGAGGTGATTTTGTCAGGGGAGGAGGACCCCTCTGCCCTAGAGACATGGAACTCCGTGACCGAGAGGTTCGGCGGTAACTTCGAGTGCCGCTATGAGGCCAAGCCGATGAGATGGCTGCGTCGCTTTTCCAAGAGTGGCACAATAATCCACCTGACGATGTACGGCGAGCCCTGGAGAGAGACAGTCCAGAACATCTCCCGAGATGCCCCTATAGTAGTCGTTGTCGGAGGCACCAAGGTCCCTGGAGAACTGTTCAAGATAGCAGATCACAACGTGTCAATCGGTAACCAACCTCACTCTGAGGTCGCCGCTCTAGCGGTCTTCCTAGAATCCTGGGTGGGCACCCTCGATGAGTCGACTAGGTTTACCGGAGGCGAGATTGAGGTAATCCCCAGTGAGCGCGCGAAGAGGGTTCGGAACAGCACCGATTAGTGAGTCTCCCGGTTTGCTTCTCGCCCGATTCCTTCTCAAGGATTAAGAGGGGCACTCCAGCAGGATTGCTGATGTCGGATACGACACCGTCCCGGGGCTTTGTCCCGGGCGCTGGCGTACCAGGGGTGCTCGACCCTCCTTCCTTCGCTGATGCAGCCGATTCGATTCTTGAATCAGCAGAGCGTCAGCAGGCAAGTGGCGCGGCGGGACTACTGTTGCTCGCCGACGGCACTAGGTACGAAGGTAGGCTGTTCGGATCCGAGGGCATCGCACAGGGAGAGCTGGTATTCACCACTGGGATGTGCGGCTACCAAGAGAGCCTGACTGACCCGTCCTTCGCTGGGCAGGTCTTGACCTTCACGTGGCCACTCTTAGGCAACTATGGAATCCTTCCGGGAACCTCCGAATCCTCGGGTGTGCACCCACGTGGGGTCGTTTGCAAGCAGCTGATGAAGATCCCTGACCACCGAGACTCAGTCGGCAGCGTACATGAGTTCCTCGCCGCTCACGGCGTGCCCGGAATCGAGGGAGTGGACACACGCGCGCTGACGCGCAGGGTCCGCGAGCATGGCACCGTTCTGTGTGTCTTCGGCCCCACGGAATGCGCCACCGAGATGAAGAAGATCCTTACTGAAATGACGCCTCCAGATGCCGACGATCTAGTGGCCTCAGTGACTAGGGATGATGCAGTATTGCTCAACCCAGGAGCGCAGGACGATGATGGAAACCCCCTCCCCCGACTCGCCGCTCTGGACTGCGGCATCAAGCACAACATCCTGCGTGAGTTATGCCGGCGTTTTGAGGTCGTTTGGTGCCCCGCCTCGATGGATTTCGAAACCCTCGTTTCAGAATGGCACCCAGATGCCCTGTTTGCATCCAACGGACCGGGCGACCCCGCTCATCCTGGTGATGCTACCTCAGCGCGAGAATCCCTAGCCGCTGCTGTGCGTGCTGACATGCCAGTGATGGGAATTTGCCTCGGCCATCAGTTGATGGGGTTGGCAGCCGGTCTACGCACCTACAAGCTGCGCTACGGCCACAGGGGTGCAAATCAGCCCGTGGTCGACCTGCAAACCGGCAGAGTATACATCACCAGCCAGAACCACGGCTTCGCGGTAGAGGATCCCAACAAGGGCATGCTCGCCCCGCATCCAAGTGGGGCATGCTCCGAGGTCGGCGAGAATACTCTGGAGGCGGACTTTGAAGTACGTCACATCAACGCCAACGACCGCACTGTCGAAGGCCTCGATCTTGTCGGAAAGCCGGCATTTACCATCCAGTTCCACCCTGAGGCATGCCCCGGTCCTCACGACGCCTCCCCCTTGTTCGACCGCTTCTCCGAGATGGTGGCTGATTACTTGGCAGGTGGTCAGAGGGCCGTAGTCAGAGGGGGTGGCCGCTGATGCCGCGGCGCGAAGACATCAGCAAGGTAGTCATCCTCGGAAGCGGACCGATTCGCATCGGTCAAGCGGCGGAATTCGACTTCTCCGGCTCGCAGGCATGTAGGGCGCTGCGAGCGGAAGGGTACGAAATCGTACTAATCAACTCCAATCCTGCAACCATACAGAACGACCCCGAGATGGCCGACCGCATCTACATTGAGCCATTGCTCCCTGAGGTGGTCAAGCGTATTATGGAGATCGAGAAGCCTGATGCCCTTCTAGCAGGAATGGGTGGGCAGACCGCTCTCAACATTGCTGCAGCACTGGCCCACGACGGCTCTCTCGATGAGTTGGGCGTCGAACTCATCGGCTGCAACCTCACGGCAATAGACGAGGCCGAGGATCGAGATCTGTTCAAGAAAGTGTGCGAGGAGATCGATTTGCCTGTTTGCAAGGCGATAGCTTGTGACTCAATCGAACAGGTCCTCAAGTCCGTCGACCAGCTCGGTGGCTACCCTCTGCTCATCAGGCCGGCATTCACTCTAGGTGGACTCGGTGGAGGCACTGCTTACAACACCGGCGAACTGGTCGAGATAGCGAGTCAAGGCATCCTGCACTCGGCGATAGGGCAGGTGCTCATCGAGGAAAGTATCCTCGGCTGGCAGGAGC
>Ga0315318_10000241_pt1 | contig 21947 bp, 20 predicted proteins | sample M1200m3416metaG_FD_203703 | JGI IMG/M metagenome (GOLD analysis project Ga0315318, IMG submission 203703) | Ammonia-oxidizing marine archaeal communities from Monterey Bay, California, United States - M1 200m 3416 | ecosystem: Environmental > Aquatic > Marine > Coastal | place: USA: California... | reverse complement strand
AATTGCAAATATTGATATTGAAACTGGTTCAGAAAATGGATTTCCTAACCCCGAAACTGCGCCAGAACCTGTTACTGCAATTACTGTTTCTCTTAAAGGAACATATTATGTTTTTGGTTGTGGTGAGTATAAAATCCATAGAAATAATGTTAAATATTTTGAATGTGAAAATGAATTACATTTACTTCAAGAATTCATTTCATTTTGGTCTAAACAAGATATAGACATTGTTACTGGTTGGAATATTAAGTTTTTTGATATACCATATCTTGTGAATAGAATGAATTTATTATTTGATGAACCATTTTATTATGATTTATCGCCTTGGCAGTTTGTGAGTGAGAGAACTGTAATGGGATTTGGGGGTGCAAAACAACAACAAGCATATGAACTTATGGGTGTTGGTACTCTTGATTATTTGGATCTATATCGAAAATTTACTTATAAAAATCAAGAATCATATAGATTAGATCATATTGCTCATGTTGAATTAAATGAACGAAAAATGGATTATTCCGAATATGGTTCATTACATAATCTTTGGAAAGAAGACTATCAGAAATTTATAGAATATAATATAAAAGATGTGGAACTTGTGAATCGATTAGAAGATAAAATGAAACTAATTGAAATGGCTACTGTATTAGCGTATGATGCTAAAGTGAATTATACAGATGTTTATACGCAAGTTAGAATGTGGGACACTTTGATTTATAATGAATTAAGAAATAAAGGTGTACAACTTCCTCCTAAAAAAGATTCAATAAAAGATAGACCCTATATAGGCGCTTATGTGAAAGAACCCACTCCAGGAATGTATGAGTGGGTTGCTAGTTTTGATTTAGATAGTCTATATCCACATTTAATCATGCAATACAATATTTCTCCAGAAACATTACTTGCAGATTTTCCTCAAAAATCATTATCAGTTGAAAAACTTTTAAATCAAGAAATTAGTACTGATTATGCTAAAACTGAAGATATATGTCTAGGAGCTAATGGATTTCATTTTACAAATGAACATCAAGGATTTTTACCAGAAATGATGGAGAGAATGTATGCTGAAAGAAAGAAATTTAAAAATGATATGCTCAAAACAAGACAAGTACTTGAAAATGAAAAAGACGAAAAAGAAAAGTTTCGTTTAATAAAAGAAGTTTCAAGATTGAATAATATGCAGATGGCGAGAAAGATTCAACTCAATTCTGCTTATGGTGCTTTGGGCAATCAATATTTTAGATTTTATGACGAAAGACAAGCAACGGCTATCACAACTGGCGGTCAACTTTCAATTAGATGGGTTCAAAATGATGTTAATCATTATTTGAACAAACTTCTAAAGACAGAAGATAAAGACTATATTATAGCCGCTGATACTGATTCGATTTATATTTGTCTAGATAATTTAGTTAAATCTGTTTTTACTGATACAAGCGATAAAGAAAAAATTATTAAATTTTTAGATAAAGTATGTGAAACAAAAATACAAGATTGTATAAATGATTCATTTAATAGACTGCATGTATATATGAATGCGTTTGAACAAAAAATGAACATGTCTAGAGAAGTTCTTGCAGACAAAGCAGTTTGGACTGGTAAGAAGCATTATATTATGAATGTTCATAATAGTGAGGGAGTGCAATATGCTAAACCCAGATTAAAAGTAATGGGTTTAGAATCAGTTAAATCCTCAACTCCAGCAGTTTGTAGAGACAAATTAAAACAGTCTTTCGATATTCTCATGAATGGATCTGAAGATCAAATGCAGAAATTTATTGAAGAATTTAAAGAATCGTTTCAAACACTTCCTCCAGAAGATATTGCATTTCCAAGATCGGTTAAAGGAATTGACAAATATAGTGATAGTGTGCTATTATATAAGAAAGGTACTCCTATACACGTAAAGGGAACGATTATACACAATAAGTTATTAAAAGAACATAAACTTACAAAGAAATATCAAATCATTCAGGAGGGGGAAAAGATTAAATTTTCTTATCTCAAAGAACCAAATCCTGCAGGGGATACTGTAATTAGTATGGGAACAGTATTGCCTTCAGAATTTGGATTACATCAATATATAAACTATAATATGCAATTTGAAAAGTCTTTTTTAGAACCACTAAAAACTATATTAAACTGTGTTGGGTGGGAACCTGAAAAAAGAAGTACGCTTGAAGATTTTTTTATTTAAGGAGCTATAATGAATTTTTTGAAAGAAATAATTAAGGAGGCGGGTAATGAATATGCTGGATTGGTTTCTGATGGTGTTGAAGCAGGTGATGTCGAATCTTTCATTGATACTGGCAGTTATGCTTTTAATGCTTTACTTAGTGGTTCTATATATGGAGGTTTGGCCTCAAACAAAATTACAGCATTCGCTGGAGAAAGTGCAACTGGGAAGACATTCTTTGTACTCGGTATTGTCAAACAATTTTTGGAAGACAATCCTACTGGTGGCGTTCTTTACTTTGAGTCTGAATCTGCTATAACTAAACAGATGATTGAGCAACGAGAAATAGACACTTCTCGTATGGTTATGTTACCAGTTGCTACAATCCAAGAGTTTGCGTATCAAGTTACAAAGGTTCTTGATAAACATCTTGCTAGTGAAGACAGAGTGCCTTTGATGATATGTCTTGATAGTCTTGGTATGTTATCTACTTCAAAAGAGGTGGGCGATATTGCTGAAGGTAAAGAGACAAAAGATATGACAAGAGCCGCACTTGTAAAAGGAACATTTAGAGTATTAACACTTAAAGCAAGTAAAGCAAAAGTTCCTGTATTAATTACAAATCATACATATAGCCAAATTGGTGTGATGTTTCCTCAACAAATTATGGGTGGTGGTACTGGTCTTTATTATGCTTCAAGCAATATTGTGTTTCTTTCAAAAAGAAAAGAAAAAGAGGGTACTGAAGTAATAGGTAATATCATTCATTGTAAAAATCATAAATCTAGACTAACAGTAGAAAATAGAATGGTTGATGCATTAGTGACTTATAATAAAGGATTAGATCGTTGGCATGGTATGTTAGAACTTGCTGAAGAAGCTGGTATTTTTACTAAAGTGTCAACGAGATTTGAGCTTCCAGATGGCACAAAATTATTCGGTAAGGCGATTATGCAAGATCCTGAAAAACATTTTACTGAAGAAATAATGTTAAAAATCGACAAATATTGTCAGGAGAAATTTCTATATGGAACAACAAAAGACAATGAAGAAGTGGTACAAAATGGTGAAAAATCCTCAGAATGAAGAGGATGATCAATTTGCTTTTTGTATTACTGAAGGAAAATTTACAGATGTAATTTATAAGTATAATCGATTCGGATTAATAGACCCAGAAAAAGATGCCGAAGAGTTGAAATATCGATTTGAATATGATATACTAGAAATACCTGAAGAAATTAGAGGAAAAAAATATACTGATACTGAAGGTATAGAATTTGAAAAATTAATAGGCGATATTTTAATAGAAGTAATTCAAGAAAATATAGATTTAAAGACACATGAAAATGATGAGGATCGAGGACACAATATTGAAGAACCTGATATTCAATGATGAATATACCAGGAAATCTCTACCATATCTAAAAACAGAATATTTTTCAGATCATAATGATAAATTTCTTTTTGAAGAAATAGAAAATTATGTAAATAAATTTAATGTTCTTCCCACCAAAGAAGCACTAATAATAGAAGTCGGAAATAATGCAAAACTTTCTGAAGATCAGTTCGATGGTGTTTCTAAAAAAGTTACAGAATATTTTACCAGTAAAGAAGATACAGAAACCGACTGGTTACTTGAAACTACTGAAAAATTTTGTCAAGACAAAGCAATCTATAATGCAGTACTTGAATCAATTGGTATTATCGATAATCAAAAAGAAACAGAAAAAGACAAAGGAGCTATACCAGAAATTTTATCTGATGCTCTTGCGGTTTGTTTTGATCCTAATATTGGCCATGACTATATTGAAGACTCAGATGAACGATTTGAAAGTTATCATAGGGTTGAAGAAAAAGTAGCTTTTGATTTAGATTATTTCAATAAAATCACTAAAGGGGGTTTATCTAAAAAAACTTTGAATATTACACTTGCTGGTGTAGGTGTAGGAAAATCGTTATTCATGTGTCATCATGCGGCCGCTTCAATATCTCAAGGTTTAAATGTTTTATATATTACTCTTGAAATGGCTGAAGAAAAAATTGCAGAAAGAATTGATGCAAATTTAATGAATATTACGATAGATGATTTACACGATATACCTAAAGATATGTTTGATAGAAAAATAAAAAAAGTTAAAAAATTGACATCGGGTAGATTGATTGTTAAAGAATATCCGCCTGCTTCTGCAAATGTAAATCACTTTAGAAATTTATTGAATGAATTAAAATTAAAAAGAAAATTTATTCCTGATATTATATTTGTAGATTATTTAAATATCATGTCTTCATCTAGATTGAAATATGGTAATACTGTAAATTCGTATAATTATGTTAAATCGATTGCAGAAGAAGTTCGTGGTCTTGCAGTTGAAAATAATCTTCCTATCTGTTCTGCTACACAAACAACTAGATCAGGATTTACAGATACAGATTTTGGTCTTGAAGATACTTCTGAATCGTTTGGATTACCAGCAACCGCAGATTTTATGTTTGCTTTGATTAGTACAGAAGAATTGGAAGAACTTGATCAGATTTTAATTAAACAATTGAAAAATCGTTATAGTGATCCTGGTAAAAATAAGAGGTTTGTAATTGGAATTGATAGAGCAAAAATGAAATTATATGATCTTGAAGAATCTGCTCAAAGTGATCTTGTTACAAGGTCTGCAACAAAGAAAAAGAAGGGATCTTGGACTAAAAAAGATGATGATCCTCCAGTATTTGATGTTGAAATAAACAATAGAAAAAAGAAGAAAAAGAAAGATTTTTCGGAATTTTCCTATTAATTGTCTTGACACTATTCTCCAAATTTGAGATAATAGTAGTGTAATGGTGGAGCTATATATGCTCTTTTTGTTAATCTCAAATAAATGAGGTGATATGTATAAATTTATGATGATAATGTTGATGCTCGTAGTATCAATGTCTTCAAGTTCATTGGCTGTAGGATTACAGTATGGTACCATTTTGACTATTGGTGGCAAAAAAATGATCGTTGTTAGTCAAGAAAATGAAGAAGTAAAATTAAAACCCTACGTTTTTACCAAAGCAGAAAAACCCAAGATTCAGATTCAGGAAGCTGTCGTCAAGATAAAGCCAGAATGGGATAGTAAAACAGTTGTTACAGAAGGCGTAAAAAATGTTCAAGAGTGTCTTAATCCAAGTGGATGTCCTCAAGATACTAAAACGGGTGAATGTCTTGAAGGATGTACTGAACAAAAAGTACATGTTGAAATGACAGAAACAATCGTTGATCCAGAAGTAACAAAACCCGTAGCTAAAGTTGTGTCAGATGTTTTTGATCATGATTTGCTTCTTCATGCATTTTTACGAATTGATGCAGATAGTTTTGGAGGGTTAAGGCGCTCTTATAAAGAGTATTACGGAAAACCCGAGTGGATTTGTGTAATGATAAATGTTATGCATTCTAAACAAACAAAACTAGAGTTATCAAAACTTCTTTATTCCAACCCCAAATTTCTAAAGATTTGTAATACTGAATTTGCACATAATGCAGGAGCAAATCAGTGGACTATTCTTCAAAGAATTCATTCCTTTTAAGCAATCCTCAGTTAGATAATATAATAAATAGTTAATGACTATTTATGTTTATATTAAAGTACTTAGAGGAAAATGCTCGATTTTAAAGATTTTTTACTAGAATCTCAAGGTGCTAACAAGCACCTTGAGCATATAGAAGATGAAGTTTTAAATAGCGGCTTTGAAGGTGTGAAAAAGGCGATCACATATTTAAGTTCATTGGGATCAACTTTAAAGGGTTCTTCTTCTAAAAAAATTAAAATAACAACCAAATGGGATGGGGCTCCAGCAATTGTAGCAGGAACAGATCCCGAAACTGATAAATTTTTTGTAGCAACTAAGCACGGAGCTTTTGCAAAAGAACCCAAATTAAATTTTTCAGATGAAGATATTGAAAATAATCATGAAGGTGGCTTATTAGATATATTAAAAGATTCTCTAAAATATCTTAAAGACATTGGAATGGACGGTGTTTATCAAGGAGATTTATTATTCAGTCGTACAAAACCTAAAACGTTACAGAATATAGATGGTGAATCACACATTGTTTTTACACCAAATACTATAACATATGCGATTAAATTAAGAAGTGAATTAGGAAAAAAGATAAACAGTTCAAATTTAGGTATTGTCTGGCATACAAAATATGAAGGTGAAGTAGTAAATCAGATGAATGCTACATTTGATGTAAATGTTGATAACTTTACACAAACATCAGATGTATGGTTTAAAGATGCTGAATATGAAAAAATGGACGGAATAGCATCTTTTACTCAAGAAGAAACTGAAAAATATTTTAATGTGCTTTCGATGGCAGGTAGGTTATTTAGAACTCTTAATAAAAAACTGTTAGATGGTATAAAAGATGATAAATACTTAAATACACAGATTAAAGCATTTGCTAATTTTAAAATAAGACAAGGTATGCCCATTGGAAATGTTAATAGTCATGTTATTGGTTTGATTAGATATTTACAAAATAAATTAGATAAAGAGGTTGATAAATTAAAGTCGGTAAAAGGTAAAGAAAATAGGCGTAAAAAAAATGAAGTCATTTTAAAATTTTTTACTGAGAACAAACATGCTTTGAAAAATATGTTTCAAATGCAAAATGTTCTTATAGCCGCTAAAATGATAATAATTAAAAAATTACAAGATATACAGCCCATGACAAAAACATTTATACAAACCGATAAAGGTTTTGAAATTACAAATCCAGAAGGATTTGTTGCAGTCACATTAGATGATGGAGCAGTAAAATTAGTAGATAGACTAGAGTTTTCTAGACAAAATTTCTTAGCACCAAAAACATTTGGGAGTAGAGCATAATGGAAGTAGCAGAACAGGGTCTTTTAGACAAATTAGGCGAATCTTATATGAAGATAGCATTGACAGAGGATGTTGATGCACGATTGAAAAGATTAGCAAGAGAAGGTTTAATTAAGAAGGAAGAATATGCATTGTTTCTTAAAACAATGAAAGATTTGGAAGACGAGAAAAAACCAACTCCAAAACAAAGAATCATGATTATAAGGATTTTTGATAAATTGCTTGCTCTCATTATGGGAGATAAAGTTGTATATCAAAAGATATTACAGACTGTTAAAAAAGGCAAAAAAGATAAATCTAAAGTGAAAGAAGAAGCATTTAGATCAACGCACACAATATTTGTTCATGAAGGAATAGAATATTACGTGGATACTGATAAACAAATAATAGAAGTGCCATCTTCATTTGAATAAATAATTCTATGAAGATTTATAAAAATTTTTTAGTAGAAACAAAGCAAGAAAAGACAGCAATCGCAACTTATGGTAGAATGAATCCTCCTACTATAGGTCATGTCAAACTTGCAAAAAAGATTTTATCAGAGGCGAGAAGACATAAAGCAGAACCTTATATTTGTTTGTCTCCTACTCAGAATGCTAAAAAGGATCCGTTAGATCCAGAAAGAAAACTTTATTATGTTGAAAAAACGATAGGTCCACATATTCATATCGATATTAAAGTTTCTCTTTTTGAAGCACTATCTGATTTGTACTCTAAAGGATTTAAAAAACTTGTATTTGTTGTTGGTAGTGATAGATTAAGTAAATTTTCAAAATGGATATCACAATATAATGGAGTAGAGGGAAAGGCTCATGGATTTTATGATTTTACAGACATTGATTTTGTAAGTTCAGGAGACCGTGATCCCGATGCTGAAGGTGCCGCAGGAATGTCTGCATCAAAAATAAGAGAGTTTGCTGTTTCTGGAGATATTGATAGTTTTAATAAAGGAACGAAATTATCTGCTAAAGATACAAAGTCTATGTATAACGAAATTAGGAAGGCTATGAAAATTGAAACCTTAAAAACGGAACATGCTAATTTGAAAGAGGCTCTTCGTCCTGGTACTGAAGTAAAAGTTGCACATCCTGCTAAAGGTAAGGGAATGGTGACAGGAAAAATTGTTCGATATGATAATCAAGGTCCAGGAAGTCCATTTTATGTTGTAGATATAGGAGAACGTATGTCGGAAAAAGTGCCCGCACATAAAATTAAAGAAGGCGCAGAATATCCTGCAACTCCTGCGGCAAAGAAATCACACTTAGCTAAATTAATGAAAAAAGTAAAAGATACACAAGCGAAAAGAGAAAACAAAGCAGGTTATAAAATAATAGACAGAACACCCGATTGGATGTTTTCTAAAGAAGAAGCCCCCCCTGGAAGAGAGCATCAAGTAAAATCATTAAAAAAGAAAGTTGGTACAAAGAAAGCATATGCATTTGCTTGGGCGCAACACAATAAGCATGGATTACCTGAAGAAACTTTAGAAGAAGGTACTAGATTACAAGTAAAAATGGCTTTAGGTGATGCAGGAGTAAAAGGGGAATTTAAAGACGGAAAAGTTAATGTTCATAAAAAACATGTAAAAAAAGCACATAAGGCTTTAAAGGGTAATGTTTATTATAAAGGAAAAACTCCTGATGTTGTGGGAGAAGATATAATTGATGAGGGAAAATTTTCGAATAAAATGATAGACGCCTTGAAAAGTAAATATGAATCATTGAGAGGAAAAAGACTTAGTTTAGGACAAAATGTAGAATTAGAGAAAATAGTAAGACAACTTGCAAAAGATAAAGATGCATTATCACAACTTGTTAAAGCAGATATTCCTTTTATTTCTATGAATGCAAGACTAATTTTAAATAAAGATCATGGTATTCCTCTGAACAAATCTGAAGGAGTGGAAAATCCCTATGCTAATCTGAAAAGAGGGCCGTCTAGAGCAATGATTCATAAAATGTGGGCAAATAAAGCACAACAAAAGAAAAAGAAACTGCTGAAACCCAGTCATCCAGGATATTCTGAAGAAATTATAATTGATGAAATGGGACATATTGTAAATATAAGTGAGGTTAATGCACAATTCGTTATAGAAGAAAATTTAAAAAAGAAAGCAGAACAATCAGGTATTTCGTTTAAAATTTTAGAAAAAGTATATAATCGTGGAATTAGTGCGTGGGAAACGGGTCATAAACCAGGAACTACTTCTCAGCAATGGGCGGATTCAAGAGTTAATTCGTTTTTAACTGGTGGTAAAACTAGATTAATTGCGGATGAAGATTTGTGGACTCAAGTTAATTCTAAGCATAGGGTAAAGGAAGAAATGGATACAGATCATGCATTCAAAAAATGGTTAGCTCTTAGTGAAAAAGAAGGTGAAATAAATGAACTTTCTCCAGAATTACTAACAAGAGCATGGAAGGGAGCAAGTCGAGCGGGGGGCCAAGCACTCAGACAACACCACGCAGATAAATACGATACAGCGGCGGGTAAAGATGTTCTTAAAAGACAGGGTCAGAGTTCTAAATTTTTTAAAGGCGCTGAGAAGAAAGCCGCTATGAACGCAAAAAGACTTAAAATGATGAAAAAAGAAGAAGCAGACCTTGAAGAAGGAGATGTAGTTATAGATACTCCTCAGGGCAGATATGTAAAAAAAGGATCTGTTGCTTCTGCAAAAATTAAAGCAAGAAGATCGTTTAGAGATCAAAAAGACAAAAAAGCAGTAACCAGTAGAATTGCTACACCAATAGAAAGAAAATATCTTCAGCGAAAAGATGAGGAATAAACATGGATTTTAAAACACTTCACGAAGATTGGAAAACTTTAGTACCAGGACCTTTTACAGAGCCCGAACAGGATTCAATATATCAGGAATTTTTGAAAATAAAAGAGCAAGGTGATGTACATCATCATCATTATGCTAAAGGTGATAATCCTGATGATAAAAAGAAACGAGAAAAAGACGCCAAAACAAAAGCAAAAGAAGGCGAAGCAAAAGCAAAGGATGATGGAGAAGCAAAAGCAAATGGTGAAGGTGAAGCAAAAGCAAATGGTGAAGGTGAAGCAAAAGCAAAAGAGGGTGAAGCAAAAGCAAATGGTAATGGTGAAGAAAAGAAGAAATTAGATCCTGTCGGAAAAGAAGATGGAGATATCGATAATGATGGAGATCAGGATAAAGCTGATAAGTATCTAGCGAAAAAAAGAAAAGCAATCGGTAAATCAATTAAATCACAGAAAAAAACAAAAGTTGAAAAACCTATAAAATTATCAGGCGAAAAAGAAAAAGTTCAACTTCATAAAGGCGTTGCAGAAGAAGGTGAAAAGACAAAAAAAGATTGGTATGTTGAATTACTGAAGAAGAAAGAAGCGGGCAGAAGAAAAGCAGATACGCTTAAACATATGAAACGAGGTTGGAAGAAAGAAGAAGTTGAGATTGTCGAATTTCCTCATCATCATAGGGGTGATAAGGAATGGATGAGTGGCAAATCTCCAAAAGTGGAAAAACTTCAAAAAGAATTTCTTGTTGATTTAGATATTGCAAATCTAAGTTGGGGAGATGATGAAGGCTATGGTGATGTCGGAAAGTATTATTGGGATAAGAGAGATGCAACTATTCTTCATGTTGCTAGAAATAAAAGAATCGTGAAAAAGATAGAAGGTTTTGTAAAGAAATACAGGAAAGCAGATACATCAGAAGTAACGGTTGTTGGAGATGTAAGAGAAGAAGTTGAATTAGATGAAGCAGTAAGAGGAAAATTACGTGATCTTTCTCAAGAGTTAGCCGCTTATGCAAAAAAACATAGAAGTAGTGTCGATAAACAATATTTTGAAAAGATTTCACAAATAGCCGCGGCAGGAAAAATGCCTTCTGCTAAAGATATTGATACTGATACAGAACCACGAGATTTTGTTTTAGGCATGATGGCTAAATCTTTTCCTAAAGAAGTAATGAACAATTATAAAGGAGTTTCCCCTGCTCTTGATCATGCTTTAAGAAAAGATCCAATGAAACAAGATAAATCACTTGAACAAAGAAGAAATAAGGGTGGACTTTTTTATGCTCGACATGGTGAAGAAGTCGAACACGAAGAAAACGGAATAGAAGAAGCCGTACTTGTAAATAGAGATTACAAATATGATGGAAAGAAAATTCACATTTCCAGAAAGAATTTTAGTAAAGTTCATAGAGATTTCAAGAACCCCACTAAGGGCAAAGAAATGATGATGACCTATGATAACAAAGTAGGAACAGTTTTAGTTCCTGTTGAATTTACTGAAGAAGTAGAAGAAGCAAGTACTTTTACAGATAAAGTAAGAGATGATAAAAAGAAGAAAAAGAGACACTTTGCTTTTGGTGGAAAAGAGGATGATAAACGTTGGGGTAAAGGTGGATATAGAAGAGGATCGAGAAGCAATGACGAAGAAGTAGAGTCTGGAAAAGGTCGGGAAGTAAATGAACTTACTTCAAAATTGTTGGTAAGAGCATGGCAGAAATCAAAAGTCAAAGCAGATGATGCTATTAAGAAAAGAGTAAGAGGTGATCATTCCATTTATAAATCTGCTGGAGAAGTTATTAAAAGAAGTAAGCAAGGTTCTAAATTTTACAAAGCCGCTATTGATAAAAGAATGAAAGAAAAGAAAGAAGGAGTCGAAGAAGAATCTGAGTGGGCGAAATCAAAACGTAGTGATAAAGAGATGGAAGATAAGTATGAAAAAATACATCAAGAACGAGATAAACGTTATAAGGCCCAACGAAAAAAACAAGAAAAAAAAGAAGGAGTCGAATTTGATTCAAAAGGAAAAATCAAATCTCTCGGATTTTCATTTTCTGACAAAGTTAAAAAATACAATAAAAAAATGCAAAAGTCAAAAGATGAAATGAAAAAATATAAAAAAGAAGAAACTGATGTGGATGAAATGAGTGCAATACAAAAAACCTCACTTAATATTCATAATCAAAGAGTTAAATTAGGTATTGTCAAACCCGGTACTAAAAAGACCAAGAAGAAAGAAAGTGGAGTACAGAAGGCGGCTAGACATGCAGGAATGTCTAGTGCAGAACGAGCTTATCTATACAATGACACTACTGTTGATGAAATGTCTAAAAAATTGCTTTATAGAGCCGCCGCTAAAGCAGAAGTACAAGGAAGAGAACCTGAACGACCAGGCTCAGACACAGGTTTTGGTAAGAGAGATCCTAATATTAGACGGAAACGAAGGGCTCAAGCTGTAAAATTTGTTAAAGGAATATCTAAAGCATCAGAAGAAGTGAATACGGGAAATAATAGGTTAAAGTCACTTGAAAAAGAAATTGATAAACTTCATGGAAGAACAAAACAGGCGAAATATCTTAAAGGAAAAGATCGTGATCAAATGCGTGATTTATCAAGAAAAAGAGATGAACTTTTGAAATCACGTTCTATTCAAGGACAATTTGAAGAAACTGAGATTGAAGAAGGAAGAACAGTAGGATCTTCCGGATATGATTTATATCACAAAACTTTTTCAGATGCAATGCAACATGCATATGATCATGCAAAGAGAAAAGGTATTACTGTAGATCCGAGTGAGATCGATAGTAAAGTTGCAACTGGACCAAAGAAACCATCAAGTAATAAGACAAATCGTTACATCTTAGGAACAGATAAGAGACAAAAAGTTCATATACAAGTTGCAAATCTAGATAACAAGAGATATGAATTGAACATGTATATTGAAGAGGTTCAAACTGAAGAAGATATTAAGTCAAGAATTTCTAATAGTCCATTAGTAAATAAACTTTATTTAATGAATCAAGCAAAGGCTATTGCAAAAGAAAGAGAAGGTCCCGATAAGGAACATAAAATTTCTGCTTGGGAAGATTTAGCTAAAAAAATGGGATTCAGCAGACGAGATTATGAAGAATTTGGTGACAATCAAGGTATGTATGAATCTATTATACCACAAGAAAAGGGAGATATGGCTACTAAAACAAGACTAAAACTCGAAAAAGTTCTGGGAAATAGAAAAAAAATCGTAGAACCAAAAGAGAGTGAAAGAGCAGGGGAATGGGGGACTGATAAGTTGTCTGACAATTATAAAGAAGCCACTCCTGGTCAAGGTGATGTAAAAGAAGGAAATATCATTGTTAATGACAGAGATCCTTATAGAGTTTTCGAACATATGGTGCATTATGTAATGGGTACTTCTATTAAAAATATAGAAGATTACACATTTTATAGAATTGACGAAACGCCCCACAACTTGAGATTAGAAAATAAAGAAGGAGCAATTGCGACAATCACTTTAGCTGATGTTCAATCGTTTTATGATGATCAAGATATGAATATGGAAGAATTTGTTGAAATGATATCAGGATTTGGGGTTAAAGAGTTGACAGAAAAAGGAAATAGCATTATAGGAGACGAAGGTGTCCCCGCTATTGGAAAAGATAAAACGGGTCAGGGCATTTATACTACTGATCCACCTAAAACTTTTGAAAATATAGATATATATTCAAAATACATTCAATCAAGTGAGGAACGGCAAAAAAAAGGTTTTGTTGTTAACTAAATAATAAGAATAAACAATTTTACTTAGGAGAATAATATGGCTTTATGGGGAACGGCTCATGCGGCGGATGATAACAAACCCAAGTTTTTGCCTGCAGATGAGAATTCAAAGTATAACAGAGCAGAATGTTATGCAACTAATGCTGGATGGGTAATAGATGGTGCGGCCACAGGAAATGGTAATACCGCCGCAGATCCAGAAATTTTAGTAGCAATCGGTGGATTAGCTGGTGTTTCGGCGGCCACTGGTCTTAAAACTGCAACTATTACATCATTTAGATTTAATTTCAGTACAGGTGCTACTACAGACGGAACAGCACATGCCTCAGGTATTGTTTCTGTTCAGATTACATGGGATGAGGCTATAACAGTTACAGGAAGTCCAACTGTTATAATTGCTAATGATCAACAAACTGATCATACTTGTGTTTATGCTTCAGGTACAGGAACAAACAGATTGGTATTTACACAGGCGTCTGGATCAACAATGGCCGCAGATGATGTTCTAACAATCGGTGGTTCAAATGACATTGCTCTTGCTGGTGGCACACTTAAAGATCAAGGTGCTACACCCGCTAATGCATTAAGAGATATGGGGAATGTGACAGCAGTTACACATACTGTAACAGCATAATTTAATAATTTATAATTTGAAAAAAGGTTGTTATGTTTAAAAATGAAAATATCAATAGCAAGGTTCCTGATCTTGTGATTGATGATGATAAAGAAGAAGAAGAGACTCCTTTTGTAGGAAGTATACGTACAACGGAGTCTCATACTTCTATTATCGAAAAGAAGATGATTGAAATTGAAGAAATGTTCGAAGAACAGCAAGAAGAATTAAATATACTTGCAATAAAACAGCAAGAACTAAATAATAACGTAGAGGCTGTGAAATACGAATTAAGCGGATTACATGGCGCTAAAGTAGTTTTACAACAATTAATTGAAGAAGCAAAAGATAGTCAATAAGAGTCTTGGCTGAGTCCCAGCAACTTCACGCTATTTTTAAGGAGTTAAATCAATGGCTGATAAAAAAATGACGGATCTGACTGATCTTTCTACTGCAGTAGCATCCGATGATATTGTACATATAGTAGATGATCCAGAAAATAGTCCCGTAAACAAAAAGGTTAATGTTTTTAATCTTTTCGGAAATTTAAATCATTCTACTAATTCAGGCGATGCCACTGGTAGATCACTTGTTTCCACAACTGTTTCAACTCAGGTGGGTACAACTGCAGGTGATATTAGTGCATTTAATGCACAAACAACGCATGATCATAGAACAGGTGATGCTAATTCAGTAGTTAATATCTATGGAGCTAAAATAGATGCGAATCTTTCTGGTTCTAATTCAGTTGTTACGACAATAGGAGCTGGAGCAAAAATTTCACTTAACATGACAAATGACCTGGTTGCCGCAAATGTAAATACTTCATATACTGAAGGTACTGCAAGAGCATATGGTTTAATGATTGATGTTAATGATAGTGCGAAAGCAACATCTGCAAGAGCCACAAAACCAGATGCTTTTATTAGTATGAGAGATCAAGGAGGAATGGCTACTCCTTATGCCATAAACAAACCTGGAGCCCAGGCAGTTCACTATTTTGTTGAACTTGGATCGTCTGAAGGCACAGCTTCAGGAAATACAGATGGATATATCGCCGCCGCGGTAGCCGCTAATACAACTGCAAGAGATTCAAACCTTATAATGTTTGCAACGTCTACTATAGATATGACATCAAATGCAAGATTACGAATGAAAGTAAATGGAACTGAGTATTGGTTGTTAGCAACTGCTAATGGACACCTTAGCTAAGAAAAGGTAAAATAAATGGCAGATAAACGCATTTCGGGTCTGCCTGCAATATCATCTGCGGCCAGAGAAGATTTATTATTGGTCGTAGATGATCCAGCGGGGAATCCTTCAAATAAAAAAGTAACATTAACGCAATTTTTTTCGAATGTCGAACCCGAAATAGTGTTTGCTAATACTAAAACATTAGGTAGTTCAACTAATGCTTCTGTTATTTTTAAAGGTGGTGTTGCAATTAATGATAGTGTCAAAATTGATACAAATTTAACAGTAAATGCTGATGCGGTTATAAATGTTGTTTCAATTAATACTATAACTTCTAATATAGTTTCTGGAACAAATGCTACTTATGATTTAGGCAATACAACTGTAGGTTGGAAAAATGCATATGTAGGAACAATTTCTGGTGATACTATTTCCAATCTATTAATCTCCGCTAATACTAATGCCTCGGCAAATGTTACATTTACGGGTGCTTTAGTTCATACAAAAAGTAATTCCACAATAGCAGGAACGAATACAGATATCACATCAAATGCTACATTTACAGGAGCAAATGTAGTTATTAGTGGTACAAATACTCACATCATATCAAATTCCACAATTGCAGGAACAAATACAGATATTACATCAAATGCAACCTTTACTGGAGCAAATATAGTTGTTTCTGGAACAAATGCATATATCACATCGAATTCTACAATAGCAGGAACAAATACAGATATTACATCCAATACACTTTTTCTTCCCGATCTAGTTCGTTTTATGGGTGATAATGTTCAGTTTACTACCAACATTTCAATGCAATCGACAGATATAACGATTACATCAAATATTTCGATGAGTGGTACAAATGTTTATGTTATGGGATCGAATACATTTATTTCTTCAAATACAATATTAAAAGGAACGAATACAGTTATTACATCTAATGTTTCTATGTTAGACTGTAATGTACGAATTGCTTCAGTAATAGATTCTACTACTAATACAACTGGTGCTTTGACAGTAGCAGGTGGCGTAGGTATTCTTAAAAGTGCAACAATTGGTGAAAATTTAATGGTTCACGGAGATATACATGCGGATGGAAATATTACTGCTGAAGGCGGAACACTTACTTTTGGTGATGCTGATACAGATACGGTTGTTTTTGAAGCAGATGTTGGTTCTGATCTTATTCCAAATGTAGATTCGACTTTTGATTTAGGAAATACTACACATCGATTTGCAAATGCTTATATCGATGACATTGTAGTAACAGGAAATGTTGATATTGCTGGTGCAGTAGCGGCAACAGGAAATGTAAGTGCCGCTTTTGGTACATTTTCAGACAATGTTTCAATTGGAACAGATAAATCATTAACATTTAGAGATGCGACTTTAGAGGTCAATTCTCCTGTAGATGGAGAGTTAGAACTTGCTTCTGATGATCTTATCACACTTACTGCAACTGCAAATGTAGAAATAGATTCAGCAATTTTTAATGTTGCATCTAATTCAATTATTGCAGGCACAAATACGGTTATTAATTCAAATGTTACAATATCTGGTGCAAATACAGTTATTGCTAGTGCAAATGTAAATCTTACTGGCGCTGGAGCAACTATAGACGGTACATTAATGAATGTTAAATCTAATGTTGTTATGTCAGGAATTACAACGCTTGGTGTAGATGGTTCAGGAAAAAACTTTACATTATTTTCTAGTACTAGTGGTAATAAAATTCATTTAAAAGCAGATTCAGATCAATTTATTTCAAATACACAAATTGAGAGTAGTGAAAAAATTCGAACGGATGGTAATGTTTTTGTAACAAAAGATAGTTCGCTTGTATTTGGTAGTCAATTTAAAATTATGGATACCGCAAGTACAACTGGATTTCTTCTACAAGAAGATGCTACAGCTCCAGGAAGTGGAACTGAAGGCGGAAGAGTTGATTTAGAAACAAGCTATTCATTAACTCATAATTCAACTGCTGGATTTATTTTTAATGATAATTTAAGAGCCGATAAATCAATTGCTCTTTTTGGTGCATCTATTACTTCTGCTGAAGTAGGAGATGCCGCAGGTGTTCTTGCAGTAAAAAATGGAACTGCACCAACTGCTCAAGGAGCAGATCAAGCATATTTGTATGCAAAGGATGATGCTGGAGAATCGCACATATATACAATGGATGAGGGGGGAAATGAAACAAAACTTGGCCCTCACAATGAAAACGATGAATGGGAATTTTATTCTAGGAATGTTAAAACAGGAAAAGTTATGCGTATTAATATGGAACGCATGATTCGAAAATTAGAAGAATTTACAGGAGATACTTTTATAGAAGAAAATTGATAATATTATGAAAAAAACTAGAAAAAAGAAGTTAGTTGAAAATCAAACAGTTTTAGAAAAAGAATATACATCATTTTATGAAGACAACAAAGTAAGGAGTGATAATATTATGCTTGAAAAAATAGAAAATGAGCTTGAAAAATTAAATAATGATAGAGGAATGACAATACAAAAAATAAATCAGTTTGAAGCAGAAATGACAAATTTAAAGACTCATCTTACTATGATTGAAGGAGCTATTCAAACTTGTACTTATTTTTTAACGGGAAAAGAAGAAGTAGACAATGAAGTAGCAGTAAAAAGCTAATTGAAAGAGAGATAGTGTTTGAAGATTTGAATAAAGATAATTTTATCTTATATGCAATGAAATATTATGAAAACCCTCAATGTTTAAGCGAACAAGATTTTCATGATGATTTAAAAATTATAAAGTATTTAAAAAGATTATTAAATAGATATCATTTGGGGGGTGAACTAAAAGAAAGATTGATTTTAAATCATTTAATAACACTAGGAAATGTTTTTCCTATTGAAGTTTTATCAAGAATATTATTCTTGAAAATATCTCAAAAATATTGGAATTATTTAAAAACTTTTTTGATATATTTAGATTACATGCCTGATGAAATATCAAGCATAAATGGTGAAAAGGTTATTAGTAGTAATATAAGAGTAAATTTAGAAATAGCAGACAGATTAAGAAAGATAATACCAGATGGGATTAGCATCAGCCGCAGGTAATATATATTTTGTTTATTCATTTATTAAAAGACTTGCAACTCCTTTTAGCAGTACAAAAGCCTTTGAATTAGGTATTATTGATGAGGATGGAAAAGTTCTTAAAAAAAGAAGACAATTAAAAACTAAAGAAGAAAAAGAAGCATATACATTGTCAGACACATTAGTTTTTAATTTAAAAAAGGTTTTAGGAAAAGTTCCTGGGGGACGTACAAAATTTGCTTCTTTTGCGGCGGCTCTATTTCTAATGAAAGAAGAAAATAAAAACGCAAAATTATATTACGATCAAACATTTTTAGAAAAAGAATATATAGCATTTTTACAAGAATGTAAGTATAACAAAAAAGAAGTAAGTCAACTAATAGAAGAAGTTGAACTTGAAATGTACGAAGAATTAAATGAAGATGGATTAGCCGCAGGCGGTGGTAATGTTGCAGGAATTGGTGTAGAACATCCTACTAAGTCAGGACAAGCAGAACCGGGTATTAGAAAAAAGAAAATAAAAAAAGGAAGTAAATTCGCTGGTTCAGAAGTTTTTATGGTTAAACCAGAAACTTTTATGAGAGCAAGATACGGTAAACGCCGTTATGCTAGATATGAAAATTATGTGGGTAATGATGAAACGGGAGAAGCCATTAGACAATATGGAAGAGCAAATCCAGGCAAACCGATTGTTTTACAAGATGAATTAACAGGATCTATGCTTTATCTTAAATACGGACGTAAATATGCTGGATTTCACAGCTTTTAGAGAACAAGAAGAAACTGCAACTTTTGCAGAAAAACACGATATCAGTTATAGTATTGCAAAAAATGTAATAGATGTATTGGTAGAGAAAAATATAAATAAGAGTGATACTGAAACTATTTCTTCTATTGTTAGAATGTTTAAGTTAAGAGAAGAACCTAAGAGCGAAAAGCAATTACGTACAGAAGAAAAGCAAGGAAATTTGGAATATCTTTTAAATGAATTTAAAAAAGATAAGATGAAAAAACAAAATATTGATGAAAATTTTAAATCAATGTTTAATGTAGGAGTAAAGTAAATATGATAGCAAGAGACACACTTACAATACAAAATCATACAGAAGGCGATGGAACCGCCGCTAGATTAACTAATATTGCGTTTCAGGGATGGTCTGATGGTGAAGATTCTGCTAATGATTATTTTAAAGGATACGGTACAACTACATTTGCTGGATCCGGATTAGATGATCTTACATATGGAGGAGCTTATAATTCAACTACTGTTAGAACTTATCGAGTGAAAATTGATGCCGCCGCCGCAACTGACACGTTTACTTGGTCAGATGATGGGGCCTCCACATGGGAAGCTACGGGTGTTGCAATTATAGGAACTGCTCAAGAATTAAATAATGGTATAACCATTACATTTGCCGCAACAACTGGTCATACATTGAATGAGTATTGGGAAATAACTACAATCATAACAACAACAGCCATGCACAAATTGGGAGAAATAGTTGTTGATCATGAAGGAACTTCTGCTGATGATAAAGGAGAACTGGTTGTAAAAACGAACAGTGGATCAGGAGTGGCAGTAGTTCAAACTTATCATTCCAATGCTGATTCAACTTTTCCTAATAAATGTTACAATTCTGATGGCGCACACGGTTTGATAACCATTAGAGACACTTCAGGAACTATTGTTAATACTTGAAGATGATGGAAAAACTAAATATTTCTACCACTGAATTTATTGCGATGATCATTACTAATATAAACTTCAAAAGGTAAAATGGAACGCAGTAAATTCGAAAAGTACTTCTTAGCTCCAATAATTACTGCCACTATAGCTATAGTGGGTTGGAGTCTTATTAATATTATAGAATTAAAAGAAGAAGTAGCTACAGTAAAAACTGACATAAAACATATAGTAAAAGGAGTTGATCAAAACTCAGAGACTTTAACTAGATTATCTGAAAAAATATCTTTGATCGATTCATTCCCTCCACAGTATGTTTCAAATTCTCTTCAATTAACAAAAAATGTAAAACCTGCTAACTTTGAACAGAGAGATTGGGGATTGAATGAGCCAACTGAATGAAAATGAACAAAAAGTTTATAAATTAGCTGTATCTATAAAAAATAAAAATAAAGTTAAAGACTTATTTCCCATTTATAATTATGCACACAGTTTAAACGTAGATGATGAATCAATTCAAAAAATATTATCATTAGCCTCTTGGTGATTGACTTTCCTAATAAAATCTGATATAATTCTAATAAAACTTTAATTCCTTCGGGCATTATGTCCATTTATATTGATGTAAAATATTTGAATCTCCTATCTAACCGTCTTCTTCTTTATAAACAAAAAAGAGAATATCTTTGGAATTTTAGATGTCCAATCTGCGGTGATTCACAAAAGAAAACAACAAAAGCAAGAGGATATATTCATAGGAAAGAAAATGATCTTTTCTATAAATGTCATAATTGCGGTGTGGGGAAAACTTTTTCAAATTTTTTGAAAGAGTTGGATGTAAGACTACATTCTGAATATATCATGGAGAGATATAAGACTGGTGAGAACAAATTTAGTAATTATAAAGAACCAAAATTCAAATTTGAAACTCCACAATTTAAAAAAATTGTTTTAGAAATTCCGTGTGTGAAAGATTTAGATGATGAACATTTTTGTAAGCAGTATGTCAAATCTAGAAATATTGAACTCAATAAATACAAGTATCTTTATTTTGCTCAAGATTTTAAAAAGTGGGTTGAAAGCCTAAATCTTGATACAAATTATGAATTAATTGAAGATGATCCTAGATTAGTCATACCTTTTTTAGATAAAGATTATAATTTGATTGCCGCTCAAGGAAGATCATTGAGAGGAGGATCTAAATTAAGATATGTGACAATTAAAGTCAAAGAAAATGCGCCAAAAATTTTTGGTTTGAATACATGGGATGAAAATAAGACAACATATATAGTCGAAGGTCCGATTGATTCTTTATTTGTAGAAAATTCTATTGCTATGGCCGGTGCTGATTTATCTGCATATACGAAAATGTTTGAGAATACTGATATAGTATTCATTTATGATAATGAAAAAAGAAATAAAGAAATTATTAACAAAATGGATAGGATTATTGCAGATAACTATAAGATAGTTATTTGGCCTAAACATGTGATACAAAAAGATATTAATGATATGATTTTGAATGACATTGATGTTATGAATATTATTGAAAATAATACATATCAGGGCTTAATTGCAAAAACAAAATTATTAGAATTTAAATTATGATAAGTGAACAACAAGTCCATAAGCATGGTTTTGTGAAATTATTAGAAGTGATGGGCAATGATGAAGAAGTCGAAAATGCCGCTAGAATTAGTTACGGAACTGGCACACGAAAAGTAAGTCAAACAAGCAACTTAATTCGCTATTTAATGCGCCACAAACACACATCACCATTTGAGATGTGTG
>Ga0315318_10000239_pt1 | contig 21998 bp, 18 predicted proteins | sample M1200m3416metaG_FD_203703 | JGI IMG/M metagenome (GOLD analysis project Ga0315318, IMG submission 203703) | Ammonia-oxidizing marine archaeal communities from Monterey Bay, California, United States - M1 200m 3416 | ecosystem: Environmental > Aquatic > Marine > Coastal | place: USA: California... | reverse complement strand
GAGCTAGGGTTATAAATGCCAATTGAGCGCCCTATAGCGCCTTGGCGGCGATGTCGGTGCGGGTGAAGGCGCCCTCGAAATGGATTTTTGAGGCGGCTTTATAGGCGAGATCGCGGGCGGCCTGCAGCCCTTGAGCAAGCGCGGTGACGCCCAGCACGCGGCCGCCGCTGGTGAGCGTTTTGTCACCGTCGAGCTTGGTTCCGGCGTGGAAAACTTTCACGCCAGGCAGGGCGTTGGCGTCGGCGATCCCAGTGATGACTTTGCCTTTTTCGTAGCTGCCGGGGTAACCACCGGAGGCCATCACGACGCAGACAGCTGCTTGCGCCGACCAGCGCAACTCGTGCTCGGCAAGCGTGCCATCGATGCTCGCTTCCAGCAGGTCGACGAGGTCGTTCTCAAGGCGCGTGAGGTAAACCTGCGTCTCGGGGTCGCCGAAGCGGGCGTTAAACTCGAGCACCTTAGGGCCGTTGTCGGTGAGCATGACACCAGGGTAGAGCATGCCGCGAAAATCGATCCTCTCTGCGGCGCAACCGGCGAGCCATGGGGCGAGCACGGCGTCGGCGATCGCGGTGAGTTTTTCGTCGCTCAAGAACGGGACAGGCGAATAAGTGCCCATGCCGCCGGTGTTGAGGCCCTCGTCGCCGTTGAGGGCGCGCTTGTGGTCCTGTGAACTGGGGAAAAGTTTAGCGCATTTACCATCACACAACGCGTGCAGCGACACCTCCATGCCGGTGATCAATTCCTGGATCAACACACTTGAGCCGGCTTCGCCGAAGGTGCGGTCGGTCATGATCTGGTCGATCGCCCTGTCGGCTTCGTCGGTGTTGTTGCAGATGAGCACGCCTTTGCCGAGTGCGAGCCCGTCCGCCTTCACCGCGCACTTGCCTTCGAGCGATGCGGCGAAAGACTTGGCCCCGGACGCGTCGGTGAACGACGCTGACTGCATCGTCGGGATGCCGTTGCGATCCATGAATTGCTGCGAGAATATTTTTGACGACTCAAACTGCGCCGCCTGCTGCGTCGGCCCCCAGGCGCGGAGACCGGCGCTCTGGAACTGATCGACGATACCCATTGCGAGCGGGTTGTCTGGGCCGACGACGGTGAGGTCGACTTGGTTGTCGCGGGCGAATACGAGCAGCGCCGGCAAATCCTCCGCGCCGATGCCAACGCACTCGACCGCCGAGCCGTTGGCCGCGAGCGTCTCGCCGCCGATGCCGCCGTTGCCGGGTGCGCACCACATCTGCGTGGCACGCTGGGACTGTGCCAGTTTACAAACCAGGGCGTGTTCGCGGCCGCCTCCGCCGATTACCAGGATTTTCATCGAGTTCTGCGGCGGCGCATCGTAAATCAGCCTCGGCGGCGGGAAAGCATTTTTCCCGGCGTCCGGCTTGGTTAGGCTCTGGCCGTGGCGGGCAAGCTCCGGAAAATCGTGTCCGGCGGCCAGACCGGTGTCGATCGCGCGGCGCTGGACTGGGCGCTGGCCAGCGGCGTGCCGTGCGGCGGGTGGTGTCCGTCCGGCCGCTGGGCGGAGGATGGGCCGATCGACGCGCGGTATCCGCTATGGGAGACGCCCGACACCAAGCCGGCGTTTCGCACCGAGAGGAATGTCCGCAATAGCGAGGGCACAGTGATCGTGACCTTGACCGCGCGAATGACCAGCGGGACGCTACTGACCTCCAACCTGGCCAAGCACCTGTCGAGGCCGCTGCTGCATTTGGCCAAGGCCGACGGTTGCGCGGCAGAGCAGGCAGAGTTGTTGCGGCGATTCATCGAGCAAAATGAAATCAGCACGTTGAACGTCGCCGGGCCGCGGGAGTCGGAGGAACCGGGAGTGGGGCTGTTCGTCGCCGGGTTGCTGGAGGCTGCGTTTGGCCAACTCAGGTGCCGTACAAAAAGAAATTGAGCCGCTACGGCTTTGCCGTCACTCTCAGCGCGCCTGAAATGCGGAAGGTGAACATAGGATTGGTTGGGTGCGGCACCGTTGGCAGCGGCGTGGTCAATGGCCTGGCCCGCAACGGTGCGCTGATGGGATCACGCCTCGGTGTGCGGCTTTCGCTCGGCGGTGTGGCGGTGCGCAACCCGCGAAAGGCCCGTGCGGCACGCCTGGCAAAGGGTTTGGTCACGAGCGACTGGGAGTCGCTGGTGCGCGATCCGAAGGTCGACGTGGTGATGGAGTTGATGGGGGGCACGACCACGGCGCGCAAAGTGGTGGCGGAGGCTCTCAAGCTAGGCAAGCCGGTCATCACCGCAAACAAGGCGTTAATCTCTGCGCACGGTGAGTCGATCTTCCGGCTGGTCGAGAAGAACGGCGGCAACCTTTACTACGAGGCCTCGGTGGCGGGCGGCATTCCGATAATCAAGTCGCTGCGCGAGGGCCTGAGCGGCAACCGCATCCAGCGGCTGTACGGCATCCTCAACGGCACCTGCAATTATATCCTCACGCAAATGGAGACTGAGGGAAGGGATTTTGAGGACGTACTCAGGGACGCGCAGCAGATGGGTTATGCCGAGGCAGAGCCGTCGCTCGATGTCGATGGATTTGATGCGCAGCACAAGACCGGCATTCTCGCCTCGCTGGCGCATGGGTTCTGGGTCAAGCCGAGTCAGATTTTTGTTGAGGGCATTCGCCATATCACGCCGCTGGACATTCAGTTTGCGCGGCGGTTGGGCTACTGCATCAAGCTGCTCGGCATCGTTAAGAAACTTCGCGGTAAAGTGCAGATCGCCGTTCACCCGGCGCTGGTGCCGGAGACGCATGTACTGGCCAACGTCAGTGATGTGTTCAATGCCATCCTCGTGCGCGGCGACATCGTCGGAGACACGCTGCACTACGGCCAGGGCGCCGGTGCGGATGCCACTGCGAGCGCGGTGCTGAGTGACCTCGCCGACGCGGCGTTGGACTTGAAAAACGGCAGCATGGGCCGTGTGCCGCCGTTCGTGCCGCACGAGCAGGACGGTGCGGTGCTGCCCATGGACAAGGCGGTCAGCCCGTTTTATTTACGGTTGAGCGTGATTGATCGGCCGGGAACGCTGGCCAAGATCGCAGCGATCCTAGGTGAAATGAAGATTGGTATCTGCTCGGTGACACAGCCGGAGGGGCATGTCGGCGAGAGTGTGCCCCTGATCCTTATGCTGCACGATGCGCCGGATTTGGTGATTCGACAGGCGCTCAAGAAAATCGGGCGACTTTCCGCAATCAAGGCCAAGCCAACGATGATCCGCGTGGAAACATTTGAATAACTTTGAGCGGGAACGACACCAATTCAACAGGCGCCTGGCAGGGAGTGATCCGCCGCTACGCGAAGCATTTACCAGTTGACGACTCGACACAGGTCGTGTCGCTGCTTGAGGGCAACACGCCGCTGATTCGTGCCGACCGCTTGGCCAGCGAGATTGGCGGCGATATTGAGCTGCACCTGAAGTACGAGGGCCTGAACCCGACCGCTTCGTTCAAGGATCGAGGGATGACCGTGGCGGTGTCCAAGGCCATGGAGCGCGGCGCAGAGGTGGTCGTTTGCGCGAGCACCGGCAACACGTCCGCCTCGGCGGCGGCCTACGCGGCGCGCGCCGGGCTGAAGTGTGTTGTGCTACTGCCGCACGGGAAGATCGCTCTGGGCAAACTGGCACAGGCGCTGATGCACGGCGCGACCACGGTTGCGATCGAGGGCAACTTCGACGACGCTCTGCGGATCGTCCGTGAACTGGGTGAGACTGGCCAGGTGGAGGTCGTGAACAGCATCAACCCGGTGCGGATCGAGGGCCAAAAGACGGCGGCGTTCGAGGTGGTCGACCAGCTTGGCCAAGCGCCAGACTTTCATTTCCTGCCGGTCGGCAATGCCGGCAATATCACTGCCTACTGGAAGGGTTACAACGAGTACCGCGACGCCGGCTTGGCTAAGGCGGTGCCGAGGATGTTCGGCTTTCAGGCCGCCAACGCTGCGCCGCTGGTCGAGGGTCGGCCGATCGAGAATCCGCAGACGGTGGCCACCGCCATTCGTATCGGCAACCCAGCCAGTTGGGACGGTGCGATGAATGCCCTCAAGGAATCCAACGGTCACATTGCCAAGGTGAGCGATGAGGAGATTCTGGCGGCGTACAAGTTGGCGGCGCGCACCGAGGGCATTTTCGCCGAGCCGGCCAGCGCTGCGTCACTGGCCGGGCTGATCCACTGCGTGCGTGACGGACTGATCCCGGGCGGCAGCAAAATTGTCGCTACGCTCACCGGCCACGGACTGAAGGACCCGGACAACGCCATCAGCGTCGCTGGCCTAGAGCCGACCGTCGTCGCGCCTGAGACCGATGCCGTGAAGCGGCTCATTGGGCTTTGAGTCACCCTTCCGCTTGGCCAAGCGCTTGGCTTGCCAAGGGACGGTCGCGCTTTTACCGTCCGTTCCCTGTATGGAGAAGGTTGTCATTATCGGGTCCGGTTGCGCCGGACTGACTGCTGCGATTTACACCGCCCGCGCAAGCCTCGAGCCGATTGTGCTTACCGGTGCGATGCCGGGCGGTTTGCTTACCACGACCAGCATCGTCGAGAATTACCCCGGTTTCGCCAAGGGCATCGACGGCACCGAACTGATGATGGAGATGCAGCAGCAGGCCGAGCGGTTCGGGGCGAGGATCCAGTTCGGGAGTGCGGTGGATGCAATCGATTTCAGCGGTAGCCCATTGAAACTGACCGTGGACGGCAACGAGGTGGAGACGCAGACGGTGGTTATTGCCAGCGGGGCGGGGCACCGGCATCTTGGGCTGGAGAGCGAGGCCAAGCTGGAGAAACAAGGTGTCACGTACTGCGCGACCTGCGATGGGGCGCTGCCGATGTTCCGCGACCAGCCGCTGGTGGTGGTCGGTGGCGGCGACTCGGCCTGCGAAGAGGCGACTTATCTAACACGTTTTGCATCAAAGGTTTATCTAGTTCACCGTCGCGACGAACTGCGCGCGTCCAAAATCATGGCTGAACGCACGTTGACCCACGAAAAAATTGAGCCGGTGTGGAACTCGGAAGTCAGCGAGGTGCTGGACATCGCGCAGGACAAGGTCACCGGCGTGAAAGTGCGCAACAACCAGACCGGCGACGAGAGCACGATCGACTGTGCCGGGTTGTTTATCGCGATCGGGCATGTGCCGAACACCCAGTTGTTCCGGGGCGTGATCGACATGGATGACGCCGGTTATATCTTGCCCAATCGCGGGCAGGAAACCAATGTCGTCGGCGTGTTCGTGGCGGGCGACTGCTCGGACCACGTTTACCGGCAGGCGGTGACGGCGGCCGGACAGGGTTGCGCGGCGGCGATCGAAGCTGAGCGTTACCTGGCGTCGCTCGACCAGTGACACCGCTTGACCGCCGAGTTTTCGGCGAAAAATTTATTCAACCATGCAGCCACGCAAGGCACAGATTAAACGCGACACCGGCGAGACGAAGATTCGGCTTAGCCTGAACATCGACGGCAATGGCAGGTCGAAAATCAACACCGGCATTCCGTTCTTCGACCACATGCTTGGGTTGTTTGCCAGGCACGCGACGATGGATCTCAACCTGCGATGCAATGGCGACGTCGAGGTCGATCACCATCACACCGTTGAGGACTGCGGCATCGCGCTTGGCCAGGCGTTCGCTCAAGCGCTGGACGACAAGAAAGGTGTGCGGCGTTACGGCACCGGGTTCGATCCGCGAAACCCGTTCACTGGCGAGGCGTACGTGCCGATGGACGAGTGCCTCGCGCGCTGCGTGATCGACTTCAGCAATCGGCCGCACCTGGCCTGGCGCGGCCTGGCCAGGCACCACCAAAAAGGCATCACCGACTCCGACAAGTCGCAGGACATGTCGTCGGTGTTTCGCTTCGGCTTGGCACGCGAGTTTTTTCAGGCATTCACCAACGACGCTAGGTGCAACCTTCATCTCGAGTTGCTCTACGGCGACGAGCCGCACCACATCGTTGAGGCGTTGTTCAAGGCGTTTGCCCGGGCGGCCGACTTTGCCTGCCAGCATGATCCTCGCATTGCCGGGCAGTTGCCCAGCACGAAAGGAAAATTGTAACTGTCTTGAATAAGCCTGTTTTGGGTCGCGTCAATTGAAATGCCGGAAAAACCAGCATGCTCGTCCGCGGAAGACCCTCAATTGGTTGATTTAGCCAAGGCAGGCGATATGCAGGCGTTCGAGGAGTTAGTCTCCAGGCACCGCGACCGCATTTATATGCGTGCCTACAGTATCATGCGCAACGAGACTCTCGCGGTGGATCTTTCCCAGAATGCATGGGTGAAGGCGTGGCAGCGCCTTGAGCAATTCCATGGCGAGGCAAGTTTTCCGACTTGGCTGGGCCGGATCGTTACCAACCTCTGTCTCGACGAACTGCGGCGCCAGAAACGGGCGCGGACGGACTCCATCGAGGCGATGGAGGAAACCACCGGCCCGGTCGAGAACCGGATGGAGATGGAGACGGTCGATCCCTTCGAGGGACTGGGCCGTGAGGAATTGCGGGAACGAATCGACGCTGCCTTGGCCAAGCTTTCGGACAAGCACCGAACGGTGATCGTCCTTTACGAGTTCGAGCAACTCGAGTACAGGGAGATTGCCGAGAAGATGGGCACCTCCGTCGGGACCGTCATGTCGCGGTTATTTTATGCCCGAAAACGAATGGCCAGTTTGCTGAAGGAAATACTGAAACGGGACGGATTAATCGAATGAACGAAAACGAGATACAACTGAAGATACAGTCCCTGGTGGACGGTGAACTCACCGGCCGAGAGGCGAAGGAGTGGCGTAGCCGCCTGGAGACTGATGCCGGGCTCAAGGAACTGCATGCGAGGCTCACCGCCATGCGCGGGTTGATGACCGGTGCCGAGTTGCCGCGCACGCTGCCGGAGTCGGGCGACTTTCACTGGAGCCAAATATCAAAGGCCATCGAGCGTGAAGAACGGCAGGCCAAGCGCCTTGCTAGACCGGCATCGGGTGCGAAACGGCTACTACGGTGGATGGTGCCCATGGCCGGCGCGGCATGCCTGTTGCTGTTGCTCACCCTGCAACAAACCACGCAGCCCGAACTCGGCATATCTCTAGGAAGTGATCACGAACTGGAACTGTCCATCGATGATCTTGATGTGATGACTTTCAACACCGGGGACGACGCCATGAGCGTTGTCTGGCTCGATTACTCTATCGACCTCCAGCAGGACGAGGTGGATCTATGGCTTGATTAACGCCGTCAAACCATTTATAACTCCTCTTTTAGTGATAATTTTGTCGCTCAACAACTTGATAAGCCGATTTATCTTTCTGGTCGTACTGCTGCTATTTGTCAGTGGCGGCTTCGTTGTGGCGCAGGCCGATCCAATAACCGTCCAGGCCCGCCTGGTGTTGGGCACCAGCAAGGAGCAAAAAGGTAAAACGGAGGTTCCCGACACGATTCGGAAGCGCTTGGCCAAGGTCTTCAAATGGATGAAGTACTATGAACTTCGTTCAAGGCAACTGAGCATTGGCGATGGCGCCACAAAAACAGCAAAGCTGAGCAAGACCTCAAAAATCGAGGTCTCCAACCGGAAGAATGGCAGAATTGCGGTCAGCCTGTTTAGCGAAGGCAAAATGCTGGTTCAAAAAAGCCAGACATTAAAGCCCGGCAGTTACATGGTTCTGGCCGGCGGAAGCGGCACCGACTCTGCCTGGTTCATCGTCCTCTCCAAGAATAAGTAACTCCTGCTGGCCAAGCGCTTTCGCTTTATTTTGGTCTTCAATATCCAGACCGGATGATGTTTTCAACTCAAGGAAGCTCGGACTCATCGACTTTGAGCAAGGCTCAAACGACATTGATCGCTCCTCCATCAGGATAGTTTTGTGGCAAAAAAGGAAAACAAGAGAGTCCCGCGGCAAAAATGCTACAGATTCTGATTCATAACCGTTCCACTGCTTCACCCTCCTCTGCATCCACTTCTCTCTGTGTGAGGCTATTCTCGTTGGTGGTTCCAGCTTGGCCAAGCGAGGGTTTTTGCCACCGCAAAACTAACTAAAAACCGGCAGAACCGCGCTTTTTTAGCACCGCTTGGTCAAGGGCTTGACTGGGGAATCGCAGAAAACCAGTAAAGCACAATATTCAGTCTTTTTTGTAATGAAGAAATCATAATATATTGCATTATAATCGTTTAAGAATAATGGATTTAAGGGTTGTAAAGTGAGGGTGTTTTTTGGTATAAATCTTCGTTTACAGGGAGGACCGTTATTGACCTTAATCTCGGCAACCCATCGACCCTGTTTTGAATCTCATTAGACAGAAAAAAAGTGCCTAAAAAGACAGCTAGTACCGACCGGTACGACGCAACAAAAATTGACAAACTCGAGGGTCTGGAGGCCGTACGGAAGCGGCCGGGGATGTACATCGGCGACCCTGACGAAAACGGACTTCATCACTGCGTTTACGAGGTGCTCGACAACTCGATTGACGAGCACCTGGCCGGCTATTGCAACAAGATCAAGGTCGCGATCCACGTGGATGGCTCGGTGTCGGTGGAGGACGACGGTCGCGGCATCCCGGTAGACACGCACAAGAAATTCAAGATGCCGGCCGTCGAGTTGGTGCTCACCAACCTGCACGCGGGCGGCAAGTTTGGCCAGGGGGCGTACAAGTACTCCGGTGGTCTGCACGGTGTCGGCGCGAAGTGTGTGAACGCGCTGTCGATCTGGTTCAAGGCGGAGGTCTATCGTGACGGCGAGGTGCACTATATCGAGTTTGCGCAGGGCAAGACTACCAAGAAGCTCGATGTCATCGGCAAGACGAAGAAGACCGGCACCAAGATCACCTTCATGCCGGACCCGGAAATTTTCACCATCACCACCGAGTACAAGTTCGAGATCCTGCACTACCGACTGCGCGAGTTGGCGTTCCTGAACCCGGGGATCACCATCACGCTGGCCGACGAGCGTGAGGACGGTAAGTCGGAGTCGTTCTTTTACAAGGAGGGAATCGTCCAGTTCGTCAAGCAGATTGGAGAGAACAAGCACGTCATCCATACCAAGCCGATCTCGTTCCATTCCACCAAGGACGAAGTCATCGTGGACTGCGTGATGCAGTACAACTCGAGCTACAACGACCAGATTCTCTGCTTCGCCAACTCAATCGCCAACTCTGACGGTGGTACGCACCTGACCGGTTTCCGTACGGCGCTCACACGCGCGATCAACCAGTATGCCAAGGCGAACAAGCTGCTCAAGGAGAAGGACCCGAGCCTCTCCGGCGACGATGTGCGTGAGGGGTTGATCTGCATCCTGAGCGTCAAACTGCCGAACCCCCGCTTCGAGTCGCAGACCAAGGTCAAGCTCGTGAACGGTGAAGTGGAGGGTATCGTGTCGTCGATCGTTTACGAGGGCCTGATGGGCTATTTCGACAGCAACCCGTCGCTCGGTAAAAAGATCGTCGATAAATGTTTGACCGCTGCCCGTGCCCGCGAGGCGGCCCGCAAGGCTCGTGATACCGTTCGCAAAACGGCGATGACCGGCGGCGGGTTGCCGGGCAAACTGGCCGACTGCTCCGACCGCGACCCGGTCAACACCGAGTTGTACATCGTTGAGGGCGACTCAGCCGGCGGCTCGGCCAAGCAGGGGCGCGACCGGAAATTTCAGGCGATCCTGCCGATCCGCGGCAAGCTCATCAACGTGGAGAAGGCGCGACTGGACAAGGTGCTCGAGAACCGTGAGATCCGCACGATGATCACTGCCATTGGCACCGGCATTGGCTCTGGCAATAGCAAGGATGAGGATGAGGGTAATAACAAGGATGAGGGTGCTTTCAACATCGAAAAGCTGCGCTACCACAAGATCATCATCATGACAGACGCCGACGTGGACGGCTCGCACATCCGCACGCTGCTGTTGACATTTTTGTACCGGCAGATGCCGGAATTGTTGAAGCAGGGCTACGTTTACATTGCCCAGCCGCCGCTCTACAAGGTCACGCGCAAGAAGCGGGTCGAGTACATCGATGATGATATGCAGATGACCAAGTTGCTGCTTGATATCGGCTCGGAGGACGTGCGCCTGCGCAGCCTGAAGAACGACAAGGAAGTGGCGAAGAAGCAGTTGGGTGAGATTCTTGAGTTGCTGCAGTCGCTCGACAAGTTCGCGCTGGCGATTCACCGTCATGGCGGTGATTTCTCTGAGTACCTCGAGCAGCGCGATGCCAGGAAAAAATCGCTCCCGAGTCACCTGGTGAAGATTTGGGAAGGTAACGACGAGACGGTTCACTATTTTCACAACGAGGACGCCCTGGCCAAGTTTGGTAAAGCCAACCCCGACCTTGGCCTGTTTGGCGAGGACGACGAGGACGACGAGGACGACGGCCAAGTTCTTGGCCAAGCGGAAGAGGAAACCGCTGCCAAGGAGGAAGAGCCAGCCAAGCGCGGCCGCAAGCCGAAGAAAAAAGAGGGGCCTCGCCGGCGTGCGCGCCACGTGGAACTGCACGAGCACACGGCGGTCGAGGAAATCCTAGCTAAGCTCAATCGTAAGGGGTTGATCGTTGAGCATTACGCGGCGCAGGACGAGCCGTTATTTGAGATTCACAATGGCGACGACAGCAACGGCGACGTGCGTCGATTGTTTTCCATCTCAGAAATCCTCGAGGCGATCATGGATGTAGGGCGCAAGGGCCTGCAGATCCAGCGTTTCAAGGGCCTGGGCGAAATGAACCCGAAGGAACTGTTCGAGACGACCATGTCGCCAGAGACGCGCAAGCTGCTGCGAGTGGAGGAGACGGACGCCGTCGAGGCGGACGAGATGTTCACCAAGCTGATGGGCGAGGAGGTTGAGCCGCGCCGGCATTTCATCCAGGAGAACGCGCTCAACGTTCGCAACCTCGATATCTGAGCCAGGCGCAACCCGCAGAAATTTTTTAGAGACTCATGGCAGATTCCAAGGACAACGATCCATTACCTGTAAGCAACACGCCGCTGTTCGCCGCCAGTGAAAAAATCCAGAAGATCAACGTCGCGGACGAAATTAAAAACTCGTTCCTCGACTACTCGATGTCGGTGATTATTTCGCGTGCGCTGCCGGATGCACGCGATGGACTCAAGCCGTCGCAGCGCCGCATCCTGCTCGCGATGCACGACCTGAACCTTTCGCCAGGGCGGCATTACCGTAAGTGTGCCAAGATTTGCGGCGACACTAGCGGCAACTATCACCCACACGGCGAGGCAACGATTTACCCGACGCTTGTCAACATGGCGCAGCCGTGGTCGATGCGCGGCACGCTGGTGGACGGGCAGGGGAACTTCGGCTCCGTCGAGGGCGACCCGCCGGCCGCCATGCGTTACACCGAGGCGCGGCTCACGCACCTGGGCCACGCGCTGATGATCGACATGGACAAGGACACGGTCGATTGGACGCCCAACTACGACGAAACCCGCGAGGAGCCGACCGTGTTCCCGGCGGCGTTCCCGAATCTGCTTATCAATGGCGGCACCGGCATCGCGGTCGGTATGGCCACGAGTATCCCGCCGCACAACCTCGGCGAGATCGTCGACGGCGTCTGCGCGCAAATCGATGAGCCTGACATCACCATCGAGGGCTTGATGCAGCACATTAAGGGTCCGGACTTCCCGACCGGCTGTCTCGCGGTTGGGCTGGACCCGATCCGCGACTATTTCAAAACCGGCCGGGGTAGCATCAAGCAGCGCGGCCGCGTCGGCGTCGAGCAACTCAAGGGCAACCGCGAGCAGATCGTCATCACGCAGATCCCCTACATGGTCAACCGCGCTACGATGGTCGAGAAGATCGCATCGCTGGCCAACGAAAAGACGATCACCGACATCTCCGCCGTGCGCGACGAGTCGGACGAGAACACGCGCGTGGTCGTCGAGCTCAAGCGCGACGCCGTGCCGAAGGTGGTCATCAACAAGCTCTTCAAGTTCACGCAACTAGCCACGTCGTTCAGCGTCAACATGCTGGCGATCGACCATGGCCGTCCCAAGACGATGAACATAAAGGAGATGATCAATGCCTATATTGAGCATCGCCGTGAGGTCATCCTGCGCCGGACACGCTTCGAGTTGGACAAGGCCGAGGCCCGGGCGGAGACCCTCGAGGGCTACCTCTGCGCGCTAGCCAATCTTGACGAGTTCATTCGAATCATTCGCAACTCGAGCAACCGAGAGGAAGCCCGTATCAAACTGTTGGCATTCGAGTTCCCCGAGAAGGCGCTGAAGAAGTGGGGCATTAAGATCCGGAATAAGGAACGCATCAAGGGCGGTTATTATCTGCTCAGCGAGGCACAGGTGAACTCCATTCTCGACCTGCGCCTTTACCAGTTGACCGGCCTCGAGCAGGGCAAGATTAAGGCTGAGTACGACGAGTTGCTGATCAAGATCGAGGACTTGATGGACATCATTGCCCGCGAAGACCGCGTGCTGGGAATCATTAAGACCGACCTGACGGAGATCAGGGACAAGTATGCCACGCCGCGCCGTACCGACATTGTTCCCGACGAAGGCGACATGGCGATCGAGGATCTCATTGCCAACGAGGGTGTCATCATCACCCTCACGCACAACGGCCTGGTCAAGCGTACCAATGTCAGCTCATACCGAGCCCAGCGCCGCGGTGGCAAGGGCGTGATCGGCATGGGCACTCGCAAGGAATCGGTCGTTCAGGGCGAGGCCGAGGACTTCATCGAGCACCTCTTCACCGCCAGCACGCATGATTACCTGATGTTCTTCACCAACACCGGTCGTGTGTACGTCCGGCGCGTGCATGAAATCCCCGACATGGGCCGATCAGCCAAGGGGCGAAACATCGCCAACCTGCTCGAGTTGCAGTCCGGTGAGAAAATCGCCGCGCTCATCCGGGTCGAGTCCCACTTGGGGTCGGACAAGGAAAACCTCACGTGGCAGCAGGAACAATTCCTTTTATTCGCCACCGAGAGCGGCACGGTCAAAAAGACCGCCCTGGGCGCCTACGCCAATGTCCGTCGCACCGGCATCAATGCCATCGGTATTAACGAGGGAGATCGCCTCATCACCGTCAAGCTGACCACCGGCCACGACGAGGTGGTGCTGATCACCAGCGATGGCAAGAGCATCCGGTTTAACGAGGAGAACGTTCGCTCGATGGGCCGCACTGCTGCCGGCGTGCGCGGGATTCGCCTGGGCAAGAAGGATCGCTTGGTTGCTGCAGCCATCGTGGTCAAGGATGCCACACTGCTGGTAGCCGGTGAGAACGGCATCGGCAAGCGCACTGAGTTTGACGAGTACCGTACGCAGTCACGTGGCGGCAAGGGCATCATCACCATGAAGACCACCGCCAAGACCGGCGAGGTCTGTGGTGCGTTGGCCGTGAAATCGAATGACGAGATCATGCTCATCACCGTTGGCGGGCAGATGGTGCGTACCGGCGTCGAGCACATCCGGATGACCGGACGCAATGCGCAGGGCGTCAAGCTCATCAACCTCAACGGCAAGGACCAGCTCCAGGCCATCGCGCCGGTCGTCAGCGAAGACGCCGCCGACGAGGACACCGAGAGTTAAGTGGCGCGCTTGGCCAAGCGCTTGGTTTAAACCAAGCCGACGAGTTTGCGCCCGGTCCAGTAAACGAGCAGCAACAGGAGGATGGCGCCGCCCCACCAAGGGTTACTCCAGAGGAGCGTGCGGATTTTTGCCGGCTTGGGCTCAGGGAGGAGAGAAATTCTTTTGATGAGCTCGTCAAGCTCGTCGGTGTTGACGCTTTCGCCACCGGTGATCGAGGCGATCTCGGCGAGCACTGGGCGGTTCACCGGGCGGCCCAGTTTTTCGCGCTTGGGCAGCGACACGGTCAGCTTGGTTTTCAATTCGCGATTGTGCTCGGGGGCACTGATGGTGATCCCGAACGGGCCGCCTTCCTGCGGCAAAAACTCCGCGCTGTAAACACCCCAGCCACCCTCGTCTTCGGTGATTTCCAGTTGATCACTATCGAGTTGATCACCATCACCACTTGGCCATGTGATCTCGCCTTTCACCTCTCCGTTCTCCAGCGGGAAACCGGCTTCGTCGAGTACCGTTGCCTGAAGGAAAACACGGTCGCCTACCTTGGGAGTCTCGGGCGTATAACTCAGGCGGATGCCCTCCTTCTCGGCGAGGTGCCGCTTGTGCGCCATCCAGCGGGCGACTTGGCTCCAGAAGCGGTAGTGGAACTTGTCCTCGACACCGCGTCTCCAACGCCATGCGCTGTCGGTGCCCATGAACAACACCTTGCCGCGACCGGCACTTCGGATGGCGAGCAGCGGAATGCGTCCCCATTGGTTACGCAACTCGGAATGCACGGCGAGCACCTCACTGCCGGGACGGCTCTTGATCACGCCGGTGGACCAGTAAAAACCGGGGAGCATTTTCCAGATCTGGTCGTTCACCATCTCGTCGGCGTCGAACCGCGTCAGCAGGTGGCCGCGTCCGCGATTGGAGAGCGTGAGGACCGACTCGTTTTGTAGGCCCACGCCGGTGGGTCTAGCGTCGTCGAGTTCGACCGGCATCAGCTCCTTGAGCGCGCTGTCCATCAGCGAGAGGTGGTTGCCGCGTCGACCGGGCATGAAGACCAGCCCGCTGCCCTGTTGCTCGACGAGACCCTTGATCAGCTCGGCGTCCTTCGCGCTTAGCTGCCCCCTGCCGACGCCGACGTCACCGAGGAACACCACGTCGTAGCGCGTGAGCATCTCGCGCGAACCGGGGAAGGCGGAGAGATAGTCGCGCCCGCCGCCGGTGCCGATGTTCGGGTGAAACAGCATGCAGCTCAGGTCCACGCCGGGGTCTCGGGCGAGGGCGTTTCGCAGGTAGCGGTATTCCCAGCGCGGTTGCGAATCGACGAGGAGCACGCTCAGCTTGACCACGCGCACGGCGATGTGAAATGCCGCCGCGTTGTTGTCACGCAGCCTTTCGTCCGGCTCGATCTGGAACTCGAGTCGAAGGTCGAATTCCCCAACCTCGCGCGGGTACCACATGATCGAGTCGCGGAAACGGCTGTTCGCCGGGAGGGTGATTTTCTTGGCGGCAAATTGCTCTGTGCCGTGCATGAGGCGCACCTCGGTGGCGACGTCGCGCGGCAGGTGGCTCTGTACTGTGTATGGGATGGAGATCTGTTCGCCGAACAGCCCGTACGCTGGCGCGGCGACTTCCTCCATCGCGAGGTCGGGTATCGATTCGTCTCGGCCGGTGACGACGCTGTACACCGGGATTTCCTCGTCGCGGTAGCGCGTGGCCACGCCGATCGGTGACGGGCCAAGGTTCCAGTCGCCATCGGTTAAGAGCAGCACCGCCTTGAGGTTGCGTTGCTGCTTGAGTACTGAGCCCAGCGTGCCGCTCAAGTCGGTGCCAATCTCCCGCGCTTGGCCAAGCGCGTTCGTCGCGCTCAGGTCCGGCGGCGCGGAGAATGCACCGACCAGCACTTCCGAGCCAGCCTCCTTGAGCGGTTTCCAGAACGCGCGCTTGTTTTGCGAATCGATCCAGGTATCTCGGGTGATGATGTCATTCGTGCCGACGACGTCGCGCGTCTGCATGCTCCCCGAGGCGTCGGTGAGAATGGCGACCTGTGGCGGCTCGGTGCGTTGGATAAGACGGACATACTCCGGTTGCAGCAGCGTGAACGCCAGCATCGCCACCGCCACGAATCGAACGACCTCGAGCAGGGCGACCTTGCCCTGTCGGCCATTGCGCTGCCAGTTGGTCCAGCCAAGCCAGGCGGCCAGCGCCACCACGCAGATCCCGGCGAGGATAACGATCAACGAAGCTGCAAAGGACCAGTGACTCATGCGGTGGCGGGTTGGGGCTTGGGCGGCGCGACCTGGGCCATCGAGCCGGGCCGGATGAGCCATGCCTCGACCAGCAGCGCGAGCAGCATCAGGAACAGGAATAGCCGCCAGATCTCGCTTTGCAACGCCGTGTCGTCGCGTTGCGCCTGGAACAGTTGAAACGACAGTGTGCCGAATAGACCGCCGACCGCCGAGTCTTCGACGCGCTTGAACTCGTCCTCTGCGGCGGGCCGGTTGACCACCAGCCAGCGGTCGCCGAACTGGTACACACCGGCCTGTGTTTGCACGTCGCCGAGTTGGCCGGTCATAGTCGACGTCCAATCGAGTTGCAGATCGCCTGCGCCGACCTGGCCGCATTCGGCGACTGAGTCACGCTGTAGTCGGCGGCTCCCTCCGGCGAGCAGACGCTGGAGCATCGGGACAATCACGAGGCCGTCACCCATCCCCGACCAGGTCAGCAGCGGGAGTGTGGCACAAAAATAAACTTCGCCATGGCCAAGCGACTGGCGCAAGAGCAGCGCTTGGCCGTCGTCGAATGCCGCCAGCACTGCCGCCTGGCCAACGATCTGTTGCCGCTGCCGCACGCCGAGCTGGGCCAGGGGCAACAGCAGTCCCTCGTCGGTGTTGGCCAAGGGACCTTGATCTTCGTCCCAGCGGCCGACCGCATATCCGTCGTCGCCTCCGGTTTGTTTTTCACCCCAGCCCAGGCTGGCAAAACGCGCCATGCTTGATTGGTCCGGCGGAAAGAAAATGACGCGACCGCCCTCTGCGGCGAAACGTTGCAGCGCGCCTGCCATTTCGCCTTCGGGCAATGGAGCCTGCCAGACGACGAGCGTGGCGTCGCGCAGATCGGCCGAGGTCACATTGCCCGGCGTGTGGTGCTTGGCCGGGGTGCGTCCCACTTGGCCGGCGACCGATGCTGCTGCCTGCCACAAGGGGCCAAGCGCACTCTCGGTGACGACCAGACCAGCCGGTGAATGGTCGTCGCTGTACCGGTAGTAGGTAACGTTGTCGCGCGGGTTACCGTCGGCAGGCAGCTCGAGCTTGCCCCAGCCGCCCGTCTGGTCGCCGACGGTGAAGCGATGCCGCCAGCGGCTGGATTGGCCGTTGACCCTGGCCTCGATTTCGGTGGCAACACCATTGAGTGTGCGGGTGATCGTGGCGGTGTCGGCGTCGGGTTGGCTGCGTTTGAGGTCGGCGGCCAAGCGCACTTCACCACCGCCGGTGGACTGCTGGCGGGAGAGTTGCGCAACTGAGATCGACGCGTTGCCAGGCGATTCCTGCGTGGTGGCCAGTAGGCGGACGCGCACCTTTTGCGGCAGCAAGTTGAATGCGGTGACGATGGTTTCCCAGCGTGGATCATCCGGTAGCCAGTTGCTTGCCTGCAGATCGGAGGCAATCCAAATCTCAGCGGTGCCAGCCTCGTTTTCAATCAGCCAATCGAGCGCAGTTTGCAGCATAGCGGGGATGTCTGCTGCGGTGTCAGTTGGCTGTGTGTAGGGCAGCTCGAGCAGCGACGAGGCAGTGTTGATCTCGTGTGCCTGCCGCGTGGCACTGTCGAGCAGCACGAGGTGGCTGTTGTTTTCGAATTTGCCAGCGGCATCGGCCATCATCTTCAGCGCGTACTCGCGGCGCGAATCATCCGTCCCGGTGATACGCAACTCCATGCTGGCGGACCGATCGACAAGCAGAAGGATAACGTCAGGCGCGCCGCCGAGCGCCCAGCCGACCCAACCACCGACCAGCGGTCGCTGCAGGAACAGAAACAACGCCAGCACGGCCAGCATGCGCATCAGTAGGATGAGCAGGTTGCGCAGCTTGGCATGACTGGTGGAGCTGCGTGTGGCGGCGAGAAGAAACTGCATCGCCGCCCACTGCCTCGGCTTGTGCCGCATGCGATTGATTAGGTGGATGATTACCGGCAGCAGAAGGAGAAAAACACCTAGGAAAAAAGTAAAAAGATTACTAAAGGGAATGCTTGGCGGGATGAACGGATCAGTGAACATTATACGGGTCAGCTACGTGTGGCTTGCCGGGCGCGCTCGGTGAGGAAGTCGGCGAGCACCTTTTCATATGGTTGATCCATCGTCACGCGGCGGTAGTCGGCGTTAAATTCGTGGCAGTCATCTCTGAGCTTCTCAAGAAAATGCTTGAGTTGGGCCTGATATTCGGAGCGGACGGTGGCTGGCTCGGTGACGATTGACTGCGAGCCTTCCATGTCCACGAACCGCACCGGCCGGTCGAACTCAAAGTCCAGCTCGAGCGGGTCGAGCAGGTGAAACAGCGCGAGGTCGTGTTTTTGATATCGCAGATGCTGCAGCGCGTCGCGCAGTTCGGTGCCGTCGCAAAAGCAGTCGGATAGGATGATGACGAGCGCACGTCGGCGGGCTTTCTCGGCGAGCTCGTGCAGCATTGGGACGAGGTGCGTTCCGCCGGTGGGCTGCGCTTGGCCAAGCGCGTCTAGGATCACCTGCAGGTGGGAGGCGTTGCGGCGCGGCGGGATCTCGGGGGTACTTTTCTCCGTCACATGGAGGAGCCCGGCGGCGTCGCCCTGGTTGATGACGAGGTAGCCAAGCGTGGCGGCCAGGCGCTTGGCGTAGTCGAGCCGAGAGCCGTGTTCGCCCGCGAATCCCATCGAGCCGCTGCAGTCGAGCACGACGTAGCAGCGCAGGTTGGTCTCGGCCTCGAATTCCTTGAGGTAGTAGCGGTCAGTGCGGGCGAAGACACGCCAGTCGAGCCGCCGGATGTCGTCTCCGGGGACGTAGTTTCGGTACTCGGCGAACTCGACGCTCGAGCCCCGGTGGGGGCTGCGGTGATGCCCGGAGACGCTGCCCTCCATCGGGAAGCGCGCCAGCAGCGGCTGGCCCATAAGGCGGCCGACGACTTCGGCCTCAATTAGCGGTTGCGCTCTCGGCTCAGGCACTGGCGTCGCGGAATTGGTCGAGCAACCGGTCCACGATCACCGTGCTGCTTGTTCCCTCGGCCTGCGCCTGGAAATTGGTGATGATGCGATGCCGTAGGACAGGGTGGGCGACGGCTTCGAGATCCTCCTGCCGCACGAGGTAGCTGCCATGCAACACCGCACGTGCCTTGGACCCCCGGATGAGGTATTGGACGGCGCGCGGACCAGCGCCCCACGAGACGAGTTTTTTACAGAATTCCGGCGTGTCGCCGGAGGCGGGGCGGGTGGCGCGGACGATGTCCACCGCGAGGTCGTAAATATGATCCGGGACCGGCACGCGTTCGACCAGTTCCTGATATTTCAGGATCTGCTCGCCGGTGACCTGGGGCGTGATTTCCTTCGTCGCAGCGCCGGTGGTCTCGCGGGCGATGCGACGTTCCTCGTCGCGGTCTGGGTACTGCACCTCCACGAAAAACATGAAGCGATCCAGCTGCGCCTCAGGCAGCGAGTAGGTGCCCTCCTGCTCAATGGGGTTTTGCGTGGCGAGCACAAAGAACGGCTCGGGCAGCGGCATGATGCGGCCGGACACCGTGACGTGATGCTCCTGCATCGCCTCAAGCAGGGCGGACTGCGTCTTGGGCGGGGTGCGGTTGATTTCATCGGCCAAAATAATGTTGGCAAAGATCGGCCCTTTGACGAACTCGAACTCGCGCCGGCCCTCGGCGGTCTCCTGTAAAATGTCGGTGCCGGTGATGTCGGATGGCATCAGATCGGGCGTGAACTGAATGCGGCTGAAGTCGAGCGACATCACTTTTGAGAGCGAGTTGACCATGAGCGTCTTGGCCAGGCCGGGTACGCCCATGAGCAGCGCGTGGCCGCGAGAGAGGACGCAGATCAGGAGTCGCTCGACGACCGCGTCTTGTCCGATGATCACCTTGGCCATCTCGGCTTTCATGCGGTCGTGGGTTGCGCGCAACTCGTCGATCACGACGACGTCGCTGTCGCTGGGAGTGTCCGCGTCGTTGTTGGCGGCGGCCGGTTCAGATTCGATGACTGGTACAGAATTTGACATGTGGCGAAAAACGGGTAGTGAACGATTTCAGCAATGGCGGGTCAATGATCGATTGTTCGGTGTCGTTTACATGACGAGGCGCCGGGCGAATGCCGCACTGCCCCGGCCAAACGAGGTGATGTTGAAAAACTCCCAGCCCTCTTTGCCGAACTGGTTCATCTCCTCCTCGAGCGCGATTCGGCTGTCGCCAAAGATCGACTTGTACTCCCATTTGGGCCGGGGTGCCGGCTGCCTGACCTTGGACGCGGCGGCGCTCTGCTGGGCGAGGAGCTTTTCGAGCAGGTTGGCGGCTGTCTCGGCGGAGGCGGCCTGTTTTCCGGCTGTCCTGGCTTGGGCTTCGAGTTGGCTGGCCAGCGACTCGACGGCGGTGTTGAGGTCGTTCAGCTGCTTTGTGGCGGTCTTGATCGACTTGTCCCTCGCATTGCCGCTACTGGTTTTTTCCAGATTGGCCAAGTCGCCGGAGACCTTGTCCAAGCCGGCGATCACTTGGTCGAGTCGCTCGAGCACTGGGCCAAGGTCGGGCGCGGCGGTCGGGGCGGCGTCCTGTGCTTGGACAAGCCCAGGTTGGGAGAGGCAGCCCAGTGCCAAGCCAAGGCCGGCGAAAGTTTGAATGAAGCGTTTCATGTCGAATGAAAATCGAGTCGCGGGAGCGTAGGCCAAGCCCCAAGCTGGTGCAAGACCGGCCGAAATAGCAGATTTCGCTGGCAGATCTACTTGTGACCGTTTAAACGGTGCGCGGTCAATGTTCAGGTATCTTAGCCGTTTTTTCCTTTACCTTCCGTTGTGGTGGATCGTTTCCGCCCACGCTGGGCCGGAGCTGCCGATCTGGGCAGCGGCCAGTTGGCGTAACGACATTGTGACGATCAAGGCCCACATCGATGACGGCACGAACATCGACACGGTGGACGACTGGACCGGCAAGACGGCGCTGCACTACGCCGCCGAGTACGGTCATCTTGAAATTGCCGAGTTGCTGTTGGCCAACGGTGCGAATGTGAACCGTCGTGATGATGACAAGGCCACGCCGCTTTACTTCGCGGCGGTCGGCGGTTTTGTGGATGTGGCCCGGTTGCTACTGGATTACGGCGCAGATATCAACACGCGCGACAAGGCCAAGGAGTCGCCGATGGATGGTGCTGTGTTCTTCGGCCACATGAACGTGGCCGACCTGTTTCAGAGCTTTATGGCGATCGTTGAGTACGATATGGACGACCATTTTCGGCTGGAGGCAACTGCGTTGACATCCGGATGGTACGGTTTTCTCAGCAAGAAAAAGAGGGTCGATTCGCGCCTGTTTCAAGTGGAGTCCTCATTTGATCTGGTCAATTGGCGAACGGCAAAAGTGTTCGACACCAGCAAAGACCCGTTCATTTTCAAGGACTCCAGAACCATAAGATACGGACAACGGTTTTTTCGTCTACGGCCTTACACGATTCCCCTTGAGCCACCTTTCAATCGGATCGACCCCAATTATGAATTATTTGAGGCTCAACAAATTGATGGAAATCTCGACGGACAAGCCCATGAGTTGTTCAAGTCCGAATATGTGTACAATCCCGGTTTCGAGGTTGTCTCCGAGGGTCAGCGAGGCCAGAGCACCTATCTTTCTGGTCAACTGACTTATGCTCAATTTGCAGAGTTTAATGACGGGGATTGGGAGGGTGTATCAGATCACTCCGTTTCAATTGGGCTCGGCTGGAATCCGGAGGGTATCCATCTTATCGTGGTTGTCGAAGACGATGTGCATCATCACACCAAGGGGGAGGCCGATCAGGGAGATGCAGTGCATCTGTTGTTTACCGATGCCTATCGAGAGGAGGTCAAGAGCGAGTATCTGTTTGCCTTGGCGGAACCTTATAGAGGGGATGAACTTCTGTATAAAAAGGGAATGCTGGGCGATACGGTTAAAGGGTCAAGGGTCGGGTATGCGGAACAGATTTCCGGCAGAGGCAATTTTGACGTTGTAATGTTTCGTACGCAAAAGACGATTTTTCCTCACACCGGCACGACCATTTATGAGATGTCGTTTTCGCCTGAAGCAATCGGCTTGGAGAGTCTCCAGAAAAACGTCAAGTTCGGTCTTGGAGTTGCGGTCATTGACAGCGACCCGGATGCACCCGGTCTGCAGGGTTGGTCTGGCTGGGGGCCGGAAAGTGTCGTATTGGAGACGAATCCTTCTGAAACTGCCTTGATAACACTCGGCGGGAACAGGGGCGGTGACGGTGGCGAGTGAAACCGGGTATTTACCGCGTACTGTAGCGGGCGCAACACG
>Ga0315318_10000234_pt1 | contig 22198 bp, 19 predicted proteins | sample M1200m3416metaG_FD_203703 | JGI IMG/M metagenome (GOLD analysis project Ga0315318, IMG submission 203703) | Ammonia-oxidizing marine archaeal communities from Monterey Bay, California, United States - M1 200m 3416 | ecosystem: Environmental > Aquatic > Marine > Coastal | place: USA: California... | reverse complement strand
GCTCCATTAAATCAGAGTTTCCATTAAATCAGCTAATGAATTAGCAGCTTTCTCATTATTGAAATTCTCTAGTGCATAATCCCTTCCTGCATTTGCAATTTTTTCCCATTTTGGATTACCTGGATCACTCAGAAAACTTTCAAATTTTTGTTCATAATTATCTTCATTTATGAAAATACTTGTCTCTCCATCAACATAACCAAGGTAATCCCCTTTGTTTTTTTCTGTAATTTCCATAAAAGTTAAGCAACCTGCTGCAGGAATTTCCCAGTATTTTATAGTAGTTTCAACTGATGTTGCTGCTATAGCTCCAGCATATTTTTGTAATAACAAATTATACTTGTCTCCTACATATTGATGTGATAATGTAGCAGTATAATCTACATATTGAAGATCATTGCATTTTGTACGTAAAGTATAGTATGTGTACGAGTTCCATTTTGGATTTCGTATTGAATTTATTATTCTTGATAAAAATTTAGTGTTTCCTACTGCACCGGAATTTAAAATTTTATTTTTTATTCTATCTCTAAATGGAGACATATTTTGATATAATGATGGTTCTAAACCAAAAATTATACTCGTATATTTGAAATCCTTGGGAAATAAGTCATGAAATAATGATTCTGGATAATAATGAAAGTAGTGATCAATTTTCCATTTTTTATGGAATTTTATTGCATTTTTTGCATCTTGAGGATCACAAACATCTGCAATAACCGGAATATCTAATTCTTGTATGCCAATTAGTTCTTTTGGCATACCAAATTCAGTATTTTGCCATAATAGAATTATATCAAACTTGTCTTTCAGAACAGATGTATCAAAAATTTCATTTGTAGGAAAATAAGTTATTTCTAATCTAGTATTGCGTTTCAATGCATTCATGAAAAAATGATAATACGTATTATCAAAGTGATTTCCTGACAAAAATACATTTGATGATTTAAAAATAAATGCTACCCTGATTTTCTTCAATATTTCATGTAACCTAATTTTAACAAATCAAAATAGTAATATAAGTAATCAAACTGATTGAATAATATTGTTTATTAGACATATCAATACGACGGAAAGAACGTGTTTGAAATCTATTTTTTAATTGCTGGAATTATTTTTCTAATTTTAGAGATCAGTATATACAAATTGGTTTTGAGTGTAAACAAGAAATTTCAATGGCTTATATTAGAAAAAGATGAAAACCCAAAAATTTCAAAATATGTATTAGAGAAATTTTTGTCGCATGGATATGATGCAGAATTAGGTTGGGTAAGAAAACCAAATACGGAACATTCTGAAAATGGTAGAGATGGAAAAGTTAAATGGACAACAAATAATTCTGGAGCAAGAACAAATCCAAAATTTGAAGAAATGAAATCAGATATTTCTTGTTATGGAGATTCATTTTCATTCTGTAGACAGGTGAATGATGATGAGACATGGGAACATTACTTATCAGAATTACTAAAAACGAATGTTCAAAATTTCGGGGTTGGAAATTATGGATTAGATCAAGCATACTTGAGATTAAAAAGAGAATATTCAAAGAATCCAACAAAAATTGTAATGATAGGAGTTGTTCCAGATACAATTAGTAGAATTATCAGCATGTGGAAACACTATTACGAATATGGGAATACGCTTGGATTCAAACCTAGATTTAAGATTCATAAAAAGAACTTGGAGTTATTAAAAAATCCAATTGATATAGAAACAAAGTTTTCACAGTATACTGAATATCTAGATTACATACAAAAAAATGACTTTTTTTATAAGGCTAAATTCAGAAAAGAGAAGATTACATTCCCATACTGCATTACCATACTTCGTAATTTGAAAAGAAATTTCGGAATTATCAAATGGATTAAAAAAATTGAAGATTTCGAATCGAAGAACAAAGATACAAAAGAAATTTCATGGGAACCAATGAATATAATTATGAAAAGGAATCTAGAGTGGAGAATAAAATTATTCAAAGACAAAAACACTTTGGAATTATTTAAGAAAATTCTTGAAGAATACGTAGATTTTTCAAAACTGAAAAGTTTCTTACCCATCTTCATGTTTTTGCCACAAAAAGATGATATTTTATTTATAAAACAAAATTATAATTTTTATCAAGAGTTAATTAATGAAATTTCAGAAATTAATAATTTAATTTTTGTAGATATCACAAATGGATTGATACAAGAAGAATGTTTGGACGAGTTATATTCTGATAATAATGAATATGGAGGACATTATTCTATGGTTGGTAATCAAAAAATTGCAAAATTAGTTTTTGAGGAATTAAAAATAAAAAAAATACTCTAATCAATTAAGACCAAATCAATATTGTTTTCTTTCAGAAATTTAAGCAATAATTTCTTCAGGTTTTGTACATTTAGAGATGAAATATCATACAAATTATTTTCCTCTCGAGGATCCAATTCGAGATCATAATATTCCCAAGTTTGGGGTTTTTCATTATAAATGAGCTTTTTCCCATTCGATTTAACACAAAAAACATTATGTTTTTCTGGAGATGGCCATGGACCATATAGTCCACCTGTTTCAACAAAAACATCTCTATCTTTTTCTTCATTATTTTCAAGAAATGGAATTAGACTTTTTCCTTGGAAATTAGACACAGAATCTTTTGGAATACCCGCAAGATCCAGAATTGTTGGAAATATATCAATTGTCCTACATTGATTAGCAAAAGTTTGTTTCTTGGAATGTGGTATCTTTAACATACAAAATACGTTAATGGTATAATCATAAACAAAAACACCATAAAATTTTTCACCCTTTTTTTCACCCAAACTTGTCCCATGATCTGAAAAGAGTATCAAAATTGTGTTTTCATGAATTTTTTGCTGTTCTAATGTTTCAAGTATAGTTTTGATGTATTCATCACAATAAGGCAAATACGAATTAAAGCGTTCATTATTTTCTTTTTGTTTATTAAAAAATTCATCATCGTTAGATTCTTGTTTATATTTTTGAATTACAGCATCTACTAATCGCTTATGTATTTCTGTATAGTGTAAAAAAAGAAAAAATTTTTTCTTTGATGATAATTCTTTGATAATATTAGCATGTCTTTCTTTAAAATTAACAGTTTTTTCGTCAAATACATTTTTTTCAGAGAATCCTTGAGCAGGAATAACTGAATCGTCAATAATGTCATAACAGGTGTAATAACCATATTTCTGTAAAAGTTCAGGGAACGTTCTAATTTCATTTTTCTTAAATTTAAAAATATTATAATATCCATTAACTCCATTTTTTGATGGATACATTCCAGAGAATATAGCATGTAATGAAGCAAATGTATAAGGTGCAGATGTGTACATTTCAGAAAAATAATTTGAATTTTCTTTTAAAAATTTTAGTGATGGACATAGATCAATTTTGTCTTTTCGAAATCCATCTATGTTGATGAGGATAATGTTACAGTTTTTATTTTCCATATATGTTGTTAAAAAAATATTATTAAAAGAATGTTATTAAATCATCTGAGAGTATCAATTAGATATATTGAAAAATTTTGAGAGTGTATTTTTTTCATGCATGTTTTTGTATACAACAAAATCATTGTAAGAATCTAATTCAAGCCAAGAATTAGATATTGGAATTGCTTTAATTTTTACTCCGTCATTTATCATCCCTTGAAGCAGATCAGTCATGAAGGATTTTTCAAAACTGAGACTAGAATTGAGTGGATTCTTGCCATTTTGTGCAGATAATTTGGATTTGTCATAAAAAGATTTTAAAATTTCGAGTCCCTCACCCTGAAATTTCATCAATCCAATATACTGTGCTTGGATATCAATTATTTCTGTAGTTTTTTGACCTATGTTAGTAATGTCGCCATTTTTATTAATAGTTAGACTTTCAGCATCATCTATGGGATTTTTAAAACGAGTCTTCCAGTAACTAAGCCAATTTTTATCAACAATTAATGAGATACTCGCGGAACTAGAAAATAATTTTTCAAATACATGTTTTTCAAATATTATATCCCCATAAGAAACTACAATGGAATCGTCCATTATTTCTCGTGCAGTAAAAAGTGTTTCAACCATATTTGTGTCCTGAAATTTTTTGTTGACATAATAGTTTAGGTTTGGAATGTTAATTTTTTCTTCCATATACCCCTTTACTATCGTAATGTCTGTAATGTTAAAATGATTAAAAACATCTATCTGCCATTTTAAAATGCTTTTTCCAAATAATTCTACTAAACATTTTGGCTGATTCAAAGTTAAAGGATGTAATCGTTTTCCCACACCTGCTGCCAGAATAATTACTTTCATTGTATTATTTTTCTATGGAATAATTGTTCCATCATTAATTCATCGAATTTTTTTTGTTCGCGCTCAGGGTGCCACATTACACCAATAAAAGGTAATTCAGAATGAAATAGACCTTCAACCGTGTTATCGTTTTTTGAAAATGCAAATGGGACTAAATTATGGCCAAGATCATCCTCTGTGATTACATTATGATGGAAAGAATTTACTTGAACCGCTTCAGATTCAAATATTTTTAGGAAACTTTCTTGTTTAATGTTAACCATGTGATCATTATTTACATGAATCTTTGTTGACAGTGCATTTTGTTTTCCACCAAAATATTGGTTTAGTTTTTGCATACCTCTACATACACCAAGAATAGGAATATCATTTTTTACGGCAAAATCAATCAATGCATGTTCAGTTTTATCACGTTCAGGTGGAATACCAACATTGTCACCACCAGATAAAATTAATGCGTCTATCTTCAGTTCTTCCAGAAATAATTGTATATTGGATAATAAATTTGGAATCTGAATAGGTATTCCATTGATTTTTTCTATAAATCTAGTCCAGTCTTGGCTAAGCGCATCTCTGTTCTCAACATAATTACTTGTCCCTACTACTCTAGATGTTATACCAATTTTTAGCATATTCATGATTATTTTATGGTTTTATTTAATATACCCAAGTGATTTCAGAATCTGTTTTTCTTCGATGAATCTATCGGATTCAGTATGCTCAAGGATTGAAATTTGTGAATTATCACAATCCAATAGAACTCTAGAAGAATGTTGAAGTTTCTCATAAAATATTTCACCACATCCTATTGCTGCAGGTAAATTTAATTCTGCACATCTTATAGCCATATGTGAAGCAACACCACCGTATTTTGTAATTAATCCAGCAAGATTGTAAGAGAATATCCAGTCGTAGCCAGGATCAGCATTTTCAAGAAGAACTATTTTTTTTGACATATATGAAGCGTCCGTGATTTTTTTGATGTTAATTATTTTGCCGCTGATTTTTTTCTTTGTAACGAAATTAGGTTTAGTAAATGGATATGAGATAATATCAAAATCATTTTCTGATGTAATGATAGGGGGCAATATGATATTATTGAAAATTAGTTTTTTATTTTTCTGCTTCGATATCGCTGTTTTCCATTTTTCTCTTAGTGAATCTCTTGGATACTTTTTGTAACTTGATAGAATAAATGATATATCTAAATTAGATATTTCATCTCGCGAGAAATTTAATTTTGCTCCTGCTTCAGAAATCAATTCTAATGCATCACTTAAATTTTTTGTAAACTCAAATTTTAATTCCTCTCTTTGAGATAATGATTTTTTAACAAAGTCATCAAAATTGATTTTTGAAAAATCTAATCCAGAGTTTTCAAGAAGTTTTTTAACATTGTTAAATTTTGGAGATTTATTTTTTGCTGATTTAGGATTTATCTTAATATCAGAGATAAGTAATGGATTTTGATCATATCTGATAGCGTTAATATCATACGTACCTGGTCTAAGATGTCCATATTTGTTAAGAAATTGTTTTTTTGGTAATTCCTTATTTCTAAATTTTATCTGATCATTTTGAAATCTAGATAAAGGAGAATCAATTGAATTCATAAAAATTTCAGCTGACTTGTAAGAAATTTGTTCATTTTTTATTAAACTTTTTAGAATTGCTGATGAAATAAAAGCCAATCTAGCCATCATTGAAAATGGGACTGTACCAAACTTTTTACAGTCATCTAGGAGTGATTTTGATGCTGTTAAGAGTTCTTTGTATGTTTGGTTATTTTGAGAAAGATTATAGAGTATCTTTAGCCGATTTTTTTTCATGATTTTTATAGAATCTGAACATTCTTTTGAGAAATTATCAAAATTATTAATTATTTTATTAGTGAATTCAACTAAATAATTTTTTAATTCTTCTATTTCAGTGTTGGAAAAATTATAAGATTTTAGTTCAAAGAGTCTAGTTTCTATAAACGGCTCATAACATGAAAACAAGATTTCAAATTCAACTTTATCATGAAGATGTTGATTTGTTTTAAGTTTTTTATAATAAAATTTTAAAAGTTTTTTTTTCAGATGATCAGGTATATTTTTTGGAATTAAGGAATTAAAACTATATCTTATGTCTACATATGGCTTATTTCCAAATTTTGCCATAAGATTTTTGGTTGATACATTTTGGTAATTCAATTTTTTTCTTCCCAAACACCACGCATTATTCATTATAAGATAATCATATAGGGAATAATCTAACAGATTGGGATTATTTCCAATAATTTCTGCAGGATTCCAATCTGTCATGTCTGAAAAAAATGCATTGTCATTAATTGAGTCATGATAGGTTTTTTTCAGACGGAAATCATTTTTGCATTGTCCAATAATTTTAGTGATTTGTGAATCTAAAAGTGGTTTTTGATCGATTGATGTTATTGGTCTTACTTGAAAAATAATTATCTTTTTAGATTTTGTAATTCCAAATTCAATGTCTAGAGAAGTAGAATTTACAATATGTTCAATTTCAGTGACAGACTTTAAAAGCAAATGCCAGTGTGATGGTAAAAGTGACAAATTTGTTTTTCTAAAAATTTTGATTGAATTGTTAACTAATCCCTTTGTTACGCTATCAGTTAATCCACTTTCTTCATAATTAATTATAAAATATGGTGAGCCAGAATCAGGAGTTCTTGAGAAAATCACACCACTGACTTGAATATTTTTTGCCTGAGTTTGCACCAAAACTAAATTATTCATATTTGTGTTGCCTTTTTTGGTATAAGATGCAACTACATTCTGTACTGCATTTTTTATTTGAGATTTAGAAGTTGCTTCAACATTTAAAATACTTTTATAATTTCCAGCATGTGATTTCTCAACCGAGTCTTCACCTATTGCAGAGCTTCGAATAACAATTTTACAGATACCAAATTTTTTTTGTATTCTTTCAACAATATTTTGTTCATCACTCATCCATTCCGAAACCGTAAAATCATATATTTTCTCAATTTTTGAATTCTTAATTTGCTTACTTAGAAATTTTAATGTGTGTGATTTTGAGGATTTATTGTTATCAAAAAAATTATTGCCTGATGATAATATCATGTCTTCATTTTCCTTGTTACTAGATATTCCTTTCATATTTTCAAATTTGCATCGTATTCCTAAGTTTTTAAAATTTTGGTATGAATGATATTACTACAAAATGTGCAGGTACAAATATTAACTATATTTTTAAGATATTATTACTGATTTGTGATTGAAGCCAAATATTTTTTTTATAGTGCTTGATGGTTTTAGGGCAGACAAATGCTATGGTGAGAAAAAAACTTCGTTAACTCCTAATATTGATTCTTTAATAAAAAATGGAGTTTATTTCAGTCAAGCCATTAGTTCTGGTCAAAGTACAATTCCTGTTGTTGCAAGTATATTTACTAGTCTTTATCCATTTGAATGTCTAGTTGAAGATGGGAAACTCTTCAAATTAAATTCAAATATTGATACACACATTAAAAATCTTAGAGAAAATGGTTACAACACATATGCTACATTCCAAGAGGTAATGCATTATGTTGGTATGAGGGAAATTTTTGCGAATAATATAGAGCCATATCCTGTATCTCAAAGTTTGTGGGGTGGACAAGGTCAGACAATTATTGATAGATTTACATCTAAAACGATGAAAGAACCATGGATCTATTATTTGCATTTGTATGATTTGCACATAGTAGGATACACATACGAAGAGCGTCTCAAGGCAGGACCAAAAGAAATTCTTGATGATAAATATGGTGTTAATGATTATGAACGAATAATTTCAGCTATGGATGTATGGTTAGGTAAAATTTTAGAAAAAATTGATCTTGAGAAAACACTTGTGGTATTGACATCTGATCATGGTATGGAACATGGTGCATACACTTCAAAAATGTGGGATTTGCATAATGAAAGTCGCGTAAAAAAACAACAGACTCTTGTTTCTAACCCAAATAGTTCATTCTATAAATTAGGCCATAAACTCGCAGTTAATTCTCCAGATTTTTTATTACCTGTAAGAAAGAAATTAGCTGAGATGTATACTGATAGAGCAGATAAGCGAAGTAGAGATAAAGTACTTATTGATGTAGAAGAAAACTTGGAAAATAAAAAACTCCGACCTTATGAAGAGCGTTTAATGAAAGAATGTGGATTTCATACATCACATGTATACGAAGACAGAGTCCATGTTCCACTTATTTTCTGTGGTCATAGTATTCAACCTGGAAAGATCATATCTCAACAAGTACGAAGCATCGATATTTTTCCTACAATTACAGAGTTAGTTGGTTTACCGAATAAAGAAAAAATTCATGGAATTAGTCTTGTTCCTCTATTAAAAGGAGGAAATTTAGAAGAGAATCCAGTATTTATAGAAACTGCGGTTAATACAACTAAATCACTCTCAACTAACACAATTGGCATTAGAACTTCGGAATACAAATATTTTAGAGATAAGGACAGTCCGTCAAAAAATATCCATCTCTATAATATGAATAACGATCCATTAGAAGAAAAAAATATTTTTAGAGAAAAACCTGAAATTACAAAAAATATGGAATTTTTACTGAATAAAATCATCAATGAACAAAAAATCACATTTGAAAAACCAAAAAATACAATCAGTGATGATGAAAGAGATAAAGCTATTATGAAATTAAGGAAACTTGGTTATATTTAATTTGCAAAACGAAAAATATATTCTGCAAGACTGAATTCAAATTCGGTATCAATCATTATTCCAGTTTCAGGTGGTATTTCAACTGGCAAAACTTTTGGTATGTAAATTTTTTTAAAGCGCAGTAACCTTATTCATACATCTCACATCTCATTTTTTTTATCAGCAGATTTTTTCCTTTTATTTATATAAATTATTAAAAATATTACTAAGGAAGCAATTCCAGAATATAGAACAATTGGATTTTCTATGGATCCTTTTAGATTTATTGCCTGTCTCATACAGTCATAGGATAATGAGCATAGTTGATTCATATCGAAATAAACAGGTAAATTCCACACAATATATGGATCAAAGTAAATCTTTTCCCAGAAAATTAAGAATGTAGCTAAATGACTAAAAATGATTAAAATAAAAAATGGAATCCTAATTTTATTTTCTACTGGCTTAAGAAAACACCAAACTGCATAAGACATAATCAGAATCATAGGGAAAATAAGAGGTATAAAATGGCGGCTTGTATTATACGTGTCAATAACCATACTTAGTATAACATAGATGCTAACATACCAGCCTATCATCAAAAATTCAGAATATAACAAATTTTTTCTTTTAATCTTAAGAATTAGATAACCAACGCCTACGATGAAAAAGAACGTCAATGGAATACTTGAGAATGTATGACCTGATTTTACAGAGTTTGGTATATCGTCAGGCAAGAAAATATGGTAATAACCATCTATTATAGGTGCCATTGTAGCGCTTGCAACAAAAGGCAAAAATACTTTTTTTGCATCCTCCCATGGTTCATTAATTGCTTGATATGTTTGTGCTACATTATATTGTACCATAAGCTGACCAATTGGATCCGGATAATAGAATGGAAACGTGCTAAAAAGCGCACCAAAAAATACTCCAAGGAAAAGTAAAACCAGAAAAACCGATTTTAAGAAAAATCTTTTGTTCCATAATTTCTTAAAATTTATACTTTCATTGAATGGCTGTTGTATGAAAACTATCATTATTATTAGAAAAGGAAGTAACTCCAACGAAGTCATCTTAGTATTTACGGCCAAAGCAAAGGCAATAGCGCCGAAAATTAAAAATTTGATCGTTGTTTTTTTATCTTTATTAGTACTGTAAAGTAACAAAAATACAGATAGTATTATGAAAAAATTCATGTAAACTTCAGATATTAAAATTCGACTATGATGTATCCATAGTCCATGAAAAAGCAGAACTATTACAAATGAAATCCCTACAAATCTGTTAAAAAGTAACTTACCAATAAAAAATGATATGCCAATTGTTAAGGCACCAAAAATCGGGGAAAAAAATCGTCCCGCTGCAAGCTCAGATTGCGTTGGAATATTTTCACCTGGTATTGCTACATTGAAATGAATTGGACGACATTGACCTGTATCGCTTGACCAATAGTATATCCTTTCACTATCAGAAAAAAAATAATCTCCTATTCCTACTAATACTCCCTTAACTACTCCTCCAGAAGATATCCAATGTATTTTGTCACAATCTAGATCTATAAGATTACAATCTCCTAGACCTGTAATACAAGGATCAAGAATTTTCCCCTCCATCATTAAATCAAAATATTTCATTCCATAACCATGATGAGGTGCTTCATCTATGTTAATTCCCTGATTTTCAATATTAAACGCCAAAATACCATATGACGCTATAGAAATTAATGCAAATATAAGAAAAGTATTTTTGTAAAATTGACTAATCATGATTGAGTGGTTTTTTACTTAATAATTAATTAATTAGTATTAACATTCAATCCTCTGCTCAATCTTAATGCAATAAACCCAACTATAACAGCATACCATAACGTGAAAAACCTAACAATTACAGCAACAACTAAAGCAGTAGAAAATTCTAATCCATGCAATGCCAGGAGTCCTGCAAAACTACCCTCAGTAACACCAATACCACCTGGAGACATAGAAATAGCACCTAAAATCACCGACATGGAATAAGTAGATGCCAATTCAAAATAGCTTACAACATCTATTCCTAAAGATAGTAGTATCAAATAGATCCCAACTGCTTCTAGTAATCTATATGACACAGTTAATACACACGACGAAATAACCGTTTTTTTGTTAAGAGAACTTCTAAGAATATCATGGGAATTTTCTAAAGAAGCATGAAATCTTCGCAAAAACCGTAATTTTTTAATTAAACGTAAAAAATAATCAAAGCTTGATTTAGAATAAATAGAGAAAACTACAAAAAATGTTATAGCTATTGCCACAAAAATTACAGGTAAATAATCTAAACCTAAGAATACAATTGCCGTTAATGCAATAGTGATTGTACCTACTACGTCATAAATTCTTTCGGTTAAAATCAAAGGCGCGGAAACTGAACGTTTCACATCGAATTTATTTTTTAATAATACAGATTTTATTAATTCACCTGACTTGACAGGTGTTATAGCAAATGTAGATCCTGCTAGATAGATTAACAGGTTGTCCTTCACAGGCAAGTGAATTTTATAACTTCGCAAAATAATCTCCCATCTAACAAATAGTATTAACCAGCTACAAAAAATTATTATCAAAATCAGGGGAAAAAATTTCCAATCAAAATTTGAAAGCGTATCATATACTAGATTAATGTCTGAAACAACCAAAAATATTGAATATATTGCAATTGCCGCTATTATAATTAAAATAAAATTTCGTCCGAAAATTTCTAAATATTTCATAATTAGTCAACTATGCTGAAAATTGTTTTAGTTGTTTTTATAGAATTTGCTATACCAATCATATGTAATTTTTAAACCATTTCGTAAAGCAATTTTTGGAATGTAACCGACAGATTTTGCCTTTGATATGTCAGGTTTTCTTCTTTTAGTTCCTGCATTTTCTTTTAATTTGAATTTTGGGTTAATATTTTTCCCAGAAACTTCGGACAATAAATTAATTAAATCTAAAATTGAACTTTCAGCATCATTTCCAATGTTAAATATTCTTTCTCCATTTGAATTATCATCGTGTACCAGCAATGTACCCGCAATGGCATCATCAATGAAACAGAAAGAACGTGTCTCAGTTCCATCTCCCTCAACTAAAAATTCTTCATTCTTGATTAATTTTCTAATAAATTGTGGCATTACGTGTTCATGCCCCATATTTGGACCATAGATATTATGATAGCGAACAATTGTGTGCTTAAAACCATACTTTTTTGCAAAATTTATGCATAATAATTCTCCAATTATTTTGCTTGCTGAATAAGAGAATCTTGGATTATATGGATTTGGAATTGATAAATTCTCAGTTTCTGGTGTTGGAAAGACTTGTGGGTATCCATAAACTTCAGATGATGAGCTAAATAAAATATCTTTCACATCACGTTTACGGCAAAATTCAATTAGATTTTGAACTCCTTTAACATTAACATCAAGAACTTTTTCAGGGATTTCATAAAAAAACTTAGTTCCGTTGATAGCGCCGAGATGGAAAATTGTGTCTATTTCCGAAGGAATATTTTCCCAATCAGAAAGTTTTGTGATATCTCCTTTGACGAATTTTATTTTTTCATCAGTAAATTTATCAAATGAGCCTCGAAATTCATTATCGAAAACAATTACTTCATGTGATTTTTTCATTGAATTTACTAAATTATATCCAATGAAACCAGCGCCCCCTGTGATTAAAATTTTAGACAATTCCTATGCCGCTGTAAATTACAGATTTGTTTTTTTCAAATATTTTTTTATCATATAATCGCCAACAATCAACAAAAATACATGGTTTTGAAGATCTTTCTAATAATGTAAGGATATCCAAGTTTCTATAATTTTTATGATTATTCATTATTATAACACAATCTGCATCCTGAAAACCCTCTTCTAAGTTTGTAGGTGTTACATTAAGAGAACTCAGTATTTCATTTGGTACTACTGGATCATGCCCAAAAATTCTATGTTCATTAATCAAATTTTTTACCAAATCTAGCGTTGATGAATTCCTAGTATCAATAGTTTCTGGTTCACCCTTAAACGCAAATCCCATCACAAAAATTTTTGAATTTTTTTTTGCTATTTGCTTTTTGATTTTTTGTGCAATTATAACTGGAATTGATTCGTTTATTCTTCTTCCAGATAGTATAAGTGATTGTAGATTAGGACATGATTTGAAAATATCTTGCTTTTCTACTAATAAATAAGGATCTTTGGATAAACATGGACCACCAACGCCAGGACTTGGAAGCGGAATATTATTTCGTTCATAATCAGTATTAGCATTTTTAATACATTCATGTGCGTCTACACCTGCCTGTTCACATAATAACATAATTTCATTTGCGTAAGCAAAACGTACATCCCTAAATGAGTTATCAATTAATTTTATCATTTCAGCTGCCTCTAAGGATGAAACTTGAATTATAGTAGGAGTTAATTTTCTAAATAATTCCATTACCCGAGAACTACATTCTGAATCAATTCCACTAACAATCTGTGGTAATTCAGTTAATTCTTTTAATGCAACACCAGATAAAGCTCGTTCTGGTGCGTATGCAATTTTAATCTTTTTTGTTATACCTCTCTTTTTTAACTCATTTTCGAGCTCTGGTATTATTTTTTGTCTGGTAGTACCTACAGGTGATGTTGAACGTACAATAATCAACTCTTCTCCGGTCATAACCTTTCCAATACTTTTTGTTGCTCTAATCAGGTGGTCTGTGTTTAATGAGTTGCTTTTTATTGGTGTAGCAACACATAGCACATAAAATTCTGGTTTTTCCTTTAAGTCTTCTAATTTAGAAAATACTTGGAAGTTTTTTCCAAGATTTTTTTTCAGATATAGTTCTACCCCAGATTCATTAATAGTAGATATTCCTTTAGATAATTTTTCGTATGCTTTTTGGTTTATCTCTATCCCCGCAACTTTAATTCCCTTTTCAACTAATGCTAATGATAATGTTAATCCAACAAACCCTAATCCGACTACAGCAACAAACATGGTTTTATTGATTTTTGATACCTGATAAAAACATCACGTATAATTTGATTTAACGTTTTTTTACTACTGATTTTACTGCACCAATAATTTCATTTCTAGAAATTCCATATTTTTTATAAACATCTTTTTCTTCTATTTTGATGGATACTGGAAAAATATCCTTAAGACAGACTTTCTTTACAGGAACAGGATTTTCAGATAATAATGAAGAAATTGATTCAGCCAATCCACCTATGTAGCTATGTTCTTCAACTACTATCGCTGCACCAGTTTTTTTTACTTCCTGAATTATCTCCTTCTCTGGCAATGGTTTGATCTGAGGGATATTTACCACTGAAACATGATAGTCATTCCCAAAATCTGCTTGGAGTGATTCATGAACCATTGTACCATGACAAAATATTGTACAATCAGTTCCATCTTTATATTTTCTAAATGGAACAAATTCTGGTTCTGAGTTATGAACAATTGGGGTTGCAACACCCGAAATTCTGATATAACTAGGTTTATTCAATTGTGCTACATGCTTTACCAGTGTTTTTGCTTCCCAATAATCCGAAGCGGCAAAAATATGAAAATTTGGTAATGATCTCATAAAAGACAAATCAGTAATACAGTTATGTGAACGTCCACCAGTGCCCCATACTCCTGCGTAATACCCCGCCATACTTACTGGGTAACTATCTTCTGCTATGCTTTGACTTATCTGATTGTACATTCTTGCATGAAGGTAAGCAAAATTCAGAATAAATGGTTTGAAACCGTCAGAAGAAAGAGCTGCTGCTATAACTGCAGAATTTGCTTCAGCAATTCCTGTTTCAATTAATCGTTCTTTAGCATTTTCAAGAAACCATTTTCTTTCATTGCCTCCACTATCAGAAGTCACATAAACAATTTTTTCATCCTGTTCCGCTAATTCTATCAAGGCATCACTATAGCCTTGACGCATTTTTTTAAATTCTATATTGTCATTCATTTTTTAATAATTTTCTGCTTTCTTTTATGCCATCAAAAAGTTTTTCCCCTGAAGTCATGTGAATGTGTTCTTTTTCCCAAATAGGAACACCGTTATTTTTTATGGTATTTGCGATGATACACTTTGGTTTGCCTGAGATTTTTTCTAATTTTCTAAAATCATTTATCAAACTATCAATTTTGTTCCCATTATTTTCATAGATTGTTTCCCAACCAAAGCTTTTCCATTTTTCATCTAAAGGCTTCAGATTCATAATTTCATCAACATCTCCCAAAGTGCAGTAATGATTGTAGTCAACTATGACATATAGATTATCTAGTTTATAGTGAGAAGCAAACATTGCCGCTTCCCATACTTCACCCTCATGACATTCACCATCACCAAGTATACAAAATATCTTGTATTTTTTCTTCTTCAGTTTGGCTGAGTATGCAAGGCCACATGCAAAGGAAATACCTTGACCCAAAGAGCCACCAGAATACTCAACGCCAGGAGTACAGATTTCTGTATGACCCTGTAACATTGAATCAAAATATAGAAATTCCTTAAATTTTTCTTTTGGAAAAAATCCTTTTTCGCCTAAAACAGCGTACATTGCCTCACAAGCGTGAGCCTTTGATAGGATTATTCGATCTCTTTCTTCCCATTTTGGTTGTTTCGGATCAGTTCTTGCAATTTCATAATACAATGCAACCAAAGTTTCAAGAATAGATAGCGAGCCACCAGGATGCCCTATGGCACCAGCCTCAAGAATATCAATAACATTAGCTCTACACGACGAAATTATATTTTCTAACGACAAATTTTCCTCCATATCAGATACTCTTGATCATTTTACTTATCATATGAACTTCCCAATTTAGTTTGAATTTAAGTATTGTTCATAACATGTATTATTTCTGAATTAAATTTTTTAAAATCTTCATTACTTACTTGTCCTAAAAATTTTATCAAGAAATGATTTGCGCCAATTTTTTTATATTTTTCTAGTATCTCAATTATTTGAGCTGGTCTACCTATTGCAGCAATCTGTTCCGTGATTTCAGAAGGGATTTTATCAGCTTCTTGTTCAAGCGTTTTTGATACTGATTCATTGATAACCATTTGTGATTGCAAGATTTCTTTGGGTATTTCTTGTTTCCATCCTAAATCTTTCAAAGTGTTTCCTTCCAGAAGGAGTCTTATTGATAATGATCTACCAATTTTTTTGCGTCTAACATCATTTTCAGTATTTGTTATAAGTACTGGAACATTTGCTACCAAATCAAGATCAGAAATTTTTCTTTTCGATTTTTTTGTACCATTTACAATGTCTTCTACGAATCTTCCATAATTTGATAGTGAATGAACGTAAGGAACCCATCCATCAGCAAATTCACCAGTAATTTCTCTTGTCTTAGGACCAGACGCGCCTACATATATTGGAGGAACTGATGTAATTTTATTATCTACGTTAAGAAAAAGATTTTTTGCTGAAAAAATGTCTCCAGAAAAAGAAAATGGTGAATTTTTTGTAGCAGTAAATAATCCTTTAACAAATTGTAAAGACTCTCTTAATCTTTTAAGAGGTTTCGCCATATCTAGTCCTAATGGCGTTAAGTTCATTGCTTCACCGGTTCCTAGCCCTAGAAATGTTCTTCCTTTTGAAATATGATTAAGTGTTAAAGCAGAATGTGCAATGGTTGCTGGGTGTCGCCTTGATGTATCTACAACCGATTGTCCAATTGCACAACGATTAGTTTTTGTTGTTAGTGCTGTTAGCACTGCAAACGATTCTAACACCGGAGCATTGCCTGGAATCATCAAGTGATCGTGATACCAAATAGAATCAAAACCAGATTTTTCTGCTAAAATTGCCTTAGAAGTAATTTCTTCAAAAGAAGACCATGAAATACTATATCCAAATTTTGATTTCAATTCTAATTGATAATTACCTAAGTAGATATATGTTATTTTACGAGAAGTGGTAAGAAACTAATTTAAATTCACATATTTCCTATTGAAATGGGTGTATACATATTGAATGATATTATTAACAATGAAATAAAAAATTTTTTTGAAATTAAAAATAAAAATAGAAAATTCATTCCTGGGAAAACTAAAATTCCCTTAGCGTCTCCCTCTTATGGTTATGAAGAAGTAGTTGATGCACTTGATTCAATGCTGTCAACATGGGTAACAATGGGTGAGAAGGTCAAAATATTTGAAGAAAAATTCTGTGAATATATTGGTTCTGAAAATGCTATAATGGTAAATTCAGGCTCATCTGCAAATTTATTAGCATTATCTATACTTACTAATCCTTTATTTGATAATAAGATTGAAAAAGGTTCATCAATTATAACACCAGCGGTTACTTGGGCTACTACGGTTTCACCAATTGTTAATGTTGGATGTAAACCATTGTTTGTTGACGTAGATCTTGATACGCTTTGTATTAACACAGATTTATTGGAAGAATCTGTTTCTGAAGAAACGTCTGCTGTTATGCCAGTACATCTAATGGGGCATCCATGTGATATGAAAAAAATTAGTAAGATTACATCTGAAAATAATTTACAATTGGTAGAAGATTCATGTGAAGCTCATGGCTCTTCAATAGATGGAAAGAAAGTAGGTACTTTCGGTGATATTGGGACATTTAGTTTTTACACGTCACACCATATTACAACAATAGAGGGGGGTATGTTAGTTACCAATAATGAAAATATTGCAGAAATTGCAAAATCGCTAAGAACATTTGGGTGGGCAAGAGAGCTTAAAACGAAAAATGAGATTCATTCAAAATATTCTGAAATAGATCCAAGATTTCTGTTTGTGAATATTGGATATAATTTTCGTCCGACAGAAATTCAAGGTGCGTTTGGCAGGCAGCAGATAACCAAACTTGATTCATTAATTCATCACAGACGAGAAAATGCCAAATTTTGGAATGAGAGACTTGTCAAACACTCTGATCATCTTATTTTGCCTACGCGAAATCTTGAAAATCATGTCTATTTTGGTTATGCGATAACTATTAAGGAGAATTCACAAGTTTCTAGAAAAGAACTAACTGATTATCTTGAATCTAAAGGAATTGAAACGAGACCTATAATGGCTGGAAATTTCACAGAACAACCCGTGGCAAAATTAATACAATCATCCAAACATGGTGAATTAAAAAACTCCAAACTAATTATGAAAAATTCGTTCTTTATTGGCAATCATCATGCTATTCTTGAAGAAGAAAGAGAATTTGTAGCGGATGTATTTGATGAATTCTTTAAACAGCAACAATGAGAATTTTTAGAAATTATTACCTATTTTTAATTCATTTAGGAAGACTTTGAGCATATCAATCATCACAGGGGTTGTTTTTGCTTTCACAACTCCACCAATGCGTGGAAGTTCTTCGGTCGGTATTTCTGCAATTTTAGCCTTTAATTTTCCACACCTGATACTTAGCTGAAAATTTTCAGTATAGCCAAATGTATCTAGTTTAGCTTTTTTATAAAATGATTTGGTAAAACCCCTAAGAGCATTAGTTGTATCAGTTATGTTTGTACCCCAACAAAGATTTACTAATGCTGCAGCTAACTTATTTCCAAATACTCTAAATCTGAATTTGTCATCTTCTACATCCACTTTTGATTCTGGTAAGAATCTACTTGCCGTAACCATATCATACCCCTCTTCAAGTTTTTCTAGAAGTTTTGGAACATCTTCAGGATTTTCATTTCCATCACTGCTAAGATTTACTATAATATCCCCTGAGGCGTACTCAATTCCTTCTATGAGTGCATTTGTTCTTCCAGGTTTTTTTTGTTGAATTATTTTTACACCACGTTTTTCTAAAAATTCTACAGTGCCATCTGTTGAGTTGTTATCGATTATAAAAAATTCATCAAAAAGATTAATTGGTATTTTATCAAAAATACTTTTTACTGCTTCTATTTCATTCATTGTATAAAACAATAATGTTTTTTTTAATTTCTTTTGGCTTGAATTATCAATATTTTCATCTTTCATTCCAGTATTTTTCATTTATAACAAATAATTAAACTAAATCACTAAAAGAGCAATGTATAATCATAAGTTAAGCTTATCAATAAACAAAAATCTAATTTGTTAGATCTAAAATGCTCATTGTGTCACATAATCTGGTAAACCATGATTTTCCTATCCCAAAAGATGCGATATTTCGAATAAATTTTGATTCACTAATTTTACTTTAACTAACGGTTCGATAAACCAATTGATATCCGTTTAGTGAAATCATCCAGATCTTTTATAGCCAAAAGATCTTCGTTTTTAGGCTGATAATCTATTTCAATACGTGAAACACCGCCATTATTGTTAAACGAAAATATTTGGAATCCTTGACCAACTAAGAAATTTTTAATATATTCAAAATTATAACCATATTTTTCATAGTCTTTCTGTATTGCTGGAAAATGAATGCATTTAGTTTTTGAAAGGATTTTTTTTGCCCCCTCAAAAACAAATTTTTCATATCCAAGAACATCTATTTTCATTAAATCAAAACTAGATTCTTTGATAGGTAAGTCATCTAATCGTTTAATAGGAAGTTTTAGACCATCGCTAGATTCTATAACTGAGTTTTGATCATCTGATCGTTTATTTGAAAATTTTATTGTACCGTTCTTATTTCCTACGGCAAAATTAAAAATTTGAATATTATCAAGGTTATTCAATTTAATATTACCTTTAAGAAAATCAAAAATTGTTGGGTTGGCTTCGAAAGAATAAACTTTACCAGAATTTCCTATATTAAGCGCACATTCAATGGTAACTGTACCTATGTTAGCACCAATATCTAGAACAGTATCACCTTTTTGTAGATAATCCTTAAAAAAATAATTTGCTGTGTGAGCATAATTAGAATCCAGCCATAATGCCATAGAAAGAGATGTGGGATAAAACCTCAAAGAATAATGATCAAGATTAGTAATAAAATATTTTGAAAGTTTTAAACGCATTAATAGCCGTGCAACTATAAATTTAATTGGATTTTTTTGTATTTTTATTGTTTCTACTTTATCCATTGAGTAGTTACTTACATTGCCCAATTAAAATTTTTATTAGATTGTAATTACGGTACAGGCAGTGGTGATTTTTGTATTATACTAATAAATTATTTACTATAAATTAATTCCAGATTTGTATAATGAAAGATTTTAAAGTGTGAACAATATTTTCATAATAAAATTGGCTAATAAATATCGGTGTGAGTTATGTAACTATACTACAAATTATGATAAAGAATTGAATGCACATAAGAAAACACACAAACAAAAAAAGCTAGAAAAATTTGTTGCTAAAAAACTACCACCTAATTCTAGTATGTATTCTATGGCAAAATCTGCTTATCGTCTGTCTATGAATACATCGTCTAAGTTTAGAACCTTACCTGATTTTTTAATTTTCGGAGAGTCAAAATGCGGTACCAACTCTTTATATGCAAATTTAATTGAACATCCTAAAATTCCTTCATTTTCGAAAGGAATTCATTTTTTTGATGCTGCATTTGATAATGGTGTTGGGTGGTACAAACAATACTTTCCACCAAAATGGAAGAAAAAGGATCAACTTAATGGCGAATCTAGTCCCTATCTTAATTATCCACATTCAGCAAAAAGAGTTTTCAGTGTTGTACCTGACGTAAAATTAGTTGCAATACTAAGAAATCCTATCGATCGTGCGTACTCTAGTTGGAAAATGGAAACAGAATTTGGGTATGAAAATTTATCATTTGAAGAAGGGATAAAAGAAGAAGAAAATAGAATTGGAAAAGAAATAGAAAAAGTTCTCGAAAACGAAAATTATTGGAGTCTTCCTTTATTTCGATATTCATATTTGGAAAGGGGCAAATATGCTAAAAATCTAAAATCTTGGTTTGAGATTTTTCCAAAAGACCAATTTTTGATCATTTCTTCTGAAGATTTTAGTTCAAAACCACAAGAAACTGTTAACAGCATTTTCCAGTTTCTAAATTTATCCACTCATACAATAAGAAATCTAGAAAAGAAAAATGTGCGCAAGGCTGCGAAAATGAATGAAAAGACAAGAAATGAACTAATAGAATTTTTCAAGCCTCATAACGAAAGATTGTTTAAAATGATTAATAAAAAATTTGATTGGGATAAGTAGGAATTGAATGGAGGGAATGCTAATAATATTGATTGTCACTTTCTACAAAGTCAATGAGGGTTTTTTATTATATATGAAAAAATGTATGTGAAAATTGTATGAAAATATTTAGAGTAATTCTTCCGTTATACAACAAAATTATAGAGAATTCAAGCCGCGGAAGGGGCTATGGGAAAAAGAAATCCGTTAGAAAAATGATGAACTTCTTTAATTATCTTTTTAGAAGTAATGAAGTTAACGTCCGTGGTCATAAGATGTATCTTCCAAAGGAAGGATTTGGTGAGTATTCAACTCTAGGAATCTATGGTAAACTAGACACTTTTACCGTTGAAAGTCTTTTGCAACCTGGAGATTATGTAATAGATATTGGTGCAGCTATTGGTTACTTCACATTAATTTTTGCTGGAATAGTGGGTAAGGACGGTCTAGTGATTGCTTTTGAACCAAAGGAGGATAGATTTGAAATTCTATCAAAGAATGTTAAAGTGAATAATTTTAAAAACGTGAAATTAGAAAAAAAGGCAATTCTGGCAAATGGCATGAAAGGAACATTCTTTTCACGTGATGATGGTCAAGCAGGATTACGATTTAGGGGAAACGATGAAAATTCAATCAAGTCTTTTGGTACTCATAAACATACTACCCCTAATCAAGTTTCCACGATTAATTTAGACGATTATTTAAAAAATCTTGGTGTTCTTGAAAAAATATCTTTTATGAAGATTGACGTCGATGGTCCAGAATTACTAGTACTATTGAGTTCCCAATCTCTACTAAAAAATAATAATCTTAAAATCTTGATAGAATGGGATCAAAAAAATTCAAAAATAAGTGGATGTGATCCTGCATCAATAATTGATTTATTTATTGATAATAATTTTAAAATATTCTATCCAAACCATGAAAAAAATAAATTCTTTCAGGTAAGTAAAAATGAATTATTGAAAATGGAAGGTGATGTAAACATTCTCTGCGTCAAGAACTCATCCATTTTAGAAAATAAAGGGTTATTATAATAAATCATTTCTGGATCATGAATTAATTATTAGCACTCCCTC
>Ga0315318_10000233_pt1 | contig 22206 bp, 18 predicted proteins | sample M1200m3416metaG_FD_203703 | JGI IMG/M metagenome (GOLD analysis project Ga0315318, IMG submission 203703) | Ammonia-oxidizing marine archaeal communities from Monterey Bay, California, United States - M1 200m 3416 | ecosystem: Environmental > Aquatic > Marine > Coastal | place: USA: California... | reverse complement strand
TGTGCAGCGCGAAAACCTCAAGCCGTAACCGATGAGCGACGCCTACCTTAAGATTAACAACTTAAAGACCCACTTCCCGGTGGAGAAAGGGATTCTGTTCCGCAAAGTCACCGGTACAGTCAAGGCAGTCGATGGCGTGTCGCTGAGCTTGGCCAAGGGCGAGGTGCTTGGCCTGGTCGGCGAATCCGGCTGCGGCAAATCCACCCTTGGCCGCACCGTCCTGCAACTCATCAAGCCCACTGAGGGCACCGTCGCCCTCGGCGAGCGCACCCTCACCGATTTGGACGGCAAAGAACTCCGCTCAGCGCGCGCCGATTTCCAGATGATTTTTCAGGATCCGTACGCCTCGCTCAACCCACGCATGACGGTGTACTCGATGCTCGCCGAGGCGATCCAGGCACATCGCAAAGTGCCCAAAACCGACCTGGCCGGGGCGGTCGGGGCGTTGATGGAAAAAGTCGGCCTGGCCGCTCGGTTTATGAGAAAATATCCGCACGAGTTTTCCGGTGGCCAACGCCAGCGAATTGCCATCGCCCGTGCGTTAGCCGTCGAGCCCAAGCTCATCATCGCCGACGAGCCGGTCTCCGCGCTGGATGTCTCCATCCAGGCGCAGATTTTGAATTTGCTGAGCGACCTCACGCGAGAGATGGAACTGACGATGATTTTCATCTCGCATGATCTGTCGGTGGTAAAACACATCTCCGACCGCATCGCGGTGATGTACCTCGGACGAATCGTTGAAATCGGCGCGGCGACGGAGGTGTTCGAGCATCCGCAGCATCCTTACACCAAGGCGCTCTGCAGCGCGGTGCCAATGCCCGACCCCGACAGCGAGCGCACCCGAAAACGCATCCTTTTACCCGGAGATCCACCGTCGCCGCTCAACCCGCCCAGCGGCTGCACCTTCCACCCCCGCTGCTCTCACGCCGAGGAACGCTGCCAAGCCGCTTGGCCAAGTTTCGAGTCGCTGAAAAACGACGGACACCAGGCCGCCTGCATCCGCCTGGGCGAATTGAACCAATAATTTTCGAACCAAAGAGAATGAAACTGAAACGAACCACCCTCCTCATCGCCACCGCCGCATTGTCGCTTGGCGCAACGCACTTGGCCAAGGCCGAGCACATTCACGGACTCCAGTGCGGCCACGCCGCCAACATTTGGTCCAGTATCGACTCGGCGTCCCAACGCTACGCGCCGGATCGCGCTGTGGACATCGAGCAGTTTGACCTCGATGTCACGCCGGACTTCAAGAATCGCCGCGTCGCCGGTACCGCCACGTTCACGTTCAAGCCGATCCTCAAGCCGCTTGGCCAACTGCGACTCGACGCGCACGACCTCGAGATCAGCAAAGTCACCGCCGGCAGTTTGGGGATCGCCGCCTGGCAGAACACCGACCGCGCATTGATCGTGACTTTCACCAAGCCGATCGCGGTGGACGAGCAGACCAAACTCAGCGTCACCTACGAGGCCGAGCCGAAAAAAGGACTCTACTTCCGCACACCGGAAATGGGCTACGACCCCGGCGACACACACATTTGGACGCAGGGCGAATCGATCGAGGCCCGGCACTGGTTCCCCTGCTTTGACGCGCCCAACGAGTTTTTCACCTCCACCATGACCTGCCGCGTGCCCGAGGCGATGGTCGTCCTCTCCAACGGCAGCAAGGTCAGCGACTCAGTCGATGCCGACTCTGGCATGCGCGTCGTCAAATGGAGTCAGGACAAGCCGCATGTCAACTACCTCATCACGCTTGTCGCCGGTCACTTCAAGCGCATCGAGGAGAAGCATGGCGACCTTTCGATGTCTTTCTGGACAACGCCGTCGGACTTTGCCAACGCCGCCAACTCGTTCCGCGAAACCAAGGCGTGCATGGAGTACTTCGAGGAAGAAATCGGCATGCCCTATCCGTGGGCCAAGTACGACCAGGTTTGCGTGCAGGACTTCCACTGGGGCGGCATGGAGAACACCAGCATCAGCACGCTCAACGCCTCGACGCTGTTCAGCAGCGAAACGGAAAACATCCGCAGCAGCCAGGGATTGATGGCGCACGAGTTGGCACACCAATGGTTCGGCGACCTCGTCACATGCAAGGATTGGAGCCAACTCTGGCTCAACGAGGGATTCGCCACCTACTACACGCACCTGTTTGCCGGCCACAAGGACGGCATCGACGAGATGCGCTACGGCCTTTATCGCGACCGAAAGGGCCTCACTGGCCGCAGTGGCGACACCACCGCGATGGTCAACCGCAAATACAACACTCCCCAGGAAATGTTCCGAAAATACGGGTTCATGTCCTATTCCAAGGGAAGCTGGGTGCTGCATATGCTGCGTTCGCAGCTTGGCCCGGAGCTATTCCGCAAATGTGTCCAGACCTACCTAGAACGACACAAACACGGCAACGTCGTCACCGAGGATTTGCGCTCGATCATCGAGGAAATCTCCGGCCAGTCGTTCGACCGGTTCTTCGACCAGTACGTCTTTCATGCGCACCATCCCGAGTTGAAAATCAGCTACGCATGGGACGAGAAAACCAAGCTGGCCAAGCTGAGCGTGCAGCAGACGCAAAAGGTTGACGCGAACGTCGTCCTGTTTCATGTGCCGCTGCCGGTTCGCTTCAAGGTCGATGACCAAGTCGTCGATCGCAAATTGCAGATCACCAAGACAGCCGAGGACTTTTATTTCCCCCTGGCCAAGGCACCGAAGATCGTGCGGATCGATCCTGACGTGACGCTCCTGGCCAAGTTCAGCTTCACGCCTTCGACGACGCTGCTGCATGCGCAGTTGGCTGATCAAAGCGACGCGCTTGGCCGTCTGCAGGCTGTCGAGATCTTGGCCAAGCGCAAAGACAAAACCACCCGCGAGAAACTGAAACACGCGCTGCAGAACGACTCATTTTACGCCGTGCGAATCGCTGCCTCCAAGGCGCTGCGCGGCATCGGTGGTGACGACGCCTTGGCCGCGTTGACCGACTCGACCGACCAGCCCAACGCCAAGGTGCGCCAGCAGGTAATCTCCAACATCGCCAGCCAGTACAAACCGGCCGCCTTGGCCGCGCTCAAGCAGAGCCTAGCCAAGGAAAAGAACTCGGCCATCCGCTCGCGAATCATCAACGGGCTGACCGGCCACAACGACAAGGAGGCCCGCAAGCTGATTAACCAGGCGCTTGATTCCGAGTCGTTCCGGCACCAGCTCGCCGACGCCGCGGTGAGTGCGCTCCGAAAACAGGACATCCCAGCGAACATCGCCAAGATTCGTGCCGTGCTGGAGAACGACGGTAAGAAATTCACCACCAACGGCTACGCCTCAGGTCTGCGCGCGATTGGCTACCTGGGGCGAAACCAAAAAAACAGGACCGGCATCCGTGAGTTCCTTATCGGCCACGTGAACAATCCCAAGCGCCGAGTCGCCTTGGCTTCCATCGACGCGCTTGGCCAACTGGGCGATCCACGGGCCATTGCCGTGCTGGATAAGTTCACTGGCGCAGCCGAGGGTGACACCGCTCGAAAAGCCGCTGAGCAGGCGATCGAGAAACTCCGTGCCGGCCGCAAACCAGTTGATGATTTCAAAAATCTCCGCCAAGAAGTCACCAGCCTCAAGCAGTCCAACTCTAAGCTAACCAAGGAGTTAGATGATCTCAAAAAGCGTTTCGATGCGGCTATCGGTAAAAAAAAGGCTGAAAAAAAGTGAAACCTTTGCCAGATAATGATTGAATAGCCCAACGGCAAGGTTTGTCAGAAACTAAAGCCAAAAGGCAGAACACAAATGAAATCGTTTAAATTAATCCTCACGACGGTCGCCATTTCGATGGCGATGTTCTCCGCAGACGCGGAAGAGAAAAAACAAAAAGCAGCAGCCAAGACAGGTAAAGCGGCGAAAGAGCGTACTGTTAAGGGCACTGTCATGTGTGGCAAGTGCTCGCTCAAGAAGACCGACTCCTGCCAGGCCGCATTGCAGGTCAAGCGGAAGGGCAAGGATGGCAAGGAAGTCACCCGTGTCGTCCTGCTCAAGAACGACGCCGTCACCAAAGCGTTTCACAAAAGAATCTGCAGTGGCGACAAAATCGCCGTTGCGGTGACCGGCAAGTTCGAAGGTAAAGGCAAGACACGCTTGCTGGTTGCCAGTAAGATCGCTGATGCTCCCAAAAAGGGGAAAGATAAAAGCTAACGCCAAGAAGAAGGCCTAGCGCGCCCCATTTTTCAGCACGCCCCCCGCCAGCTTGGCTGGGGGCGTTTTTTTTTGTGCGCAGACTAAGTTGCAGCTTGGCCAAGATTTAGCCCGGTGGCCAATCCATTTTTCGCCCGCCGAGTATGTGACAGTGCAGGTGCGGCACAGTCTCACCTGCGTCCGTGCCATTGTTCAGCACAAGCCGATACCCGCCCTCCCCCAGACCAAGCGAACGCGCCACCTCGGCCGCCTTGAGCAGCAAATGGCCCAGCAGCGGCTGATCCTCCGATTCGGCCTCGTTGATGCGCGGAATCGGCTTTCGCGGGATCACCAACACATGAGTTGGCGCCTTGGGGTTGATATCCCGGAAGGCGAACACTTGGTCGTCCTCGTAAACGATGTCCGCCGGGATTTCCTTGTCGCAGATTTTCTCGAACAGTGTCTTTTCCATTGGTCAGCGGCCGGGGAGCCTGCCCGATCGGCGCGCAGTGTTCCAGCCGAACCGGAGCCAAGATCTTTGTTGACTGATTCTGAATCATTAGGTATTTGCAGCCCTGCCTTACAACCTACACTGAACAATGAATGACCTACCCCCCACCACCCACGGAACCGCTTCCGGCGGTTTGGAACCTCATCGCGGCACACTGATCCTTGTATTGGGCATTCTAAGCCTGGTTTTGTGCGGCTTTTTCACGGGCATTCCAGCCTGGATTATGGGTAAAGGTGACTCGGCAAAGATCAAAGACGGCATGATGGATCCCGAAGGGGCAGGTATGACCAAAGCTGGAATGATCTGTGGTATGATTTGCTGTATCTTAACGGCAGTTAGTTTGGCTATAGTCCTTTTTATAGTGATCGTTGGAGGAGGGCTTGCGGCACTTAGCGGTTAATCCGGTTTTCAGGTTTTTCCTGAATCAATTTTCAGAAGGTGACGGTAGCTTATCCCAGCGGACCGTCTGATCGGCATGCTGTCATGGTCACAAAAAAAAATGTGATTATTTACCTTCACTACAAAGAATTGTAGTCATGCAATATTACTTCAAGGCATCGGACGAAAACGAGTACGGACCGATTGACGAAGGGGAGATTCACGCCTGGCTTCAGCAGGGGCGAATGAACCAGGGCTCCACGGTGCGCGCGGTTGATTCGGAAGAGTGGCGGCCGCTAAGCGATTACCCGGAATTGATGGCGCTTGCTGCTCCTTCAAGTTCAGCACCACCATCAACCACTCCCTCACCTCAGGCGGACATCAAACATTATGCACCCCATCGAGGGGCATTGATCCTCACGTTCGGGATTTTGGGTGTAGCCTGTTGTTTCCCGTTTGGAATCGCAGCCTGGATCATGGGGAACTATGACATGCAGCAGATCGAAGCCGGAATGATGGATCCGACCGGCAAAGGCACCACTAATGCGGGTAAAATTTGTGGCATCATAGGAACTACATTAGCGATCCTTGGTTGCGGCTTACAATTGCTATTGATCGCACTTGAATTTTAGAAGATGTAGCCAAGCGTCAAATTACTCTTTGCCATCTTGGACTCCGGTGGCTTTATCTGCGGGACAGCCGGCTCGGAGCCAACCGTTAACGAACGGATCAAGGTTGCCGTCCATCACTCCCTGCACGTCGCTAGCCTGCACGTTAGTGCGCAGATCCTTCACCATGCGGTACGGTTGAAAAACGTAGCTGCGGATCTGGTTCCCCCACGAGATGCTCCCCTTTTCGCCGTAGAATTTCTCCAGCTCGGACTTTTGTTCGTCCTCGCGCCGCGCGGTGATCTTGGCCATGAGAATATTCATCGCAGTCGCACGGTTTTGGTGCTGTGAACGCTGGTTTTGGCAGGCGACCACCAGCCCGGTCGGGACGTGCCGGATGCGCACCGCCGTCTCGACCTTGTTGACATTCTGCCCCCCCTTGCCGCCGGAGCGAAATGTGCCGACCTCGAACTCGGCCGGCGGCAGTTCCTCCTGCTCGCTCTCCTCGATCTCAGCGATGACATCAACGCTGGCGAAACTGGTGTGGCGGCGCTTGTTCGAGTCGAACGGCGAGATACGCACAAGCCGGTGCACCCCCCGCTCGGCCTTGCAAAAGCCGTAGGCATTCTCGCCAGCGATCAGCAGCGTGGCGCTTTTGATACCTGCGACTTCGCCGGGGAGCAATTCGCTGATCTCGACCGTCCAGCCGCGTTCCTCACCCCAGCGCTGGTACATGCGCAGGAGCATGTTGGCCCAGTCGCACGACTCGGTGCCGCCGGCGCCGGCGTTGATGGAGAAGATGCAGTTGCTGTGGTCGTGCGGCCCGTCGAGCATCAACTCCAGCTCGAGCGCCTCCAGACGCTCGGTAAACTTGGTCAAGTCGACCGCCAACTCGGACTGGATGCCCTTCTGCGTGGCCTCGTCCTCGTCGTCGGCCAGCTCGAGCATCGTCCTCATGTCGGCGTGCTGCGTCTCGGCCTTGAGCAACGGCTCGATGCGGCGCTTGATCGACGACGACTCATCGACAAGTTTCTGGGCGTAGGTGCGGTTGCCCCAGAAATTGTCCTGGGACATTTCCCCCTCGATTTCAGTCAAGCGGTTTTGTGCCTCAGGAACGTCAAAGATACCTCCGTAGATGAACGACTCGTTCCGCAGCGGCTTTCAACTGTTCCTCAATGTCTTCAAACATAAGCGCGGGCAATGTACGTTTTTTGAGTTTCAAGTTTCAAGTTTCAAGTTTTTAGCCAGTTGGCGGCCCTCGGTTCAACCTAAAAGACTTCACATCCAGATTCCCTGCTCCCTGAGTTGCTTTTCGGCCTGTTCGGCCCAACCCCGGTTGGCGGCGGGGCTGGCCGGACTGGGATGCAGCACACGGCCGATTTTCACGGCCGATTGACCAAGGACTTCGCGCGCTTTTTTCTCGGCGAACCCGCCGACAGCCACGAGCCATTCCGGCTGCAGAATCTCCACCACCTTGGCCAAGTGTGCATTGCAGACTTCCTCGAGCGGCTTGACCTCGACGGCGGGCAGCTTGTCCGGCGTGCGGTTGCGGCCGGTGTCCTCGAGGAAAGCCAATGGGCAGTAGTTCACGACAAAATGCCGGGCGAAGAAGGCCTCCGGTTGTGCGAATTTCTCAGCGAAGAACCCCCAAAACCGGCGGCCACTCACCTCGCTGCGCGGGCAGTCGAGCCCCAGCACGGGACGCTTCGGGTGCTCGCTCGGCGGCTTGCCGATGGGCGCGTCAATGCGCAGCCAGTCGCGAACGGCCGCCACCTCGCCAAACGGCACGCCGACCTGCGCCATGCCAAACGGCCCAGGGTTCATGCCGAGGAACACCGCGCGCTTGGCCCCGCCACCATAGTGGGTGAGGAACTGCTCGTGCGCCGCCCAGGCGTAGTCGAGCGGATTGTAAACGAACTCGACCGGCGGCGCGAAATCCAAACGGTTGACGGCATCGCGAAGCTCGGCGGCGGCGGCGATAAGTTGAGCGGCTTCGGCGCGTTTCGGCACGACGTCGTTATAGCCCCAACGGCAGCGCTTGGCCAAGGTTTGCATTGCGGCAGGAGAATGGCGAGGCTACCGTCCTTGGCTTTAGCGCACCCACACAACTATGAGTGACAAAATGATGATGACCATCGCGCACGCCATCAACGACGTGGTGCTGGTAGTGCTGAAGACGCCGGAGATTCTCGAGCCAGTCGGGATTACGCAGGAAAAATTTTTCGCCAAGCTCCTCGGCTACGACGAGAACGGCCTGTGGGTGCAGTTCCCCGACTTCGAACTGCCGTTGCGTGTGGGTGAGGAGTCCGGCCTGTGGATTCCCGAGTCGATGCAGCAGGTCGATGCCTCGGCATTGCTTCCCTGGAACGCAATCGCCACCGTGATGCATTTCCCTGGCGCTCAGGGCTATGACCATCCGAGCCCGTTCAACCGCGACATCGGATTCAACAACCAATACGAGAGTAAGACGTAACCTTCCTTTTTGCGACGGGACATCTTGGGAAAGATTTTGAGAATGAAAAAGGAGATCTCACCGTTAGTCTGGACAGCCCACCCCCAAGTTTTGGCTCTCGGTCAACTGCTTGCCGTCCTTATTCTTGGCCAAATCGCGACCACTGCTGAAGACGAGCTAAAGAGACTGCCGGCGGTCAAGGTCGACCTGCCCGAGTTGACAGCACAGCAAATCATCGAAAAGGCCCATGAAGCAGCAAAACGCAATGGCATGGGTGAAGCCGTTTTTTCTTTTTTACGTCAAGCCACCATCGAAGATCTTGGCTCAAAGGGAAAAATCCGAAAGGGCTACACCAAGACATACCGCGCATACACCGACAGACGTGAGCAGGAACTGATCAGGGTGGATGGCAAGCCGGCAAGCCGCCGGCGGGTCGCCCGTGAACAAGCCAGAAACCGTGAACGTCAACGCCGATACTTGGCGCGTAAAAAATCAGGCGTCACCAATAAAAACGAAAACCTGGTCACGAAGAACGTGGAATTGTACCAGGAAAAATTCATACCAATTCTGGTAGGCGTGGAATCAGTCAATGCTCGCCCGGCCTACGTCATTCAACTGCGGCCAAACACTGACCACAAACTCAAGAGCAAAACCGTTAACCGCTTCATGAACCAGTTCGACGCCAAGTTGTGGGTGGATAAGGATGAGTTTCATATCGCCAGAATAGACGCAAAATTAATGAAACCAGTCACTTTCCTGGGTGGTTTGGCCGGAGCAGTGAATGCGATTCACATTTCCGTTTCTGAAAAACGATTGGCCAGTGACACGTGGGTAGACGAAATCGTGTCCGCAAATTTTGACGCCCGGATGTTCTGGAAAACCTACAAATTCCGAATGAAGAGCGAGTCCAGCAACTTCGAATCCGCCACCCCTCTAGGTGATGAGAACGGCACAAAACCTGCGAAAAACAGACAAAATCAGTTATTTTGAAACCCTGGATATGCTCCCGATGAGTTTCACCGACCATGAGGGTGCCACAGAAATCAAGTGCTCTGTGTTCGTTCAAAACATCGTCGATCAATGTCGATCAAATGGGCTAAATAAAGATTAACTATTTCAACGCCTTATTATGACGTTATTTTCGCCTTGATTCTGGGCAAAAAAAACTTCTTTCCCACTTGACTAAACTCTATGAATAGTCACCTTTTTCGAAAACATGGGCTTCCGGATGTGCCGGAAGTCTTATGACGAAGGAGTCCAAGCATGCTGAAAATTAGCGCAGGTGGCAAAGGCGGCGGGTTTTGCGATGGAATTGCCCGGCGAGACTTCATCCGGATCGGTGCCATGGGCATCGGAGGCCTGACCACAGCCAACCTGCTTGAAGCCGAGGCACGTGCCGGCATCGGCTCCTCGCACAAGGCGATCATCAACATTTTCCTGCCGGGCGGGCCGCCGCATCAGGACATGTTCGACCTGAAGTTGGACGCACCCCGCGAAATCCGCGGCGAGTTCAAGCCGATCTCCACCAACGTGCCAGGCCTGCAGATCTGCGAGGAATTTCCGCGCATGGCCAGGATGATGGACAAATTCACTGTCATCCGCTCCATCGTCGGTGCCACCGGCGGACACGATGCCGAGCAATGCATGACCGGCCGAGCCCCGCGCAACCAACCTCCCGGCGGCTGGCCCAGCATCGGCTCAATTCTATCCAAGTTGAAAGGCCCTGTGAAACCGGACATGCCACCGTTTGTAGGCCTCTCGCCCAAGACAGGCCACATCCAGTGGAGTGATCCCGGTAAGTCCGGCTACCTCGGCCCGGCGCATGCGGCCTTCAAGCCCTCCGCCGAAGGCAAGGAGGACATGACGTTAAACGGCATCACGCTCGAGCGCTTGAGTGACCGCAAAAAACTTCTGCAAAGCTTCGACCAGCTCCGGCGCGACGTCGATAACTCCGGCCTGATTGAGGGCATGGACGCCTACAACCAACAGGCGTTTGGCATGCTCACCTCCGGCAAACTCGCCGAGGCGCTAGATCTCGGGAAGGAGGATGTGAAGTTGCGCGACCGCTACGGTCGTGGCACAGCCAAGTTGACAGCTGATGGTGCGCCCAAGTTGCTCGATCACTTCCTGCTCGCCCGGCGCCTTGTCGAGGTGGGTGTACGGTGCGTGTCGCTTTCCTTTAGCCGGTGGGATTGGCACGGCGGCAACTTCAACCGCGGCCGACAGGACTTCCCCATGCTCGACCAGGGGCTCACTGCCCTCGTCGAGGATTTGCAACAACGCGGTATGGACAAGGATGTCGTCGTGGTTTGTTGGGGTGAGTTCGGCCGCACACCGACCATCAACAAGGATGCCGGCCGCGACCACTGGCCGCGTGTCTCGTGCGGCCTACTCGCATGCGGCGGACTCCGGCACGGACAGGTCATCGGCGCGACAGACCGCCTGGGCGGCGAAGCGAGTGAGCGCCCGGTGACCTTTGCTGAAGTGCACTCCACGCTTTATCACGCCCTGGGCATCGACCCGAACGCGACCACGGTGAACGACCTGAACGGACGCCCGCGCTACCTGGTTGAGAACAACGCCCAGCCGCTGCATGAGGTTATCTGACCGGCAAAAAAAACATTTGCGGATCCCTCCCTGTACAAGCCGGGAGGGATTTGTTTTTGCGGCGGCGATGCTGCTCGGCATAGCGCTTGGCCAAACGGCCGATATCCGGCTGACTGTCGAGGGAACTCTTCCGCTCGAATTGTCGTGGCAAGCCGGCTCGATCACAGAGCCGAATTCCGTTCGAATCATCCCTGAAACCCAACTCGAGACATCGACCGACCTCATTCGTTGGCAGGTACTTGGCCGAGCGCAAACCGGCGGTATCGACCTCGACCCGGTCAACGCTAAACGCACCGTCAACGCCTCTGCCGGCCCCCGATATTTTCGTGTCCGCTCACAGGTCATCCTGCCAAAATCCAGCCTGGCCAAGAGCAATCTGGTCGCAGCCGACCTCCGTGGTGCTGACTTGCGCGGGGCGAACCTGGCAAACGCCGACCTGGCCCTGGCCAAGCTCGACGGCGCAAACCTCACCGGCGCAAACCTAGCCGGCGCAAACCTGGCCGAGGCGGTGCTCGGCAACGTCAACCTCACCGGCGCCAATCTCACCGGCGCGACGATCGCGCCGTGGCATCACTTCCCCGGAACGATCTACAACAGTACCACCCTGCCGGATGGCACCGTGAAAACCGACTCGCCCGAACGGCGACTGCTCATTCAACTGTATATTGATGGCGCATTGAAAGTGGCGCTGGCCGATCGCAATTTTTCCGGATGGGATTTACGCGGCGTGGAATGGCAAAACCGCAACCTGGCCAGGTGCAATTTCACCGGTGCCGATTTGCGGAACGTCAAGCTCGACCATGCAACATTAGCCGGAGCGAACCTCACGCTGGCCAATCTACGGGGTGCCACCGGCTTCGAACCGGCTGATCACGAAGGCCTCATCCTTCACAAGACCACACTCCCGGACGGCACAACCAGCGACTGACCTAGCTCAATCGTCCAGCCACGTGAACGGCACTCCATCACCTGTCAGGTGAACCGACCGGTCGGCGACAACCAAGTGCATAGGCTGGCCCGGCTTCTGCGGTCCGGCCATATTCGGCAACAACCCGGAGTAGCTATTGTTGCGAAAGCGGTTTGGATCAATTTCACTCTGCCAGACGCCTGCATCATCTTTGAAAGTCCGTAGCCCGACACTTTTGCCGTGCAGCAATATGCCTCGTGCGCCCGGCTTGGATTCGCCACCGAAAACAAACCGGTTACCCTCCACCAAGATGCCTCGCGTGTAATCCCAAAGCCGCATCCCGTTGTGCCACCACGCAAAACGCGGAGCGCTCGGCGCGATCAAACGAAACGTGTTGTCCCGAATCTCGAACGCCTTGCCATCGTTCACGCTCCCGCCGCCAACGCAGTCGATGAAACGGTTGTTGCGGATCACCACGCCGCGGTTTCCACCGGTATCGAAATTGAACCCGATGCCGCAGTTCGTCACCGTGTTCTCGTAAAACTGTGCCCGCTGCAAAAACGCCCCGCCCAGCGCAATGCCGTTGGTGACATTCCGAATCTCGTTATGATGCACGTGCACGCTGAGCCTTCCATTCGCCGCATCGGCGCCGCGGTGACTGACCATGATGCCGGTACAGTACGGCCAATCCGTCCCGGCGCTTGGCCCCCTGACAAAGTCCTCGACGATGCAGTGGCGAATCTCGATGGTCGAGTCTCGATAACCCGGCAGTTCCGAGCTGTCGCCCATGGCGGAGATCACGCGAATCGGGAACACCTCACGCCACGACGGGCGGCCGCCCTGCGCCCCGAAGCCACTCACCTGAACCCGCTCGACCAACGCCTGCCGGGCCAGTAGATCGACGCCGGCCGTTTTTTTAAGGATCGGCCCGAACGCCGACTTCATACCGCTCCAGTTGCAGTCCAGCGACAGGTCGGCGATCCGCAGGTTGTCGAAGTCGCGCCTTACCAGGCGCTGCGGCCCCCAGCCGCCGCTGATCACGTTGTGATAGGCCGACTTGATCTTTCGATGCCGCGCACCCGGCACGAGCTTGATTGTTGTCCTGCCAACACCGGCACCGACCACATGCCAGCGTGGCCGCACCCTGATCCCATGGGTCTCGTATTCGCCCGGCAAAAAACGCAGGACCAACCCGTCGCCGTAGTAACCCTGCTCCCTGGCCAAGCGCTCGATCGCTTGACCAAGCTTCCTCGCCGTCGAGGCATCGATCGGCCTGGAAGCGGCTTGACCATTCCCGAATGCCTCATGCTTGGCTGCCAGCCAAACCGTCCGCTCCGGGGCCGCAGGCCACTCGATCTGCTGCGCCCAAGTGCTTGACCAAGCGGCAAATATGACAACGAAACAGATTTTGAGGAGCAACCGATTCACAGCGCTTGGACAAGCTTGGCCCGGGTCTCTTCGCTCGTCAATTGAATGGTTGAAACCAGGTTGTGGAGTAGGCGTGACTTTATCGGGTGATGACACGTATAACCCCTCCGTGATGATCGCTCGATTGCATTGGATCAGTCTGGCCTGGGGCTTGGCCGTGGGGTCTATTTTTGCCGACGCAGAAACCAAGTCGCAGGATGCCCCTGTGCCGCCTCCCGGCTACAAGTCAAAGCTGGAAATCATGGTGGCGTTCGGCAACGGGAAACTGGAGATCATCGACCGGGACGCGTCGCTGCCGGCCGGCGTCGTGCTGGAAAGGGACATCGAGTACGGCAACGCCGGCGGCCACTCCCTGCAACTCGACCTGTACCGGCCGGCGAAAATCGCCCGCCCGGTGCCGGCGCTACTCTTCATCCACGGTGGGGCGTGGAAAAGCGGCAAGCGGCAGGATTACCATGTCTACACGGCAGCCTACGCCAAAAAGGGGTACGTGGTCGCGACAGCCTCATACCGGCTGAGCGGCCAGGCACCGTTCCCGGCGGCGGTGCAGGACTGCAAATGCGCCATCCGCTGGCTCCGGGCCAACGCCAAAAAGTATAACATCGATCCGGAGCAAATCGCCGTTGTCGGCGGCTCGGCGGGCGGGCATCTCTCGATGATGCTGGGCTACTCGGATGATCCCGAACTCGAGGGCGAGAGCGGCAACAGGGGTGTCAGCAGCCGCGTGAGAGCAGTGGTTAATATTTACGGCGTGTACGACATGACCACACAGATTGCCAAGGACGATGACTCGGTGAGAAGTTTTCTGCAGGGCAAATCGTTCGAGGATGCCCCGGAGTTGTATCGACAATCGTCACCGCGATTTCACCTGGACAAAACCGATCCTCCCACACTGATCCTGCACGGGACGATTGACGAGACTGTTCCCGTCGGTCAATCGGATGCCCTGGCGGCTCACCTCAAGCGATTGAAGATTCCCCACGCCTACGGCCGGCTAGACGGTTGGCCGCACACGATGGACATCGCCAAACCGGTCAACGACTACTGCCAGTCGATGATGGACCGTTTTTTTGCCACCCACCTCCCGCTGCCAGGGAAAAAACATTGACCCCCGCCATTTACAAACTGGCTTCAATCCGTTAAATCACCCGTCTTGTGATCCGGAGAACGCTGGACAGCTGTTGCGAGAGGGGCATTGTTGGACTGGTACTGTCTGCGCTCGTCTTTTCGGCATTGGCCACCGGGGCAGTCCGGACGCTGGAGTTCGCGGTGGTGGAATGGCTCGTGGCTGCCTCGGGCCTGCTCTGGGTGGCCCGCACCTGGCTTGAGCCGCACCGCAATCGCCTGCTTTTTCCGCCGGTTGGCTGGTGTCTTCTGCTCTTTCTTGGGTACGCGCTGTTTCACTACGTGCAGGCCGATGTCGAGTACACAGCCCGCCGCGAAGTGCTGCGCCTGCTGGTCTATGCACTTCTGTTTTTCGTGGCTTTGAACAATCTTCACAAGTCGGAATGGACTCAAATCTCGCTGTACGTGCTGGTGTTTACCGGAGCGGCGATCGCCACCTACGGCATCGTGCAGGTGATCGTGGAGGCGGAGCATGTCTGGCACTTCACCCGACCGGAGCAGTACAAGGGGCGCGGCTCCGGCACGTTCATCAACCCAAATCATTTCGCCGGCTTCCTCGGGATGCTGCTGCCGCTTTGTCTCGCGTCGGTGCTAACCGGCCGCATCAACCAACCGATGCGCATCCTGCTCGGCTACTCGGCCCTGCTGCTGCTGGGCGGCGTGGCGGTAAGCATGTCGCGCGGCGGCTGGATCTCAACCAGCCTGGCCTTGGCCGCCATCGTCGCGGTGCTAGGCTGGCGAAAGCAGTTTCGACTGCGGGGAATTCTGCTGACCTGCATTGTGTTGGGAGTCATAGCCGGTTTTTTTCTGCTATCACCTTTTGCCCAAGATGCCCAAGGTCGGCTGCGGAACATCAACAAGCCAGGGACGATGGAGCACGTCGGCTCACGCACCGAGTTGTGGGGCGCTGCGACTGCGGTGTGGAAGCAGGAGAAGTTACTGGGCGTCGGGCCGGGTCATTTCGACCACCGCTTCCCGGAGTACCGGCCGGAGCGGCTGCAATCGCGTCCGGTGAGGGTGCACAACGATTATCTCAACACGTTGGTGGACTGGGGATTGATCGGCATGCTGCTGGCCGGGTTGATGTTGGGGACGACGATTTACGGGATCATCAAAAGCTGGAAATACTCGCAGCGCACCTCGAGTGATCTCTCGGCCAAGACCAGCAACCGCGCGGCGTTCGTGCTGGGCAGCACGGTTGGGCTAGGCTCGATCGCGCTTCATTCATTTGTCGATTTCAACCTGCACATCCCCTCCAACGCCATGCTGGCCGCGACGTTGACAGGACTGCTGACAGCGTACATCCGGTTCGCCACGGAGCGGTACTGGGTCGCCGTACGAATGCCGGTGCGTCTGGCCCTGACCGTGGCGGTTGGCGGCGTGGCGCTCCTGCTGATGAGCGAGGCGCTTGGCCAGACCCGGGAGCACGCCCGGCTAGAGGCATCACAGTCGGCTGAGTCATTTTCAGAACAGGTAAAGAGCCTCGAGAAGGCGCTGGAGATCGAGCCGAACAACTTCGAGACCGCCGGGATGCTGGGCGAAATCCACCGGCGGCACGCCGCCGACTCAGGTAGCGCCGCGAGAAAGGTAGAGCTGAAAAAGGCGGCCGCGTGGCTGAGGCAGGCCATCGCGCTCAACCCATATGATGCCTACTCGCACGCGCGGCTGGGTATGGCACTGGATCAGCTCGGCCAAGCGGACAAGGCCGGAGAATACTTTGGCAGGGCCGAGCAGCTCGACCGCAACGGCTACCTGACAGTGGCCAACGTGGGCTGGCACAAGATGCACATCGGGGAATACGAAGAAGCAAAACGCTATTTTGAAAGAGTATCCCCTCCGCTTGAGTATATCGTGAAGAACCCTGGCGGCACACCGCTAAAGCAGGGTCAACAGTTAACCGAGCATGAGTTTCACGATGCCCGGAAGGCCTATGGAACTAATGCATTCGATGCCAATTTGGTAAATGGAGGTCTCGTGGCACATCGCTCGGAAAAAACCGCGCAGGACCTGGCTCGGCACATCCGGGCAGTGTACCTGCCATATATCAACGAGCAACTCCGGGACGGCGAGTGAAATTTTGCGCTTGGCCTAGTCTTCCCAGTCGATCCTCACCGCACCGTAGTAGCCGAGTGGCAGCCACAGGCCAGACTCGATGTCGCCGGCGACGCCGCTCAGATTAAACCACAGGCAACCATCCAATCCACCCTGCCCAGCGACGGAGAGCGACTCTGGGTTGGCAGTATCGAAGAGGTGCAGCATGCGCTGGTTGTCCTGCCCCACGAGTCGTCCGCCGATATCTGCGAGTTGCTGGATACCAGTTTTCAACTCAATCTCGTCCAGCAAGGCGAACTTGGCGGTCTCGTCGAGTGCGAGGGACTGCATGTAAAAAGTCGTGATGTACTGCGACTCGCCGCCCTCGGCGGGTTCGCCTTTTTCTGTCTCGGAAAAGGTCATATACAGCGTGCCATCGCCGGTGATCTTGTACGATTGCGGCCAACTGCTGGGTTGCTCGACAGAATCAACAAGGTACGCCTCGAGGCCATCGTACGAACTGGCGTCAAACCAGTAGCCATCCCACTGATGCTCGTCCGTCCAGTGTGCGCCTTGGGTGTAGAGAAGCGCCCCCCCGTGCGACGTGCCGATCAGTGTCCCAGGAATTGATACAGGCTCGCGTACCACCGGATTAAACATGTCGGTGTAATCGACCACGTGCAGTTCGTAGCTGGTGATCCAGTACCCTCTCGGCTGCGGATTTGGTTCCGGCTCGGGCTTCTCGATCAGCGCTATGTCAATGTTGAGTATCTCAAAGCTTCCGTCATCGGCCTGCTCCACTTCGGCCAACACCATCATCTCATTCCCATCCGCATCCTTGGCGTGAAGAACCACCTTAATGAATTCGCTGTCCTCCAACTTGACCCGGTCCAAGGCAATCACATCATCCACCAACTCTAGACCTTCATCCCCGAGTAGGGTAATCGCCGCCTTGACCAACGCCCGGCCAAGGTCGCTCTCCGGATCGATCGGCTCGATCTCACCAGGATCAGGTTCGGGATCAGGTTCGGGATCAGGTTCCAACTCAATGTACTCGGTGTGCTGGCTGCTCAGGTAAACCAGGCCGTTGTCGTTGAGGATCGCCTCGCTGAAGTTCCAACGATTGGCATATTTGTTTTTGCCATCCTCACTCTGTTCCACAGAGAGGTTGACGGACGAGGCCAAGCTCGGCTTGGCGGCGGCCCCGACATCGAAGCAGAGCAACTGCCCGGCGGTCCCGCCGTAACCGGGCCACCAAACATCCCCCTCCATCAGCCCATCATCGACCATCGGCCCCCCGCGCCAACCCCAGTACCGGTACCCCCCGGCATTGGACCAGAGCAGTTTGCCATCGCTTGGCCAATTGGCCTTGAACTCGTTGCTCCAGCCCATCTGCTCGTCAACCAGGGCCAGTTCACCCAGCACTGTCAACTCCGGCAAATTGGCCAAGTCGATCACCGTCAGGAAAACATTGGGATTGGGTTCTTCCGGCTCTGGCTCCTCCCCATCTCCATCCTCGTCACCATCCTCGGGTTTCTCCGGGACAGGCTTCGGATTGGCAGACTGGAAATCCTGGGTTTGCAACAGGTACAGCTTATCGCCGTTAACCGAGGCACCGGAGAGGTAGGCCGTCTCCGGCAAAACCACGCGGCCAAGCGCGGTATCGGGATCATCCTGCAATGCCACCCGGATCGACGGTCCGCCCTGCTCGCCGAAGTACCAGTTGGAGCCCTTGGCCAACTGCAACAGATAGTCGCCCGTTGGGATGACTTGATCGACGGTCCACGCCAGTTCGACCTCGCTCTTCACGACTGGATTGTCGCGGTCGGTGGCGTCCACCGAGAGTAATTCCTGGCCGGAGATCGACATGATGAAATCCTGATACTCGGTAGCACGGCGCGGCTGCAGTGCGTGCTCGATGACTCCCCGCTTCTTCAGCGTCTTTTCATTAAGGTCGATGATCTGGACATTCTTGGCATAACCGCCGCCAGCCTCATGCCCCTGGTACGGCACAAGGATCAACCCGGCGTGCGGCAGCACGGTGAATGCCTTTTCGTCGTACTGCGCCTCGCTCCAGGACCAACGGTCGCCCATCGTGACCTTGTCGAATAGCTTCGGCTTGGTGACGTCGCTCACGTCGAACAACGACACGGCCACCCGACGTGAGTTGTCCGTATCATCCACACCGATCGAGACCAGGCGATCCCCCAGCGGTTGAATGTAGGTGGACCAGCCCGGCACCTCCAGTTCCCCCTTGATCTCCGGTTTGCGCGGATCGGACAGATCAACAATCCATAACGGATCAATCCTCTCATAAGTGACGATGTAGACCCGTTCGGCGTCGAAGCGCGTGGCGAAGAGGCGTTCGCCTTCGGCCAAGCTCAACTCGCCAAGTGCCTCCGGCTTGGACGGGTTGGCCAGGCTGAACGTCTCGAGCGTGGTCAGCCAGCGATTGCGAATTTCGCCAGTGTTGCGATTGAGTTCCTCCGAGATAACCGCGAGCGTGTCGCCGCTCAGGCGCATCTTAAATTTGTCCGCCACACGGCCGGCGGTGCGAATGGTGGCCGCCTCCTCCATCGTGCCGTCCGGCGCGGAGATGTCGATGCAACGCAGGTCGGTCTTGTAATACTGCTGGAGCACCGCCGTGGAGACGAACAGAAACTTGTCGGTGGCATAAATGTCGTTGTTGTAGCCGCTGTAGAACAGCGAGTCGCGCTCGACTGGCTTGGCCGGGTTTTCCAGGTCGAACGACGAGACCTGCGTGCCGTATTCCCACCGGAAAGAAACAACATCCGAGCCTGGCTTGGTTTCCTCAAATTGGCGATAAACCTGCGAGGCAATGTACAGGGCCGTTCCCACCAGCCGACTCTCACGAATGTAACCCCTGACGGGGACACTGGCTGCAATCTCCAGAGTGTCACCCGAGACATCGACGATAATGGCCTGGCTCTCGGCATCGTTACCCCACCAGTTGCAACCGTCGCGGGCTAGCAGGATCACGTGGTCGTCGCCAAGCGTGTACATCTGCTCACCAGCCGCCGGCATCGGCAACACGCCACGGATGACCGGGTTACCCTTGTCCTTTAGATCGATCACCTGGAGGCCTCGTAGGCTGTTGAAAAAGTAAAGTGTGTCGTTGTGAATGCTCCAGATGTCGGACTCGACAACATCGCGTGGGGCACCATCGTCAGCCTTGCCAGCGTCGGCTGTCTCGGCCACAGAATCAAATTCGTTCCCTCGACCGGGTTCAGGAGGAACTCCTCCATCCGCCACGAGTGATCCTCCGCCATCCGTATCATCTTTTTGGCCGTTGAAATCAGTGGTTCCCTTGTAAAACGCAGCCGGCAGTTCCTCCTTGTCATCCCCTCGGACACGAAGAATTTCGTTGGCCTTCGAGTAGGCGATCCGGATCACCAACAATCCACCGCTGCCGTCCACCCGCTCGACCGCGCGCGGCGCCCAGTTGCCGCTGCCCAAGCGCGAGCGTCCCTCCAGCGTGACTTTAGTAATTCCCTTTGGGACCCGGATCGTAACCACCACCTCGCTGACTTCCAACTGAATGCTGATGATCTCCGGTAGGGCATCGTCCGGCCCGGCCAACCCGGTGGAAACCGGGACCATAGCCGGCATGCCAAAAAGAAACGCGGAAACCAGCAACAATGCCGGAATCCCGCGGCTCAAAGACTTGAAACAATGCAAACGATTCATAATACCAGCCCGCTGAAATAGCCCTTTCTCGAAAAGAGACGAGCGACGGCGACCAGACACCCTTTCGGTCAAAACGTCAAGTCAACAGGCCAGCTTGATAAGGTACTTTTGGATGCGATCCCGCTCACCAAGATGCCGGCTCTTTTGGTAGATTTGATGCAGATTAGAACAGATGCGCATCAGGGTTCGGCGGGGGGTCGTCGTGGAGAGGAAGCCGGCATCAATGCCGTACCCACAACCCTTGAGCCGGGTGGCGCAATCGGAGTGGGTCAAAAAATTGCCCTCGTTGAATGCATCCACATAAATGGTGAACGCCGGGGACTGCAAACGAAGGATGAAATGACCCGGCATCCCAACGCCGGTTACCGGGAGGCCAAGCCGGCGCGCAACAAAAAGATACACAAGGCACAGGCTGAGCGGGTTTCCCAAGCGGCGGTCGATCACCCGATTTAGATAACTGTTCTGCGGATCGTAGTAGTTGGTTTTGTCGCCCCGAAAATGTTCCTTCCGGTACAGGACCCGGTTGAGAGCCATCAATGCGGCCGGCTGGCTTTGCGCGGGATCGCATACTTTGCGCACGCGCCTTGCGAACTCATCCAGCTGGGACTTGTAGGTTTCCAGATCAAGGTTGGGGTAGGCGGTACGGTTCAGCAGCCATACGCCTTTCTCGAGGCTCAGATGCTCCCCGCCCCGGTTGCAAAAGGCGGTGAACTCACGGTCGGCCGCATTCCGATCCAGTTGTGTGAGGATCTCCCACGAATGTTTCCGGACGAGCCGATCCTGACTGCCAAGGCCGGCCTTCAGCCAAGGCCGGGATTCGGTGCCGCAGTTGATCAAGGTTTGGCGTATGGCCTGAAACACCCCGGGATCGGGGTCGGACAACAGACGAACCAACGCCGCCTTGTCCTTCTCAGAAAGACACGCAAGCTCCAGCGGGTCTGCCAGTAGAGCCCTCATCAATTGGTCAGGGCGAATTTACCACCCATGCGCGGGGAGTAGCAATCAGGACTTATTCACATCAAATGGACATAGAAGGCTGTTCTCCCAAAAAATGGAACTCTTTGACGCGTGACCACGATCTGGGGTATTCATCCCTGTCCTCAAAGGATGCCCGGCTTGGCCAAGCAGCCCGGTTGGGCGACTGAAAATGAACATTGCAGGCATCATTCCCGCCCGTTACGACTCCTCCCGGTTTCCCGGGAAGCCGCTGGAATTGCTGGATGGAAAGCCGCTCATTGAGCACGTCGTCAGCCAGTGCCGCTTGGCCAAGCGACTCAGTGAGGTGATCGTAGCCACCGACGACCAGCGGATCGCTGACGTGGCGGCCAGGTTCTGCCGGGTCGAGATGACCCGGACCGATCACGCGAGCGGCTCAGACCGCGTGGCCGAGGTGGCCAAGCGCTGCGAATTCGATGCCATCGTGAATGTACAGGGCGACGAGCCGATGATCGACCCGGGTGTGATCGACCAAGTGGCCGCGCTTCTCGACGACAACGAAATGTCCACCGCCGCGGTGCCAATCGCCGACGCCGCCGAGCACGAGAACCCCAATGCGGTAAAAGTCGTTGTCAATGCCGCCGGCCAAGCGCTATACTTCTCCCGGCATACGATACCGTATCTGCGTGACGCCGCCGACGTACCTAGCGAAGAGCAGTTGGCGGCGTTTCCGTTTTTGAAGCACCTCGGCATTTACGGCTATCGCCGAGAGATCCTGCTCCGCTTGGTCGCCCAGCCGGTTTCCCCACTCGAGCAGGCGGAGAAACTCGAGCAACTGCGGGCCCTGGAAAACGGAATCTCAATTGCCGTTGCGGTGGTGGACCACGACAGCGTGGGCATCGACACCCCGGAAGATTTGCAGCGGGTACACGAAATCTTGATGAAAAAACAGTGAAGCACATCTTTGTAACAGGCGGCGTGGTGAGCTCCCTTGGCAAGGGATTGACGGCGGCGTCCATTGGCACCCTGCTGGAAAATCGCGGCCTCAAGATCACGCTGCAAAAGTTTGACCCCTACCTGAACGTCGACCCAGGCACGATGAGCCCGTTCCAGCACGGCGAGGTGTACGTGCTCGATGACGGCGCGGAGACCGACCTCGACCTTGGCCACTACGAACGCTTCACCGACTCGAAGTTGACCCGTTTCAACAACCTCACCAGCGGCCAGGTTTACCAAACCGTACTGGACAAGGAACGGCGCGGGGATTATCTCGGCAAAACCGTGCAGGTCATCCCGCACGTGACCGACGAAATCCAAAAACGCATCCGGCAGATCGGCGACAAGACCGAGGCCGACGTGGTGATCACCG